>Ga0154639_130_pt1 | contig 150372 bp, 151 predicted proteins | sample Rifle2008BG13ft_FD_116068 | JGI IMG/M metagenome (GOLD analysis project Ga0154639, IMG submission 116068) | Deltaproteobacteria bacterium RBG_13_43_22 | reverse complement strand
GCCAGAGGGTGGTGGGATGGAGGCCTAATTCCTTTGCAGCCAAAGTTCGATTGCCGTGATATTTTTCCAGAGATTTATGAATGAGAGTCCGTTCCTGGTCTTTTAATTTGGATTCAAAAGAGGGAGAGGGATCGCCAACCTCCCCGTTGATGAGCTCCGGAGGCAGATGGGCCAGCTGAATGGTTGAACCATGACAGAGGACAAAAGCGTGTTCGATGATATTTTCCAGTTCCCGGATATTTCCAGGATATTCATAATGCATTAATAGTTGAAGGACTTTCGGGGAAACCTGGGTTATCTTTTTGCCGGTTCGAAAATTGAATTTAGTAATGAAATGGTCGATCAAAAGGGGGATATCTTCACGTCGCTCTTGTAGTGTCGGCAGGTCGATCTGGATCACTTTAAGACGATAATATAGATCATCTCTAAAGGAACCATTCTTAACCAGTCCCTTAAGATCTTTGTTACTGGCCGAAATCAATCGAGCTTTGAGCGGTTTACTGATATTTGAACCCAGAGGCTCAAAATTTTTTTCCTGAAGGACTCTTAGAAGTTTGGCTTGAACAGTCAACGGAAGATCGCCTATCTCGTCCAAAAATAAAGTCCCGGAATCGGCTATAGCAAACTTTCCGGGTTTGTCTTTTTTGGCGTCAGTAAAAGCCCCTCGAACATAGCCGAAGAGCTCGGATTCAAGTAGAGTTTCAGGCAATGCACTGCAGTTGAGGGCTAAGAATGGTTTTGCTTTCCGGGGACTCAGGTTGTGAATGGCTTTAGCCAGAAGCTCTTTGCCGGATCCACTGGCTCCTTGGATTAAAACGGAACTATCACTCTGGGCAATATCCGGGAGAGTATTGAAGATATTTTGCAATAGGTCGTTTTTACCGATAATATCGTTTACTGTATATTTTTTAGTGATTTCTTTTCGCAGAGCCTCGATGGTGCTTAAATCCCGGAAGGTTTCCACCCCACCTAGCATCCTGCCCTGGCTGTCTTTTAGAACAGCGGTCGTCACGCTGATGGGAATCACCATGCCCCGGGCATCCAAAATATTGACCGGCTGATCCACAACGTTTTTTCCGGTTCTCAGGGTTTGGGCCAGGGCGCAGGATTCCTGACAGATGTCGGCCTGAAAAACTTCAAAACATTTCTTGCCGATCGCGTCTTCTTTGGGGAATCCGGTTATCCTTTCAGCAGCCTGGTTGAAGGAGGTGATCACTCTATTTTTGTTGATAGTGAAGACCCCTTCGGTAATACTATCCAGAATGATTTTTAAAAAGGCAGGAGTCGACTTCATTAATATATTATTATCGTTTTCGGTAATTTTTTCAAGTTCTTCTTTTGTCCTACTTTCCGCTTGGTAACATTTAATTATGATTCAATTGGCTTAGCTGTCCTGGCTGAGTTTCTTCGCATTAAAGGCAATGCTCAGTCACTCTTCTACGGAGCTGGTCCCAATTTCGGTTGTGGGTTCCCTTTGGACAACCCAGAAAAGAAGACCCTCCAAACCCAATTCCGGCTGACCTTGGTAGGTCAAAATTACAATAAAACCCTTAACATCTTGAGCCGGTCAACGTTCCTTTGAATTAAGCCTGGAGGTAGGGGTTAAGTCGTTTCTGTCAATTGTCGATTGGCCCGAGAGGTAAAACCCTGACGACCTGCCGTCCATACCTGGATGAATCGGCCAGAGCGATGGAAGATCCTAAACAAAGATTACGGAGAAACTGGCCCGGAAAACCGGAATAAAGGATTTTCAATTAGTTAAAAATCTTTTGGGCTTCTGTTCTCATCAGAATGATGCCTTTTTATCAAGCGATCAAAAAAATTATTGAAAGAAAATAAAAAACACTTGACAGAGATACAACAATGTGGTGCTATAACTACCATATTGTAGGATAATAAATACTAAGTTGAGGTATTGAAGGGAGATTCCATGTAAATTTAAAAAACAACGCTAAAGGAAAATCTGAACGAAGGCCCTTTTTTTTCGTAGTCTGTATTTAAATTGAAAATAGTCCTTGCCTTGGAACTCTAATTTAAAAGGAGGAGAATATAGATGAAGAAAATTATCATTTTGGGTTCAGGTGCCGGTGGAACCATTATAGCCAATATGTTACGCCAAGAATTGAGCGAACCCGACTGGCAGATCACGATCATTGACCATGAAGAGATCCACCACTACCAACCTGGCTGGCTGTTCATTCCTTTCGGTATCTACACCAAGGAAGATTGTATAAAACCTAAAAGGGAATTTATTCCAAAGGGTGTAAATTTCGTCCTGGATGAGGTGGTTGGAGTCAATCCCGATAAACGCCAGGTAGAAGGCAAAAGAAGCCGCTATGACTACGATTGGCTGATCATCGCCTCTGGTTGTCGGATCATGCCGGAGGAAGTCGAGGGCATGAAGAATGACTGGTATGGTAATGTCCACACCTTTTATTCCTTGGAAGGGGCCTTGGAACTCCATAAGAGGTTGAGGAAATTTAACTCCGGCCGGGTGGTAATGAACATTGCTGAACTTCCCTATAAATGTCCGGTGGCACCCATAGAATTTATTTTTATGGCCGATTGGTTCTTTACCGTCAATGGCTGCCGGGATAAGGTCGAGATTGAATTTGTAACTCCCGTCGCTGGCATTTTCACCAAACCGATGGCGTCCAAAGCTCTGGCCGTCATTGCCGAACAAAAGAATCTCAAAGTTACCCCGAATTTCGATATCGCCCAGGTCAACGCCGATGAGAAAACCATCGAGTCCCACAAAGGGGATAAAATTAACTATGATCTGCTGGTGTCCATCCCACCCAACTTCGGTGCTCAATATGTTTTGGACTCAAATCTGGGGGACCCAATGGGGTTTATCGATACCGATCATTTCACCCTCAAAGCCAAAAATTATGACCATATTTATGTTCTTGGGGATGCAACGAATGTACCTACCTCCAAGGCCGGCGCAGTGGCCCATTATGAGGCCAATACGGTTCTAAAAAATATTTTGCTCGAGATAGAGGACCAAGAGCCTAAACCAACCTTTGATGGTCATGCCACCTGTTTTATCGTTTCCGGATATGAGAAAGCGGTTCTGATTGATTTTAATTACAAGGTCGAACCGCTTCCAGGGAAATACCCTTTCCCGGGCCTCGGCCCTTTTACTTTGCTCGGGGACAGCAACTTTAACTACTGGGGGAAGATGATGTTTAAGTGGGTTTATTGGAACATGATGCTTAGGGGCCTTGAGCTGCCTCTGGAGCCTCAATTTACCATGGCCGGAAAGTTAAGATCGGGCCTTGTCTGACAAGAGGAGGCATAGCATGAATATGAATATCGAGAGATTAATTCTTGAACGACTTGAGAACATCGAAACGCAAATTGCGCCTTTAGCGCAAAACGCAAAAGGAATAAAGGAGCTTAAGGATGATTTAAAGCCCATGGGTAATCAGGCTGTTCAGTTGATGATCAAAGAGCTTGAAGAAGTCGAATCTGCCTTCCAACTCGAAGACCTGATGGTTCTGATAAAACGATTACTCCGAAGCGTAAAAAATATTACCTACGTCCTCGGCCAACTGGAGAATATCATTGATTTTGTTAATACCTTGGAACCATTACTCAAGTCGGCCGTACCTCAGATGATCAATTATCTGGATGAAATGGAAAGAAAAGGGATTTTTCGAATCATTCAGGCTACCTTGGATTTACGGGCCAAGTTCGCCCAGGCCTTCTCCCCCGAAGAAATCGACCGGATCGGTGACAGCATGGTCTCCTTACTTAAATTGACCGAAAAAATGGCCGATCCTCAAGCCTTAGCCTTTCTGGAAAAAATGGCCGAAGTACCTGCCAACGTGGACCTGACAAGGTCAAAAAAAGTGGGTCCTATAGGTCTTCTTCGTGCCTGCTCGAGCTCGGAAGTGAAGCAAGGTCTCGGAGTCCTGATGGAGTTAACCAAGGGGATCGGTAAAATAAAGAACAATGGCCACAAGGTAAATAAGTCAGCCAACCTTTCCTTTTAATACTTTTGGTCAAGGAGGGAAAGAAATGAAAAAACAAATGGTTTCTTGTGAGGATGGGAAGGAACGTGAGGCTCGCGTTTACGGAATACCCAAAGAAGATGGTGATTTTGAGATCTTGCAGGCTGGGGTTCGAATTAAAGGCCGACACGTGACCGGCGAGGCTTGGTTCAGTCGAAAAACCTCCTCCTGGTATTTCTTGACCGGGATTGATGGACGGAACAAAAAATTATTGCCCCGATACAAAGAGAGACCCTTTGAAACGCCGTTTTCTTTGCTTCGATCACCAAGGGTACGAGCCGATTAAGTTAATTTAAAAAATGTTTGATCGAGAAAAAGATGCCATCTGAATGATGGTCGAGAGGGTGATGGGTAGAGTTGGTACTTGCCCTTAACCCTTTATCGCATCAGTGATCCGGTGCCGGATAAGAAAACGGAGAGTACTCGAAATCTTTAAGGGTACAACCCTTTTCTTTGGTTGGGATGTTGAAATCATGGTCCTTCAATCGATTGTGGAGTGCCTATTTGAGCATTCAAAGCAACCCTAGCAAGCGAAGTGGCAGAGGGATTATTGAGAAGATCTACAGTTAGAGAGGACAACTTCACCCATCCGCTGATAAGGCCTCGGATTAATTGGTTCTTTTTGTTACAGGAGAGGACATGATAGACTGAAATATATCGCATTGGCGGCATATTTTCATTTTTTTCTCCCAAGTATCTTGTACCTCTCCCAGACAGATCGTACCGTTAATAAACCAACAGAGATGCCCCACTTGGAATTCCCAAGCCGGACATTTTCGTTTGATTTCCGTTGGACACTTTTTGATAATCCAACAAGGTTTCTTTTTCAAGGTGTCAGATCGTTGCATGGCCAAAATAAACCACATTTGTCGTTCGATATGAACAGGAATTTTCCTAAGGCCTTGTTCAAAGCTTTGTATGGCTTTGACGGAGACGCCCAATAATTGTGACATTTGATTTTGGGTTTTATCTAAATATCGTCGAATTTCAAGAAACTGTTTTGTATTCATTTAACAATGCCTTCTCTCCCTTTAGTTTCAGGTATTCGATTGGTTTGATTAAAAATACACAAATTAATATAATCATTGTATCTGAAATTAAATATATATTATAGTAAGGATCATTTTGCGGATGTCAATATCTCTTTAAACACTTATGGTCTCGACCTTATTTTTTGAGGGAAAAACCTCCTAATCCAAATAATGAAAATCCAAAGATAGAAGGTGATCCATGGTCTTCTCGATCAGCTTATATGCCGCTTTAATTCTTTTAGGGACGGGGACCGGTTATAAGGTTTTTATGTGGTTTCGGAGTGGGACGGGTGATTCGACCGAAAGCCCCTCCGGGGGTAAAAGAATTAAGGAAGCGGTTAAAGGGATATTCGTAACTTTTTTCAGCTTCAAATTATTCCGCCTGATGAAGATCTGGTTTTGGGATGTATTTATTCAAAAACAGATCGCCCGGGAAGGATTTGCCCGCTGGTTCATGCACTTTTGTATCGCCTATGGATTTATTTTTCTCCTCCTGATGCACGCTTTGGACCGCTATGTAAGCCAGAAATTATTTTCCGAATACTTTTCCACCCTCAATCCCTTTCTTTTCCTTAGAAACTTCTTTGGGGCCATGATGCTGTTAGGTCTGGCTATGGCCGCCTATCGCCGGATCTTCAACCGGGTAATGCGCTTGACGACCCGCCGTATGGATATCTATGCCCTGGTGGTTCTGGCTTTGATTGCCCTTTCGGGTTTCTTTTTGGAGGCCACCAAGATTGTTTCCCATGAGCGTTATGAAGAGATGGTTTCCGAATATTCTTCCATATCCGATGAGGCCGAGGCCGGGGCTTTGAGAGCCTATTGGGCCAGGGAATTTGCTGTGGTCTTCCCTAAGACCCCATCCACGGATACCGGTTCCTTATCCAAGGGGAAAGAAGTCCATACGCTCAATTGTGCTTCCTGTCATTCCAGGCCGACTGCGGCCTTTATCTCTTACGGGTTGGCCAAGGCGATCAGTCCATCGGCCCTGGTTTTGAGTCAGAAAAATGTCAGGGAATTCTTGCGGTACTTTCATTTTCTGGTCTGTTTTTTAGGTCTGGCTTTGCTTCCGTTTACCAAATTTTTTCATGTCCTGACCAGTCCTTTAGTGCTTCTGGTTAACGGGGTTATGGATCGCCAAAAGGCCTCACCGGCCAATGTGGCTACGGTACGAGCGATGGAGTTGGATGCCTGTACCCACTGCGCTTCCTGCAGTCTCCATTGTTCGGTGGAACCCATATACCGGGAGCTTTCCAATATTACTATCTTGCCTTCGGAAAAATTGGCTGCCATTATTTCACTACCCCGTCTCAATGGAAAATTGGCGTCGTTTTTGCCGATCATTGGGGAAGGGAATTCGATTTGTACTAATTGTTATCGGTGTACTGATGTTTGTCCGGTGGGGATTGTCCTTCAGGATCAATGGTTTCATCTGGATAAAGACCTAACGCAACAGCAATGCCCCGAACCCTTCATTCGTTTACGAAACGATTTTACCGCCCGATTTGATTCGGACAGATCCAAAACCCTTATTCCATTAACGCCATCCGGAAAGAAATTCAAGCAGGGGGTGGGTCTTTCCAGTCAAGGGGCATCCTTTAATAACTGTTTTACCTGCATGACCTGTTCCAACGCCTGTCCGGTGGTGACCAGTTATCAATATCCGAAAGAAAAACTGGGATTGCTGCCCCATCAGATCATGTACAGCTTGAAATTCGGCATTCAGGATAATGTCCTGGGAGCTGGCATGGTCTGGGATTGTCTGGGTTGTTATAATTGTCAGCAGAACTGCCCCCAGGGGGTCCGGGTGACGGATATCTTTTTTGAACTTAAAAATAGGGCCTTTCAAAAAACGAGGAATGATGTTGTCGGATTGGAAGTATTAGGAGGCAGATCATGAAAATTTTATTATTCCCCGGTTGTAAAGTTCCATACTATGTGCCCCAATATGAAACTGCCAGCCGTTTGGTTCTATCAAAATTCAATGTCGAAATTGAAGATCTTGAATTTAATTGTTGTGGATACCCGGTCCGCTTTTTGGACTTTAAGTCCTTTATCTTTTCCTCAGCCCGCAATATCGCCCTGGCCGGTAAAAAAGGACTGCCTTTGGTCTGCCTGTGCAAGTGTTGTTACGGGACCTTACGGTATGCCGATCTTTTATTGAAGCAATATGAAGATCTTCGTAAAGAAATCAATGGATTGTTGAAGGATGACGGCCTACATTATCCGGACCAGGTCGAAATCAAACATTTATTAAACGTCTTCTATGAGGATATCCTTCCTGAGAATATCCAGAAGAAAAATGTCCGCTCTTTTCAGACCTTCAAGGTGGCTGCCCATTATGGGTGCCATATCCTGCGTCCCCATGATGTGGTCCATTTCGATGAACCGGTCAATCCGAACAAATTTGAAAGGCTCATCGAAGCAACCGGGGCGAGCGGGGTAGATTGGCCCCTGAGACTTCAATGCTGCGGAGATTCCCTATATGGGAAAAATGATGTTTTGGCTCAAGAGCTGGGGGAAAAAAAGATGCGCTCGGCCAAAGAGGCCGGGGCCGATTTGATTTGTGTCGGCTGCACCCATTGCCAGATGCAGTTTGACCGCATCGGAACAAACTTGAAAGACAAGGGGAAAACCGAGACCGTCCTGCCCACCATTCTCTATCCCCAATTACTGGGTTTAAGTTTGGGATTGGAGGCTTCAGCCCTGGGGATTGATAAAGACACTCCGGGCCTAAAAGATCTTACTGTCTGATTTGAAATATCCCGTATGTGGCCCGGAGATTCGGCAGATAAGTAATTAATTTCCCTCTCTTATCCTCGTCCTGGGTATTGATGGCTGCTGATTTTATTATTTTAAACCCGACTTGTTTTGAAAATCGTTCAAAATCCTTGATGGTGATGACCCGGATATTCGGTGTGTCGTACCATTGATAGGGAAGTTGAGGAGTAACCGGGGCATAACCTTTGGTCAGTAACTGCAGACGTACCTGCCAATGGCTGAAATTGGGAAAACTGACGATCCCATTATGCCCGATGCGCAATATGGAATGGATCAATTGGTCAGGTTCAAAAACCTGCTGAAGGGTTTGACTCAGGATTACATAATCAAAGGCCTTATCGGGAAAATCGAGTACCTCGGTATTGATATCTCCTTGAAGGACCGAGAGGCCCTTGGCGATGCAGCCGGCCACTTTTTCTTCTTCCTTTTCTATCCCCGTTCCCTCCACCTGCTTTTGCTTTTTTAGGAAATTAAGCAGATTTCCGTCTCCGCATCCTAGATCAAGGACCTTGGATCCCGGCTCAATCCAGGAGGCAATCAGTTGGAGGTCAAAACGAATCCCGTTGTTTTCAAATTTCACGATAGACACGGTCTAAAAACCCCTTGATCAATGCGGTCAAACGTTCGCTGGGCAGGAGAAAGGCGTCATGACCCCATTCGGCTTCGATTTCACAGAAGCTGACGTCGATCCCGTTTTTCTTCAAGGCTCGGACGATAGCTTTGGATTGATAAGTGGGATAAAGCCAATCGGAGGTAAATGAAACCACCAGGAATTTAGCCCGGGTTTTGGAAAAGGCCCGGACGGTCGATCCATCCCCGTGCTGAAGCCCCAGGTCGAAATAATCAGCGGCTTTGGTGATGTAGAGGAAAGAGTTGGCATCGAACCGTTCCACAAATTTGGTCCCCTGATAGCGGAGGTAGCTTTCCACCTGGAAATCGGCGTCGAAATTATAAGAAAAATCGTTTTTGTCCTGAAGCCTGCGGCCGAATTTCAAGCGCATGGATTCATCGGAAAGATAGGTGATGTGCCCGATCATCCGGGCCACGGCCAAGCCCAGAGAGGGTTTGGCCCCCGAATAATAATCCCCTCCGTTCCAATTAGGGTCGGCCATGATCGATTGCCTGGCCACTTCATTGAAGGCAATAGCCAGGGCCGAATGCTTGGTGGTGGTGGCCAGGGGGATGGCGGAGGTGATCATTTCAGGATATCTGACCGCCCATTCCAGGACCTGCATCCCGCCGATTGATCCCCCGATAACGGAGAGGAGTTTATTAATCCCGAGGTAGTCCAGCAGCTTTTTTTGAGCCATCACCATATCGCCTATGGTGACTACAGGAAAGTCCAGCCCGTAAGCTCTGTCACCTTTAGGAATGATGGAAGAAGGCCCGGTGGAACCCATACAACTGCCCAGGATATTGGGGCAGATGACGAAATATTTATCGGTATCGATGCCCTTTCCCGGACCGACCATCATATCCCACCACCCCGGCTTGGGATCCTCCGGGGAGTAATAACCGGCAGCATGGGAATCCCCGGAAAGGGCGTGCAAGATAAGGACGGCATTATTCCCTTTGAATGTCCCGTAGGTTTCATAGGCCAGGGTTATGGGTCCCAGCCGGGTCCCGCATTCCAAAACCATCCCATGGGGAGGTTCGGCAAAGGTGAAAAACCGCTTCTCCACCAGTCCCACCGAGATGCCCTGGGGATCATTTTCTATATATTCGCTCAACGGGGCAGCCCCTCCAAGGCCTGGGCCAGGTCCTCGCAGAGATCTTCGGCATCCTCGATCCCAACGGAGAGGCGGATCATATCGGATCCAATCCCCAGGCTATGCCGTGTATCTTCGTCAAAGGAAACATATTGAGAGGAAGCCGGATGGATCACCAGGGTTTTACAGTCTCCCAGATTGGCCAATTGATAAATCAACCGCAGACCGGAAATAAATTTAAAGCAGGTTGTCTGATCCTTAAGGCCGAAGGTGATCAGGCCCCCGAACCCTCTGCCTTGAAATTGTTTGACAGCGGTTGCCTGGGAAGGGTGTTCCTTGAACCCGGGATAGTTGACCCAGGTAACCTCAGGTCTTCCTCTCAGGTACCCGGCCAGCAAGGGAGCGTTTTTCATGACCCGTTCCATGCGCAAGGCCAAGGTATCCAGTCCCAACGTGGTTAAATAAGAATGAAAGGGAGATTGGGTGGTGCCGAAATTGATGTGGTGTTCCCTCCAGATTTTGTCTAAAAAGGCCAAAGGGCCTTTGCGGTCGATAAAGGGTTTCAAATCCGGAAACCGTCCACCGGCCCAGTCAAATTCCCCTTTGTCGATTACCACTCCGCCAACGACCGCCCCATGACCGCTCAGATACTTGGTGGTGGAGTGGATGACCACATCGGCTCCATACTCTAAGGGACGGCAAAGGAAGGGGGTGGCCAGGGTGTTGTCCACGATCAAAGGGACCCCTTCCTGATGGGCTATTTGACCGATCTCCCTGATATTCGGGACATCCAGCTTGGGATTGCCGATGGTTTCCACAAAGACAAACCTGGTTTTTTCATTGATAGCCTCGGCGATGGCTTTTAAATCGGTCGGTTCGACCATCCGGGCGGTCAAATTGTATTTGGAAAACACCTTGGTAAAAAGCATATAGGTGGACATGAAAAGGGAGTTTCCGGTGACGAATTCGTCGCCGGCCCGAAGCAAAGCCATACAGGTGTTGGCTATGGCGGCCATGCCGGAGGACATAACTATGGCCCCCTGGCCTCCTTCCAACAAGGCTAACTTGTTTTCCAGCACCCGGTTGGTCGGGTTGGTCAAGCGCATGTAAATGTGATCGGTTGTTTGCCCGGCAAAGGTCTGGCTTAAATTCTCTGCTGTCGGATGGAGGTGCGAGGCGGTTTGGAAGATCGGGGGCAGGGTTGCCCCTTCCCAGGATTGGGGAGATTGTCCGGCATGAATCACTTGGGTGTCAAAGCGGAAGGTTTTTTCTTGGGCCATGACCATTTACCTCCGATTATTAAAAATCCAAAATAAGTTTAAAAACTTTACATTTCCTGCAAATTTCAATCTTCTCGTGCCAACCATGACGGACTTTCCCTTCACAGATGGTTCCGGTGATAAACCAGCACAAGTGGCCGGTTTTAAACTTCCAGGCAGGACATTGTTTTTTCCGGTCTGGAGGGCATTTTCTCTGCATCCAACATGGTTTCGGATTTCCAAGGGCGGTTTTCTGCCGGGAGATCAAAAAAAAGAGTTGCCGTTCCACGTTTTCAGGGATATTGCGCCAGCCCTGTTCGTAGCTGTGGACGGCTTTTATGGAAGCCGCCAACAGCTGCGCTAACTCTTTCTGAGTCAATCCTAACCGTTTCCGGTAATATATTAGTTTTTCACTATCCACGACAAGGTCAAACCAGAGAGGTTGAAAATCAATTTAAAAAAGAGTACCACAACGTGGCACTCCTGTCAACAAAAAATCAGTGTTACATCAGGGGGATCGGATAAGATGAACATGAACATCGAGTGCATTCCCTGAAGCTTGCTGCGTGGGTAGCAAGCGAACCTCAAGAATAGACCTTTTCCTTGTAAGGAATCCCGCCCGGGCGGGACTGCACCTATCGCAGGGAGCTTAAATTTATTGGAAAGTTTTTCCCCCCCGCCGGAGGGATTGGATCAGCTTCAGCCTCCGGAATCGGTGTTTTCTTGAACTTTTAAAGGAGAAGGGGTTAAAGAATCAGGGTTTCTATTTTTTCCCTTTGCAGGGACGATTGGAGAAGAAAGGGAGGAATCGGGAGAGGTGGGTTTTGGTTCATTTTGATCGCATTCTTTCTGGGTATCCGGCGGAGCAGGAGGGAGAGTCTTTTTCTCCTCGGCAAACAAGAAGGCAGTCAACAACATCAAAAGCCCCAAAGACCATGCCAGCGTCTTGAAAAATTTTTGCATTGTTACCTATCCCTTCTTTCCCGGATTATGTGTGCTTTTCAAGCCAGCCTTTTATCTGTTTTTTGTTGGGCACCTGCCCGACAGAGACGACTTTTCCATTCCCTAAAGTGTTACAAAAACCCCTCTAATTGGGATTTGAAACGGGAAAGATATAAAGCGACAGGTTAAGGAAGTCAAGAAAAAAGATTTAGATAACAGTTCAGGCTGATAAAAAAGGGTTGGCGATGAAATAAAGACCCAGAAGCCCGATAAGTACCCCGGCCCCGCGGCGGAACCACTGGCCCCCGCTCTGCCAGGATTGATTTTCAATCACCTTGCGAACCGCGGCGGTGGAACTGCCGGCCACTACGATAGGCAGGCAATGACCCAGAGCGAAGAGGAGGATCAGGATGATCCCGTTAAGGATCATTTTTTGAATGGTGATGATGGCCAGGATGGGGGCAATAAACCCGAAGGTACAGGACCCGGAAAGGACCCCGTAAGTCAGACCCAGGACAAAGGCTCCGAAAATTCCTTTTAAATTCAACCGGTACAATAAACTGCCGGGAAGAGAGCATTTCTCAACCCCGAGCATACCCAGGGCCACCCAGACCAGGACCAGACCCACAAGGACCTGCCAGTAATTGCCCACATCCCCCAGCATTCGGCCCAGGAGGGCACAGATAATACCGATAACGGCAATGGTGATAAAAAGGCCGATGGTAAAGGCCACCGAATAATAACCGGCCTGCCGGGCCTGGACCCTTTTTTCCTGTCCTCCCACATAGGCCACGATCAGAGGGATGGAAGCCAGATGGCAGGGACTGAAGACTACACTGATCATGCCCCAGAAAAAGGCCCCCAGGGCAGCAATAACGGTTCCTCCGATGAGCCAGTCATTGACGGTCAAAAAAATAGCTTCCAGCACAGTGTTCAGTTGACCCCCACCTTTTTTAATTGGGTAACAATATCCTTTTCGCTCATAAATCCTTCATGCCGAAACACTTCCGTGCCCTTTTTATCATAAAAAATTTGTGTCGGTATGACCCGGATACCAAAACGTTTGGCTTCATCCGGGAATTTCCAGACATCAATAAAAATGACCGCTGCTTTTCCTTGATAGTCTTTCTCTAATTTGGCGATGATAGGGGCCATCATCTTGCAGGGAATGCAGCCATTGGCCCCCAGGTCAATCAGGTTCACCTTGCCTTTGACCGGGACTTCTTTTGGGATGACGGCCCAGGATGGCTTAGTCCCCAGCCATAAAAATACGAATAGCAGGACAATCCCGGTTTTCAAATAAAGCAGATTATTCATCTTTCATTTTCCTTCCTTACAATATCAGTCCGAATTGCTACATTTCGGAGACTACCAGGATACCAGGTTTTAATTTCCTCAAGACCGCCGAGGACAGGGAATAGGTGGCCAAGTAAGGATAAATTTCCGATACTGTCTTGGTGCTTTGAGCCTGAAGAGGTCCGGCCAAAAGAATCAGCAAAGTACGAATGAGAAAAGGAAAGGTTCTAAAAGGAGAAGAATGCATTGAATCAGTTGGTGACGCCCATCTGGGTTAATTTTTTTTCAACCTCCGCCTGGGGGAAAAAACCGGTATGCCGGAAAATCTCCAGACCGTTTTTGTCAAAAAAGACCTGGACCGGAATGGATTGGATCCCAAAACGGGCGCCCAGTATCTGCTCCTGCCCCACATGGACGAAAAGCACGTTCAATTTCCCCGGTAATTTCTTTCTCAGGTCGGCCAGTATGGGGGTCATCATATCGCAGGGGACGCAGCCGGTGGCTCCGAATTCAACCATAGTCGGTTTACCGGACTTCCTGGCCCGATCCACCGGGTTATCCAGAGCCAAGCCGCTTTGTTTTTTTACCCACTCCTCGTTCATTCGGATGGGGGTCCGCTTTCCAAGGGTCAGGAGGTATTGCTGAACGGCTTCGTGTTTCTTTTGCTGGGTTAGATAATTCTTTAACATCTCCCGAACCTGTTCTAAAGGGGCGCTCCCTATTATCTCTTTGTTCTGACTATGGAAATTTTTTAATTCTTCTTCCGAGACGGCAGAGATCTTTATTTTTTCCGAGAGAAAGTCCGTGATTACTTCGTCCTCACCGCCCTTAACAAACCCGGCCTTCTTGGCTTCTTGGAGAAGCAATCGTTTGGTGGCCATGTTTTCAAGTAAAAAAAAGGCATTTTGGGTTAATTGCTTCCGTACCGCCGGTTCCGATTGGCTGATAACCTTAGTAATTTCTATTTCTTTAATAGTCAGACCGCTGGCGGTAAGCAAGGTCCCTTTAGGGAGTTTGGCCAGGGTTGCCGACATAAGGGCACCGCAGGCCAGACCGGGGTAAAGATCATCAATGGTTGGGTTGGTCTGTCCCTGGTTTGAAGAATGACCCGGATTCAGGGAAGATATGGAAACGAAAATAAAGAGTGCTACGATCCTGTTAAGGCGATTAAATTTCACTATCGTCCTCATTAAATTTCATCTAAATATATCGGTTCTCCGCAACAGGATCTGCCGATTAAGGTTTCTTTCAAAGGCAGGAGAACTTCCTGCATCCGAACCGGTGACCAAGTTCAGGAGGCGGCTTTTTCTTTTTTAATCCAATTGCGCACTTCCTCTTTCTTGGGGATCTTCCCCGCCGATTTAACTTGGCCATCCATTACTACCGCCGGGGTACTTATAACCCCGAAAGTCATTATTTCCATGATGTCGGTAATTTTTTCTACCTTGGCCTCCACCCCTGCTTCAGCCACGGCCTCTTTGACGATTTTTTCGGTTTGCTGACATCTGGGACAACCGGGTCCCAACACTTTAATTTCCATAGTAGTTCCTCCTCACTGAGCCTTATGTGATGAAAAATGATTATCCTTGTATAAGGTACACAATAACTCCTTCGATTCATAGGCTTTGGTTTCAAACTGCAGAATCGGATGATCGATGTTAAACCTGGACAGGAGTGAAGCCCTTACCTTTTTGGCCAGATCATCAACCCGTCCCAACATTTGATCGGGCACAATCACATGAGCGGCCAAAGCGATAGTCCCGGACGAAGGATTCCAGACATGGAGGTGATGCAGACCGTCCACGCCCTCAATGGATTCCACTTCTTTTTGTATGGCCTCCAGGTCTATTCCTGGGGGGACGGCGTTCATTAAAATGAGCAAGGCTTCTTTCAAGATTCCCCAACCGCTGTAAAGAATCAAGATCACGATAGCCCAGGAGACGATCGGGTCCAGCCAATACCAGGGACGAAACAACCAGATAATCCCCAGCAGAGCCACACCCAGGGAAGTCAATGTATCGATCAGCATATGGAGGAAGGCCCCGCGCATGTTGAGGTTTTCCTTGGCTCCCGAAGAGAGCATCCAGGTCGAGATCCCGTTGGCGACAATACCAAGAAGGGCAGCCCAAATGACCAAATTTCCCTGAATGACAGACGGGTTTTTTAAACGAATCCAGCCTTCGACAGCGATGTAAAAACCAGCCCCAAAGAGCAGGGCCACATTGAACACAGCGGCCAAAACTTCTATTCGACGATAGCCAAAGGTTTGATAAAGGCTGGGACCTTGTTTGCCGATTTTCAAAGCCAGGTAACTGGTCAGGATGGAAAAAAAATCCATTAAGTTGTGCAGGGCATCGCTGATCAAGGCCATACTGCCCGCCATGATCCCGGCCGCGATCTGAACGGCCGGGACAACCAGGTTCATCATCATGGTTATGAATAGACGTTTCCCCCAGGAGGTCTCCGGATTATTATTATGATGAGATTCCATAGACCGCTTATTAACTATATGAATAATTAGTAATTTAAAAACTAAAAAAATTATAATCGGGTCATTAAACGATGCTGCTCATTGGCCTGGGCTTTTAAGAGTTTGGAGACCCCGGTCAGCAAGTTCAGAATCTCGGGCGTTTTTATCCGGTAAAGGATGCGCAGGCCGTCCTTCCGGGAGTCTAAAATACCTGCCTGTTTCAAGATCGAAAGGTGTTTGGAAACATTGGCCTGTTCCTGATGAATGGCCGGAAATATTTCACAGACGCAGCGCTCGCCTTCCTTGAGAAGATCCAGAATCTGTAAGCGGGTGGGCTGTCCCAGGGCCTTGAGAATCGATGCCTGGCCTTCCAATATTTTTTGGTTTATCATTCCTAATTTTCCCATAAGTGCCTATATGGTTATACGGGTTTGCTTTTAAAGTCAAGAGAAAATGGTTACAAAAGGGCGTTAAAGAGAAAACCTACCAGAAGAATCCCTGTGGCGACCACCCCGATGAAAACCAAGATTAAACGGGGTTTTAACACCTTTCTTAAAATGATCGTTTCCGGTAGGGACAGGCCAATGACCGCCATCATGAAGGCCAACACCGTACCCAGAGCCGCCCCTTTTTCCAGCAGGGCTTGAACAATAGGAATGATCCCGGCGGCATTGGAATACATGGGGACCCCGAGGATTACGGCCAGAGGGACCGACCACCAGGCTTCCCGGCCCATGAAAGAGGCCATAAAACCTACCGGCACATAACCGTGGATAGCCGCCCCTACAGCGATACCGGCAATGACATATATCCAGACCTTACCGACAATATCCTTGACGGCCTGCCAGGCATAGTCGATTCGGCTGGACCAGGTCATGGTTTCCATAAATAAGGGAGTACCGTTTGATCTGATTTCCCGGACCCAGTCTTCGATATGTCTTTCCATACCCAACCGGCCGATCACCCAGCCGCTGACCATGGCGATTAATAAACCGGTGGAAAGATAAAGGGCGGCTACTTTCCAGCCGAACAGACCGAACAACAATACCAGGGCGATTTCATTAATCATGGGGGCGGCGATCAAAAAAGACAAGGTGACCCCCAAAGGAACCCCGGCCTCGACAAAGCCGATAAAAAGCGGGATGGCCGAACAGGTGCAGAAAGGCGTGGCTATTCCCAGTCCTGCGGCTAACACGTTGCCTACGGACTCTTTTTTTCCGGCCAGGATATCCCTCGTTTTTTCCGGGGTAAAGAAAGAGCGCAAGAGCCCTACTCCGAATACAACCAGGACCAGGAGCATCAATACTTTGGGGACATCATAAAGAAAAAAGGCCATGGCCTCCCCTAAATGCGTCCCTCTCTCCAGTCCGAAAAAATCATAGGTGAACCACCCGGTAACCTTAGACAATTGATGGTAGGTAAACCACCAGGCTATAAGGGTTATCGTCAAAATAACCAATTTTTTTCTCAAGTTTATTTGATTTGAATCCCCAATGGTTGTTTCCATACATTCACAGGATACCTTATTGTTCATTATTGTTCTCTCAGTCGACCGTTCGCAGGTTTTGTCGGCCGCACTTTCTAAATAACTATATAGTAATATAGTTCCTACCGGCTTGAATGTCAAGCAAAAAGGTGGAAAAAAAAGTCACCCAATAACCTGATGGGATTGTTGGTGATTGAACAAAAAATGAAAGAATAAAAAATATTTTCATGAATAGTTGCGCCGTTGAGGCCTATAGTTCCAGTTTAAAAGGGCTTAAGTATTCCCCTAATCTTTTTCTGTTTTCAGATGACAGGGGGGGACAGTCCTCCACCCCTGTCATCCCTTCGGTAACCGACACGGCAAAGACCATACAGGTTGGTTCTCCGCATTCCCGGCAATTGGTTTTTGGGAGCAACCTAAGGATTTGCATGACCTGAGGTCGGGGCAGGCTTTCATAAGAAGGCTCGATTTTATCCCGGTTCTCCCAGGCTTCATTGATTTCTCTCTTCAGCCATTCTACGATCTTCCTGGCTTCGGATTCGTCCTTCAGGGCATTAATGGCTATCTTGTTCCCATGGACTGTGATCAATTTGCCCTGGGGCCGGAAGGTTACTGAAAGGGGTTCCTTGGTAAAGTTAAATCCGCCCAAGACAGCGTTTAAATAGGGGATGGCTTCGCTGACATCCTGATCCAAATGGGCGAAACAATGGACGGCCATGGCCCCCGGATTGCATTTTGAATTAAAAATTTCCAGGTGGTATGTTTCCAATAACATCCCCCAATACTCCTTCCTTAAGGTTTGCAGGTCACATGGCAGATCCCGGTTGGTGTCTCCACGGCAAAGGGGAAATGTTTTCGTTTAAACCACAAAGCCACACTGACCAGACTGATCAGGACCGGGACTTCCACCAGGGGGCCGATGACCGCAGCAAAGGCGGCCCCAGAGTTGATACCGAAGACAGCTACGGCCACGGCAATGGCCAGTTCGAAGTTGTTGGAAGCGGCAGTGAAAGACAGGGTGGTGGACTGCTCATAGGTGGCCTTGACTTTCATGGACATATAAAAGGAGATGAAAAACATGATAATGAAATAAATGGTTAGCGGGATGGCGATACGGATCACATCCAGAGGCAATTGAACAATGTATTCCCCCTTGAGGGAAAACATGACGATGATGGTAAATAACAGGGCGATGAGGGTGATGGGGCTGATTTTGGGGATAAATTTTTCGTGATACCAGGTTTTGTCTTTGATCTTGATCAGGGCGAATCGGGTGATGATCCCGGCAATGAAAGGGATGCCCAGATAAATAAAGACACTCTTGGCAATTTGGCCGATGGAGATATCGACCACCGTGCCTTTCAAGCCGAACCAGCCAGGCAGGATGGTGATGAAGATATAGGCATAGAGGGAGAAAAAAAGGACCTGAAAGATGGAATTGAAGGCCACCAGGCCGGCACAATATTCGGTGTCCCCGGAGGCCAGCTCGTTCCAGACGATGACCATGGCGATGCAGCGGGCCAGACCGATCATGATCAAACCGACCATGTATTCGGGATAGCCGGCCAGGAAGAGGATGGCTAAGAAAAACATCAAGATGGGGCCGATGACCCAGTTCTGAATCAGGGAAAGGGTCAGGACTTTATAATTTTTAAAGACTTCACCAAGCTCTTCATATTTGACCTTGGCCAAAGGGGGGTACATCATCAGGATCAGGCCGATGGCAATAGGGATATTGGTGGTGTCCACCTGGAAGAGGTTCCAGAATCCAACCACCTGGGGAAAGAGATACCCGGAACTTACTCCAACCAGCATGGCTAGAAAGATCCACAGGGTCAAAAACCGGTCCAGAAAAGAAAGTTTTTTAGGGGCGATGTCGGCCATTGGATAATCCTCCTTATAAAGCTTATTAAGTTTTAAGAAAAAATTCGATTTGTTCTCTTATCAATGATTCCGGGGGCATTTTTGAGAATCGACCATCCTCAGAGACATAAACCCGTCAGCCCATACCCGTTTGCGAAAGGTTCCTGGCTGAGGGCTCTAAATCGAACCCATTGATTTTGACGGTGGGAGAGCCTAAAAAATTATTTCTCCGGGATTCTTCTTCGTTGGCAATTAAAATTTCTTCAATCGAGCCGCTGATCCGTTTTTCTTCAAGTAATTTTCGTATCGCTTCCAGCGTCCTGTCTTTGGCCGGTCAGCCTTGGGTATGAAGAAGTTGAATATTGAGCATAGGTTTCCCCCTAAATTTCAAACGATTATCTCCATCCGGAGACCCTTTTTCAGCTTCAGCCCTCGCTTTCGGTTTCTTCCTGAGTCTTTCCCGAAGGGGGTTTTAATGCGTCGGGGTTTGCGGTCTTATTTTCCGGAGTGGCCGGTGAAGGCCTTGAAATATCTGGCCCTGAGTTTTTCTTATCGTCTTCAGAACACCCCTGCTGGCTATTCGCCGGAGGAGGGGAGACGGTTTTTTTCTCCTCGGCAAAAGGAAAAGATCCGGACCCAATCAAAAAAAGGATGAAGGTTATTGTACTGACAACGTAATGTTTTTTCATGGATGTTCGTTCTTTCCCGTGGGTTGAAAGGCCTCTTTTTGCCTGGGGCTGTAAGTGACCTCAAAGACCGTTACACAATGGGGACGACTGAGGGCCTTTAACTTTTTGCCGATGGTCTCCCGGACAAAATTTAAGGCCCCTTCTCGGTCACTATCCAGATCAATGCGCTCTATGGTCTGAAGCTCTTCCTCGTTGAAGGTCAAGACAATCGGTTTGCTCATGTTTCACCCTGATACTTTCTTAATCCAATCGATCAGTTGAGACTTGTTGGGAACCGTTCCCTTGGCCATGAGGGTTCCATTAATCAGCAGGGCCGGACTTTGCAGGATACCGTACCTGGCGATTTCTTTTATGTCGGTCACATGCTCAAAATCAGCAGCCAGCTTTAATTCACCCAGGACCTCCATGATACGCTGGGTCAAGGCATGGCAATTTGGGCAACCCTGCCCCAGGACCTTGATGACCACACCCTGGGTTTCCGCTTCGGCTGAGACTTCCTGCCCAAGATATTTTTTAAATTCCCGGGCAAAGGCTTGACCATATTCGTCCCTGGCTTTTCCCGGAATATAATTCCTTTTGGCCAGCCGCTCAAGTAAGCCGCCAGCCATTTCTTCATCGGAGGCGTTGGCCAGTGTGGGGGCCAGCTCGGCCATGACTTCCTTCAGTCCCACTATACCGATCGGAAAATTTCCTATTTGGATTTGAATAATGTCGTCGGTTTCCATGGGGGTTCACCTTGTATTAGTATATATTACTACATAATAATATAGTTGGATATAAGGCCTGTCAACCAGAAAAAATGGGGTTACCGTTAACCGGTTCCTTTTTCCCTTAACATAGGATAAACTATCCCTAATTCGACAAAGATAAGGAGAAAATTCATGAGCAAAGACAAAATCCTGTTTGTCTGTGTCCATAATTCGGCCAGAAGCCAGATGGCCGAGGCCCTGCTTAAAAAAATGGCCGGTGACCGCTTCGAAGCCGAGAGCGCCGGATTGGAGCCGGGGTAATTGAATCCCCTGGCCGTGGAGGTCATGAAGGAAATCGGCATCGATATCTCCGGAAATCAGACCAAGAGCGCCTTTGATTTTTTTAAGGAAGGAAAACTCTACACCCAGGTGATTACGGTCTGTGATGAAACCAGCGCCGGAAAGTGTCCCTTTTTCCCGGAGATCACTACCCGCCTTCACTGGGGCTTTGACGATCCTTCCACCTTTACCGGAACCTGGGAGGAAAGGTTGGAGAAGACCCGACGGGTCCGGGAGGTCATCAGGGAGAAGATTGATGCCTGGCTCAAAAAATTTGAGGGGTAATTGAAATTCCCTGCCCCAAGATACGGGCACACACCCTTGAAGAATTAAATCAAGTCGCGTAAAAGGGATCCGGGCAGTCAATCCCTTCAGGCCGAAGGGGTCCTTCAATCACACTTTTCTTCTTGTTTGCAGGCCCCTTCATCCTGGGGTGGATTAAATATTGGATTGGGGGCGAACAAGGAAGCAGAAGGCAACACCGAACCGGAACTCCCGGTTTTCAACGTTGAATCCTTTTTGGGGACAGGGGCGACCGGCACAGAAGGGGTTGACTTCCCCGATGATTGGGAGGCGTCGAGATAGCGGTGAATGGCCTCCTTTCCGGTCAGCAGGAGCTTTTCGTTCCGACCGTTCACGAAAAGCGTGGGCACGCTATCAACACCCAAGCTCCTGAGAGTCGCCGTATATTTCTTGACGAGTACCGGGGTGATCTCGAGCTTGTTCTTATCGATCTCTTCCTTGATCTCCGCGCAGTACCTGCATTCCGTACTGTAGAAAAGTATCATTTTTTTGTCGGATGGAAGAGCCGTGCCTCGCGGCGGGAGGACGAACCCGACAAGACACAGGACCGCCGCGAATGCGGCGAAGCCCGCCGCCGCCTCTTTCCATCCGGCAAGCAGCCGCAGGAGGCCAAGGGAAACAAAGATACCGAATACGCTTAAGCAGAGCAGGCATACCTCTGTAAGCCAGAATACCTGGAAGCCGACGAAAAATCCCTCGGCGGCCAGGGCGGCGATGAGGGTGAGGTTGACCGCCGAGTCGAGCAGCCCACTCTGCCTTTTCCGGTTCAAACCGGACAATAAGGTAAGGAAAGCAAGCGCAATGAAACCTATGAGGATTATCGAGAGATCACCGAAACGGGCAAGTTGAGCCACGAGCCCGCACCCTCCAGAGACACAAAGGCTCCTTCCGAACACCTGAAGCCCTGCTTCCACCAACAGATAAATTGCACCCAGGAGGCTGACGATAAAAAAGTAAAATGTGCTGTCGTACCTTCCGTTCATGCCTTTCTCCCTTAAAGGATGCTATAAATATTATGATCCTAAACGATTAATGTCAAATCTAATTTTTGAACCCGAATCCGCCTCATTCACGGATAGAGCCATTTCAGGGTTTACAGACCCCCTTTTTTTTAGTATGAGGAGACAACGTATTAAAATTGCAGATTGCGGATTTCGGATTCCGGAATTAAAGAATCGTTAGGATTTCGGAGTGAGGAATGCACACAAAAATGAGGGACTACGGGAAATGATTAAGCATGAGATCTTGAATTGAAAAGAGTATGGGGGAAATCGATTATCAAAACAATCTGAACCGGGCCCAACAGGAAGCCGTTTTCTCACCCGACGGGCCCACCCTGATTATCGCCGGAGCCGGAAGCGGAAAGACCCGGACCCTGGTTTATCGGGTGGCCTGGCTGGTGGAAAACGGGATACCTCCGGAAAGGATTCTTCTTTTGACCTTCACCCGCAAGGCCTCCCAGGAGATGCTCCGGCGGGTGGAACAAATGCTGAACCGGTCCTGTCAGGGGGTGGCCGGAGGGACCTTCCACTCTCTGGCTTACAAAATCCTGCGGATTTACGGGGCTACCATCGGTCTTAACAGACCCTTGACCGTATTGGATCGAAAAGACAGTGAGGAACTGGTTGGAAAAATCATCAAGGCGAAAAAATGGGATAAAGAGAAAGACCTGCCGGATAAAAAAGAGTTCCTGGAATTGCTCAGTCGTTTAGTCAACCGGGGGCAGACCTTCGAAGAAGGGTTAGCCAAATCCTTTTTCGAGAACGGGGTCTCTCTGTCCAAGCTTAAAGAAGTAAATCAGGACTATGAAGCATTTAAAAGACAACACGGTCTGTTGGATTATGACGATCTGTTAAGTCAGTGCCTGCATCTCTTCCGGCAGGAAACCGGGGTGGTCCGAAAATTATCCGCTTTTTATCAGTATGTTCTTGTGGATGAATATCAGGATACCAACCTGCTTCAAGCCGAGATGGTCCGTTATCTGACCCAGGGGAATATTATGGTGGTTGGGGACGATTCCCAATCCATTTATGGATTTCGCGGTGCCCACTTTAAAAACATCCTGAATTTTCCGCACCAGTTTCCCGGGACCCGGGTGATAAAACTGGAAGAGAATTTTCGGAGTTCTCAGCCGATTTTGAATCTGGCCAATCGGATGATCAGCTATTCTAAAGAACGGTACAGCAAATGTCTGTTTTCTCGTTTTAAAGAAGGAGAGCCTCCCTGTTGCGTCGAATTACCTTATGAAGAATCCCAGTCCCAGTTTGTAACCCGGCAACTTCAGGAATTTCATAATCAGGGGATCCCCTGGCAGGAAATGGTTGTTCTTTTCCGGGCAGGCCATCATTCGTTTAACCTGGAAATTTTTCTCCAAAAGGAGGGCATTCCTTTTAAGAAATACGGCGGTCGTCGTTTCGTCGAAGGGGCGCATATCAAAGATTTTTTATCTTATTTAAAGGTGGCCCATAATCCCATGGATGTTTTGGCCTGGGAAAGGATACTGAAACTTCTGGAAGGATTAGGTCCCAAAAGGGCACAGGAGATCGTTGGGCAAATGACGATCTGCCCGGACTGGGTCTCCAGACTGAAATGCCTATCGAGGTATCCTCGATTGAAATCACAACTTAAGGGATTATCCTCCTTGTTTCAGAATTTAGTCGATCAACCCGATAGTTCGCCTACCCAGGCCTTGGAGACGATCTGGGAGTATTACCAGAACCTTTTGCCCGGTTTATATGAAGAACCCCAACGAAGGCAAAAAGAGATCGAAGAAATTATCCGAGTGAGTTATAATTACACCGAAACGGAGACCTTGCTGGGGGATTTGAGCCTGGAGGTCTATGAAGAGCCGGACGGCCAGGAGAAGGACCAGTTGACCCTGTCCACGGTTCATTCCGCCAAAGGTCTGGAATGGAAGGTGGTCTTTATAATCTGGCTTACGGAAGGCCGGTTTCCTTCCTCCCAATCCATGTTGGACCCGGAGGAAATGGAGGAGGAAAGAAGGCTCCTTTATGTAGCTATCACCCGGGCTAAGGAGAGGCTGTTCTTGACCTATCCTCAATCCTTATCCTACCGAGGCGGAGGCTGGCAAAAAAATGACCTGTGTCATTTCATCGCCGATATCCCCGAGGATCTTCTGGTGAGGCAGGGAAGGTCTGTCCCTAACCATTCACCTCTGATCCATTCATCCTATGTCAGTGAGATCTCCAAAGAGGATGATGACGGTTTTTCGAAGGGGACCAAGGTCTTTCATCCCCTTTTCGGCAATGGGGTGATCCAGGAACCTCCGCAAGAACGAAAGGTCCGGGTTCTTTTTAAACGCTACGGGTCCAAGGTGTTGCACTTGGATTATGCCCGTTTGGAGCTTGGATAATGAGTGCGTATTAAACCCTCATGTCCCAAGAGGGGCCACGAAGTATGAAAAAACTTCGATGGGGCAATAGGTAATAGGTTTAAAGCTTTCGGTGATTTTTCTATACTTATAGCCTATTGCCTTTTTGAGCAGGAATTTATTTTCGCACTAAACCCTCATGCCCGTTTGATGTGGGCGCCACGAAAAATGAAAATAGAACTTAGCATCAAGCGGTTACTGGATTTATTCTGAATTCTGACTCCTGGATTCTGGATTCCAGAATTCTATTTTCGTATTAAGAGGGAGATTTATAATGGCCGGTCGTCCTTTTGAGCGCTTGAGCTATGACCGTGTATATGATCAGGCCCTCTCCTACTTATATAATCTGCAAAAGTTCGGGATCAAATTCGGTCTGTCCAGAACCGAAAATCTTCTAAAGGCCTTTCATAATCCACACCGGGAGTTAAACTGCCTGCATATAGCCGGTTCCAATGGGAAAGGCTCGGTGGCGGCCATGCTGGCCTCTATTTACAGCCAAGCCGGTTATAAAGTCGGGTTATTCACTTCACCCCATTTGATCGATTTTCGGGAACGGTTCCGAATCAACGGCCGGATGATTTCCAAAGCCCGTACCCTCGATCTAATCAGGGAGATCAGGGAGAAAACCGAAAGGGAAGAGCCGCCCACTTTTTTTGAGTTTGTAACCGCCATGGCCTTGATTTACTTTTACCGGGAAAAGGTAGACCTGGCTATTATGGAAGTGGGACTGGGAGGGAGACTGGATGCCACCAATATCATTAATCCCCTGATAACGGTCATCACCACCATCTCTTTGGAGCACCAAGATTATCTGGGAAAGACCCTTGAAAAAATAACCTGGGAAAAGGCCGGGATTATAAAACCGGGTGTGCCTTTGGTGACCGGAGTGAGCCAAAAGAAGGTGCGGGAACAGATCGAAGCCATTTGCCGTGAGAGACGGGCTCCAGTGTTTTTGGCCGGTCGGGACTTCAAGACGAGAAAGCTGAAAAACGGGAAATTTTCATATTTCGGATTTCGGATTTCGGATTTCGGAATGAAGGAACCGTTCGGCCTTCGTCGTTCCTCGTTCGTCAATGGAAAAGATGTAAGATCCAGGATGCAGGATGCAAGATTGCCGAAGGACGAAGGACGAGGGCCGATAAAAAAGTCATTGGTTCCTCCGGACTCCCTCGGCCATATAGATTCTTTTATTCTGCAATCCGCAATCAGCAATCCGCAATTAAAAGGGCTTCACTTAGGTTTGCTCGGCGATCATCAGATCAAGAACGCCGCCCTGGCCTTGGCCGTGGTTGGATTGATGCAGAAAAAGTACCCTGTCCCGGATGGAAAAATACGGGCAGGCCTGAGCAAGGTGTCCTGGCCGGGAAGGATGGAGGTGCTGTCCGAAAAGCCCCGGATCGTCCTGGATGGGGCCCATAATCCCGGGGCGATGAAAACCCTGACCAAAAACCTTCCCGGGACCTTTTCCTATAAAAAATTGCTGATGGTCTTCGGTATGATGAAGGATAAAAACATCCAACAAACCCTTAACTATGTTACCCCCCTGGCAAACGGTATTTTTTTGACCCGGGCTGAATACGACCGATCGGCCGATCCCGAAGAATTAAAGCTATTCATTAAAGGAACCAGACTTCCTTTCCGTATTTTTCAAACCATACCTTTGGCCATAACCCAGGCCATAAAAGAGGCCGGACCAGAGGATTTAATATTAATCACCGGTTCGCTTTTTGTGGTTGGGGAGGCTCGGTCCTGGTGGGAAAGAAAGATTAAAGGCCGGGTGGAAGAATCCATGTTGACAAGGGGTTGAAGTTATGTAATTAATAATACTGGATTCCGGCTTTTCGTTTTTGCAAGGATAAGCTTGTCCGGAACAACCCGATAGGGAAAACAGATTTTTTTGATCAATTTATTCCATCATGCAAAGAGATAAGAAGAAATTAAGGTTAGGGGATATCTTAATCCAGGCCGGGATGATTACGCCGGATCAGGTGGCCGTGGCCATAGAAGCCCAGAAAAAAACCAAGGATCGTTTAGGGAAAACCTTGATCCGCATGGGCTTCATCACCGAAGAAAACTTAATTAAAACACTGGCCCATCAGCTCAAGCTCAATTATGTCAACCTCAAAGAGGAAAAGATAGACCGTTCGCTGGCCAAATTAATCCCCGACAAGGTGGCCAGAAGACATTTAGTGGTCCCTTTGGCCCAAATGGGCCAAGTCCTCATGGTGGCCATGGCCGATCCTTTAAATATTTTTGCCTTGGACGACCTGGCTTTTAAAACCGGTTTGGAGATTGAGCCGGTGATCGCTTCTGAACAAGATATTCTTACGACCCTGGAAACTCTCTATGAGTCCTCTTTGATGGACAAGATCGAAACAACCCCGGAGGATTTACAGGCCTATGCCGGTGAAGAGGAGTCAACCGAGACAGAAGATGAAGAGGAGGCTATTGTTGATGAAGGCCCAATCAGCCAATTAGTCAATTTAATTATCTCCGAAGCGATTAAAGAACGATGCAGCGACATCCATTTAGAACCGGACGAGAGGGCCCTGCGGATTCGGTACCGGATCGATGGGATATTAAAGGAAACCTCCTCTTTGGGACCCAAGTTTATTGCCCCGGTCATCTCCCGAATCAAGATCATGAGCAAAATGGATATCTCCGAAAAGCGTTACCCGCAAGACGGACGCTTTAAGTTCACCATGGATAACAAGGTGATCGATTCCCGGGTTTCGACCTTCCCGACTATTTACGGAGAAAATGTGGTCATGCGAATTCTGGATCAATCCAGCATTATCATTCGCCTGGAAGACCTCGGTTTTCTCCCCCGGGACATGGAAAAGATCAGGTATTTGATTCAAAAGCCCTATGGATTTATTTTAGTTACCGGCCCGACCGGCAGCGGCAAGACCACTACCTTATATGCCGTTTTAAATACCATTAACTCGCCGGAAAAACATATTGTTACCCTCGAGGATCCGGTGGAGTATCGATTGGATCTGATTCGTCAGTGCCAGATCAATGTCAAGGCCGGGCTGACCTTTGCCGTGGGCTTGCGTTCTATCCTCAGACAAGATCCGGACGGGATCATGGTGGGAGAGATCCGGGATATTGAAACAGCGGAAATCGCTGTTCAGTCCGCCCTGACCGGCCACCTGGTCCTTTCAACCCTCCACACCAACGATGCCCCCAGTTCCCTGATTCGTTTAGCGGATATGGGAGTGGATGCCTTCTTGATCTCCTCTGCCGTGGAAGGAGTTATCGCCCAACGGTTGGTACGGCTCATCTGCACCCGCTGCAAAGAACCATACACCGCTTCCGAAGCGGAGCTCAAAGAATTAAGACTTTCAACCGATCAGGAAGTGGTCTTGCATCGGGGGAAGGGCTGTTCCTTCTGTAAAGGATCCGGCTATAAGGGGCGGCTGGGGATTTTTGAAATTTTAATTGTGGACAAAGAATTGAAAGAGATGATCCTTCGGAAAGCGACCCAAGGGGAGATCGAAGAGTATGCCCGCCTGAAACAGCAGATGAAATCCTTACGGGAAGATGGGATCGCTAAAGTGTTGGCCGGGATCACCACGGTGGAGGAACTTAACCGGGTTACTCCCAAGGAAGCAACGTTTATTTAAATATTTTTCAGGCAAACGCCCTTTTCTTCCTGGATATGTTCCAGGACCTTGGTCATATGGCCTTCATCTTGAAATTCTTCGAAGTGTTTTAAAAAAAGAGGCTTTACTTTTGGATAGTCCGATTCCTGAAAAAACCGGGTTACGGGGACGAGAACGCCCTCATTTTTCAGAAAGAAATAAAGGGTTATTTTGTGAACCGGAAGCCACTCGACATGGACAAAGCTGGCCTTTTTTCTTTCGAATTCTTTTTGAGGTATCCAAAGGTAAATATCTTCTTCCGAGACGGTCACCTCATATTGGTGGGAAATAAAATATTTCCATAATTCAAACTCTTGATAAGGGATGAAGCGGGCTTCGGCTTTCTTTTTAGTCCCCTTTTTCTTGGAAAGAACACAATGGACCAATTTTATAGAATCTTTCGTCATAAAATATCCTCCTTAATAAGACTTATTTAACACATCTTCGAAGCTTAAATCAAGGTTTTAATTAGGTAAGGCCAACAAGCGATGCCCCAGTTCAGTTATAGAGCCAGAGATAGAGGAGGCAAACTCATTACCGGGCAGATGGAAGGGTCCAGTCGATCCGATATCGCCGGTCAAATCGGGGGCATGGGATATATCCCGGTACAAATACAAGTCTCGTCAGGAAAAGCCGTTTCCTCCTCAACAGGCCCGAAGGAAGGGACGGGTTTGGGGAAGGAAATTTCCTTTGGGTTTTTGGAAAAATTCAAAAAGGTCAAGCCCAAAGATCTTTTGTTTTTCACCAGCCAACTGGCTACGGTGATGCGGGCCGGTATCCCCATTACCACCGGCCTCTCCATCCTTTCTGAACAAAGTAAAACCCCTCTGTTGAGAGATGCCCTTCTGGATGTTTTGGACCGGATAAAAGAGGGAGACCCTTTATCCGACGCCCTATCCCGCTATCCCAAAATATTTTCAGATATTTATATACACATGGTTCGGGCCGGAGAGGCTTCCGGCAAGTTGGATGAGGTCCTGAACCGGATTGTTTTCTTTTTAGAATACGAAATAGAGACGAAGGCCCGTGTTAAAGCGGCCACCCGATATCCCAAGATGGTCATGGGGGCTCTGATCGGTGCTTTTTTCTTTGCCGTTTATTTCATCATTCCTAAGTTTTCCGTTATGTTTAAGGGATTTAAGACTGCACTGCCCCTGCCCACCCGCATAATGCTGGCCATGAATTATTATTTTTCCACCTACTGGTATCTGATTTTTGGGGTCCTTATAGGGGTGATCGCCGGATTCCAATGGTATATTCGAACCGAAGCCGGCCGGTTGGTTTTCGATCGATTCAAAATCCGGATGCCGATTATGGGACCCCTTTATACCAAGATCGCCATGTCCCGCTTTACCCGGATGTTTGTAACGTTAAACCGGAGCGGTCTTCCGATGCTGGAGACTCTGGCGATTTCCGCTTCTACGGTAGGAAATATTTTTATCTCCAATATTATTATGAGCATTCAACAATCGGTCAAGGACGGGGGGACTTTGTCGGAGAAGATGAAAGATAAATCCATATTTCCTCCTCTGGTCTACCAGATGTTTGCCGTAGGGGAGTCCTCCGGAACCCTGGATGAGATTGTGGAAAAGGTCTCTGATTTTTACGACAAGGAAGTGGATTCGGCCATCAAAAACCTTTCTTCCCTGATCGAACCCATTGTCATTCTCTTTATGGGGGGCATGCTCGTTTTCCTGGCCCTGGCCGTCTTTATGCCCATGTGGGACATGGCCAAGATGGCTAGAGGGGGGGGGTAGGGGAACCTGATTTTTTATTTGATTTAGATTGCTACATATATTAAAATTGACCGTATCGTAAAAAGTCGTCCCCCCGGTGAAAACCGGGGTCCAGAAGATATTAAACTACCGGAAAATACTGGGTTCCGGTTGGAGTTTATCCCGCACCCGATGCGGGACCGGAATGACAAAAATAGGCTATTTCGAACACTTTTCGAGGTCGCCAGAATTAATAAAGACGGATATCATTTTAAGACGCAGGATCAATCCGTTTGTCGAGAGAGAGCATAAAGTTTAACGATTGACATCAATATTAACTATAATTTTTAGGTGAGAGGAGGTGAAAACATGATCAAAAATCAAAAAGGTTTCACACTCATTGAGTTGATCATCGTCATCGTGATCATCGGCATACTGGCCGCCGTGGCCATCCCCCGGTATATCGATATGAGCGCCAAAGCCAAGAGTGCCGCCGCAGACGGTATAACCGGTGCCCTGAAGGCCGCAGCCGCCATTTGCTATGCCGACTATGTCGTTAATGGTTCTGCAACCGCGGGTCTTAATGCCACGACTATTCTTAGTACGACTTATATGTCCGATACCGGCGGGGCCGTGGCTACCTCGGCCACCGTGATTACGGCTACTATCAGCGGTACGCCCTATACCTGGACGTATACTGCCCCGAGTCAAGTTTCCGGCCGTAGCCCAACCACCTAAGGCATCAGGTAAGGAGGATCCAAAAGGGCCGTAAGCTCTTTCTGCGGCCCTTTTTTTATGAATAAAGATAGAGGGATAGGCGTTCTTTTATTATTAGGTTTCCTGGGCATCATCTTCCTCTACTTCCGGGAGGCCTTGACCCAAGCGAAACTGATGGTCGATAGAGATTTGCCCATCTTTTTTTTCCCCAACCTTAAGCTCTGGGTCGAGGCCGTTCAGGCCGGGGAACTTCCTTTATGGAATCCCTATTCTTTTTCCGGTCAACCCCTGTTTGCCTCTTTGCAGACCAGCGTCCTCTATCCGCCCAATAGTCTACTTCTGATACTCCCCATTAATTTTGCTTTTAATCTAACCATTGTGCTGCATTTTTTTCTGTCCGGCTGGTTTGTTTATTTATTGGCCCGGGAATTAGGGGGCAGCCGGATGGCCGGGATACTGGCCTGCCTTTCTTTTACCCTGGGCGGTTTTCTCCTTTCCATCCATAATGTCTTGAATACTCTCCAATCCGTTACCTGGACCCCCCTGATTTTTTTATTCTTTCTGCGAGCCATTCGTGCGCGGTCCTGGAAATATTCCCTCCTTTCCAGTATAACCATCCTGGTCCAATTTCTGGGAGGAGGAATAGAGGCCTTTCTCGCAACCCAGGTTGCGATCTTATTTTTGGCTTTCTTTCCCCAAGCCCTTTTGCCCGGGAACAGCTATGCCCCCTGGAAATGGCGTTTTCAGATGGTAGGGGTAGTATTCCTTCTGTTCTTGGGATTAGGGGCCGTTCAGATCCTCCCTTTTTGGGAAATGACCAAAAGCTCGGTTCGCCACCTGGGATTTTTATATCAAGAGGCCACCCGGTGGTCCCTGGGGTGGCGGGATCTCATCTATCTCTTCCTTCCGGATTTTTTTTGGCGGGGGGTCGAGTATTATAAAACGGATCAAAATTATCTTAAAAGTATTTACATTGGAATACTTCCTTTTATCATGGTCCTTTTCTTTTTTTTAGGACGAGATCGTAGAAAGGGTTGGGTGGGCCTTCTGCTTTTGGTCTCCTTACTCCTGGCCCTGGGAGGGAATACCCCTCTGTATCGATGGCTCTATAACATTGTTCCCGGCATTCATACCATCCGTTATCCGGTCAAATTTTTTTTCATTACCAATCTGTTTATTTGCCTGTTGACCGGATTGGGCTGGGATGCCTTGTCTGACCGCCTTAAAGGGGATCCACGGAAAAAATTATCAACCCTTAAAAAAGCTTCCCTGATTCTGGCTTTTTTATTCGTCTTAATATTGCTGATCCTTTCTCTCTTCCGAGATCCTCTCTTCTCTTTTTTGGAACATTCCTTCCCTATAAGCTATGACCGTCCCTGGAACTTAAATTTTCACAATATAGAACGTTTTTCTTTCTTTGCTTTACTGATTTTTCTTTTTTTTATCTTTCTGGCCGATCGCAAAATTTCTCTCAAGAAGGGACAGGTCCTTTTGACGGTCCTGCTGGTTTTGGATCTTTTTTTAGCCAATTGGGGGTTTTATCGAAGGGTGGACCAAAAGGCTTTTTATTCGCTAAGCCCTAATCTACAAGCCGTCCTTTCCGACCCTGAAAAAGGTCGTATTTATACCGATCCTTTGATGAGAAAGGTCATGGTCCCCAGAAACATGGAGATGGAAGAATTGGCCCAGGTTATTTTGAAAGAATGTTTTTATTTTGAATATCCCTTAGTGCATAGAATTTTTAACACTTCGGGCTTCGGGATCCTGACCTATCAGCCCTACCAGGACCTCTTGAACGTCCTCTCCGAGAAAACCTCCGATCCCGGGGCAACGGATATCCTAAGACTGATGAATGTAAAATTCCTTCTTTGGCCCGAAGCTATTTCAGATCCGACCTTTAAGTTGATTCATAAGGGAGAATCTTATGTGCTGCAGGAAGATTTTATTGAAAAACCCATTTCCCATCCTCCGAAAAATAAAACAATCGTGTCCCATCTTTACGAAAATAAGGCCGTGTTGCCCAGGGCCTTTTTGGTTTCCAAGTTTTCGGTGGTTAAAAATGGAAAAGAGAGAATGGCTTTATTCAAAAAGAAAGGCTTTGACCCGGCTCAAACAGTCCTTTTGGAGGAAGTCCCTGATCCGCCCCGCCCGGCCAAGGGGTTGGTCCCCGATAGGGATAGGGTTCGCTTGGTAAAATTCGCCTTGAATCAAATTGATCTCGATGTCTCCTGTACCGGACCGCGCCTCCTTTTTTTGAGTGAAACGTATTATCCCGGCTGGAAGGTTTGGGTTGACGGGAAGAAAGAAAAAGTTTATCGGGCTAACCACGCCTTCCGGGCCGTGGCTCTCAGCCCAGGGCACCATAAAATTCATTTTCAGTATCAACCTCTTACATTTTATTGCGGGTTATGGGTCAGTTTGACTACGCTCTTGGGAATAACGCTCTTTTTCGTCTGGAAAAGAAAAAGAACCAATCGGCTGCCAAAAACGGCAGATAACACCTGATCGCCATGATGCTTTTCAAAAAAGACATTGAATATAATCCTTCAATACAGGCAGTTAGTTTCTAACCAAAGCTATTTGAAATTGGGATGGTCATAGGGGGTCTTGTTTTTTGGGGTTGTCCAAAGGGTAATTATGAGTTTCCAAACCGGCCAGGACGGCAAAGTTTGATTCGAGGCAGGGCATTCACCCCAGCCTATTTCGAGCAATGATGTAGGCCTGTCTCCGAATTAGGTACAAACGATGGCCCGGCAAAGAAGCTTATGGCTTGGGGGTGGACAACCCCAAAAAACAAGACCCCCTATGACCTTTGTATAAATAGAGATAAATTCTCATTGATTTAAGCTGTTAGAATTTAACCAGGGCTTCTTTTAGGGAAGGGGAGCTATTGGAATTAACTGTTGATAAAAGCACTAATCCGGGCCGGCAAAACCAGGCTTTTAAATACGCCGGGATAACGATTTTGGGCTTGGCCCTCGCTTGGGTTGTCTGGGTCAATGGGAAAATTCCGGTTCTCCCTTATGATGACGGCTTTATCACTTTTCGTTATGTTCTTAACTTCCTGGCGGGAAAGGGCTTGGTTTACAATGAGGGTCAAAGGGTTTTTGGAAGCAGCACACCGCTTTATTTGATTTGGCTGACCCTGTTAAAAGTTTTATTCCCGGGATGGACCATTCCTTTTTTAGCCGTTCGTTTTAACGCCGTCCATTTCGGTTCGGCAGGCCTCGTCCTTTACTTTTTTCTTCGAAAAGTTACCGACAGCCGCTCCCTGGCGCTTTTAGGCAGTTTAACTTTTTTACTCAATCCTTTCTTATTATCCATTTCCGGTGGAGGGATGGAATCCTTTCTCTTTGTAACTTTGCTGTTCCTGGTCCTTCTCGGTCTGGCCGATAACAAACCGATTTGGGCAGGTATCCTCTGCGGTCTTTCTGTATTGGCCCGTCCTGAAGGACTGTTGATCCTGCCCATTGTCCTATGGCAGTTTCGAAATCGTTCCAGGGAACTTAGGCAAACGCTGTTATCTTTTTCTTTGGTCTTGCTGCCCTGGGTCATTTTTTCCTGGGGGTACTTTGGTACCCCTGTTCCCTTATCGCTGATCGCCAAGACTAAACCCATTTATTTCCTGCCAAAGGGGGCGGCATTAGCCCGCATCAGTCAAAGCATGATTAATTCGGCAACGGCTTTCACCTCAATCACGCCGTCTTATTGGCAAATCGAAATGATCTGGGGGCTATTAATCGGGGCTTCGTTTATCACCCTTTTCAGTCCCACAGCAAAAAAGTACTCCAAAGGGCCTGTCCTGTTTCTGCTTTGGTTTTTTATTCTTGCCTATGGCCTCGGGAATCCTCTTTTTTTCCCATGGTATTGGCCTCCTGTTTTCGTGCTTACGATGGTTACTCTAATGCTCGGTTTTTATTTTGCCGGTAAAAGATTGGTCCAATCATCCACCCGCTATGCCGGACTGGTTGGTTGGCTCATCTGGTCAGTCGGGATGGGGTGGTTGCTTTATACCACCTTACTGCCGTATCTAATGGTGAAACCAAGGGACCTCTCTAAAGCAATCCAGGTTTCCTGCCTGTTCATTAAGGCGGATTCATCCCGCTGGCGGATATGGACCTATGAGCAGGCAGCCCAAACTTTAAATCAAGAGGCCCTTCCGACGGATACCGTAGCCGCACCGGAGGTGGGGGCCTTGGGATTTTTTTTTAAGGGGGTCATTTATGATGCCTGCGGTCTGGTTAGTCCTGAAGCCCATCCCTTTCTGCCGGTTCCGGCTAATCAACGGGTAGGTCCCGGCGTAGGTGCCATATCCGTGCCGTTTTTAAAACAGGTCCATTCGGAATGGGTAGTGTCCATGCCTCTTTTTTCCGTAAAAAGTCTGAACCAATCGGACTGGTTTAATAAAAATTATTATGTTTTTAAAACCATCGCCTTGCCTTTCCCTGTGTGGGGAGATAAAAACGTCCTTATTTATAAAAGAAGGCGATGAATCAATACCCGACCCCGACCGTCTTGGAGGATTTCCCTGACAGCAGAAGGCAGATGGCTGAGGGCGCTCATCCGAAAATAATCATTTTCGGATGAGACCGCATGAGTTGTGACAAGTTCGTAACAAGTCGTCACCCCGGTGAAAACCGGGGTCCAGAAATTTTAACAACTTAATAATACTGGATTCCGGCTTTCGCCGGAATGACGCAACTCGGTTTTCGGCGACTTTTTGCGGGTCCATCAGTTGCCCCTGGCCCCATTTTTATGTTAAGGAATCAAGAAGTCAAGGATACAATGGGAAGGCATGGAAGTTAAAACCCTTGAACCCTCGAATCCTATTTTCGTACCTAACAGGCTGAATGGTTGCCAAACGATCTGGAGGAGGTTTATGCCCACGCATAATCTGAAATTATTTTTGATCAGTTTTATCATGCTGTTTCTGGAAATCCTCTTGATACGCTGGATATCGACCGAGGTGAGGATCTTTGCCTACGTCGGCAACCTGGTTTTGCTGGCCTGCTTTCTGGGAATCGGGGTCGGCTGTTTTTTCTCCAGAAAGAAGGAAAACCTTCTGATCACCATAGGCATGTTGGTTTTAATCGTGCTTGCAGTACGGTCCGAACCCTTCAGGCACATTACCGATATGCTGAGCGGATTTTCCGATTCGGTTGTCTGGTATCAGGCCGTCCGGACCCGGAATTTTGTTCCCGCATTGCAGGGGACGGCATTAACCCTCTTTATGTTCTTGATGATTCTGATCGGGTTTATTCCGTTAGGACAAATATTGGGGCGTCTGTTGGACGAGCACCCGAATATTATTGAAGGATATTCCGTCAATGTATTGGCCAGCCTGATGGGCATTTGGGCTTTCAACCTGTTTTCCTTATACTACGCCAAGCCCTGGATTTGGTTTATTTTCTGCCTTTTGGTTCTCTTTTTTTTCCTGTCCCGCTCAAAGGCTGATTTCTTTTTAGCCGGGACGGCCTCTATTCTGATCCTCCTGGTCACTGGAATATCCAGCCCCAATCTTCTTACTATGTGGAGCCCTTATCAGAAATTGGATGTCTCTCCCAATCAGGTCTTTGGCCTCCCCAATGGGTTTGTCGTCAACGTGAATAATGTCGGGTACATGTCCTTATTAAATCTTTCCGACGATTTTATTAATAAATTTCCCCTTATTTATAAACCATCGTTAAGGGAATTCAGCCAGTACGATCTTCCTTACCGGTTTGTCGAAAAACGCGATTCGGTATTAATTGTCGGGGCCGGTGGAGGAAATGATGTGGCCGGAGCCTTGCGAAACGGCCCGAAAGAAATTGATGCCGTGGAAATCGATCCGGGTATTATCCGACTGGGCCTGGCCCTTCATCCGGAACATCCCTACGAACAGGAAAAGGTTAAGGTAACCATAGATGACGCCCGGGCCTTTTTTAAAAAAACTCCCAAAAAATACGATTTGATTTCCTTCGGCCTCCTGGATTCGCACACCCTTTCTTCCAACTACAATAACACCCGCCTGGACCATTATGTTTATACCGAGGAGAGTTTCCGGGAAGCCCGCGGCCTTCTTAAAGAGGATGGGGTTCTTTCGGTTATATTTGCCACCCAGACCCAATGGATCGGGGAAAGGATATACGGGCTTTTGAAAAAAAACTTTGGGGAGGTGCCTTATACTTTTGTTGTTAATAGCCCTGGAAACAGCTATGGCTGGGGAGGGGTTATGTTCCTGACCGGCAATAATATCGAGGCATTAAAAAAGAGGGTTGAATCAAACCCGGCATTGAAGGATTTTGTCATAAAAAACCGGGTCTCTTATCCAGGACAGGCCCGTTTAACTTCGGATGACTGGCCCTATCTTTATATCGAAAAAGCCTCCATCCCCCGGATGTATTTGCTGATCATGGGTTCCTTGCTGATTTTGTTTTTAATGGCCAGGAGATTTATCTTTACGGCCGAGGGAGGAAGGATCCATTTTCATTTTTTCTTTTTAGGGTGTGCCTTTCTTTTGCTGGAGTTCCAGAATGTCAGTAAAGCCACCCTGCTTTTCGGATCAACCTGGATTGTCAATTCCTACATCATTTCCTCCATCCTGATTTTGATTTTGTTGGCCAATCTTTTGGTGGCCTATGTAAAAGTCCAACGGAGTCTCCCCTTTTATATCCTGCTCTGGGTTTCGGTCGTTCTCCTTTACTTCATCCCGCTGGATATCTTCAATGCTTTTGGTTTTTGGACCAAAACCATCCTGGTATCCCTGTTTCTCAATCTGCCCATCTTTTTTGCCGGGATTATTTATATGCTTTCTTTCAAAGAGGCCCCGGCCAAGGACCTGGCCCTGGGGTCTAATTTGATCGGGGCTGCTTTTGGGGGATTGTTGGAATCCCTCTCTTTCATCACCGGGATTAAGGCTTTATTGTTGATGGTTTTGTTGCTCTATGTCCTCTCTTATCTCTTTTTGTCCAAGGGGAGGCTGAAGGCCATAAAAAGCTAAGAAAAGAATTTTTCAAAAAGGATGCCTTCAAGGCCCGGGAGTGGAACACCCGTTAAAGTTGAGCCCGGTGGTTGATTTGGTCATAATTAAACGATAACCATGGAGGCAAAATTATATAACTTATTAAAATATGTTGACAAAATAGTAGAATAGCATAAAATGAAGTTAGAATTTAACAAGATAGCCTTTATTTTTTCTTGGATATAATCCGGAATTTTGCAATTTTACTTAATCAATCCAAGGTCTCTATCCGGCCGAACGTTTAAAGCAAAAATATTTTTGCTTTGAGCCGTGGGGGGCATGATGTCCAAAGGCTTTACCATTATTGAATTGATCATCGTGATGGTCATTATCGGCATCCTGGCCATTATGACCGTGCCCAGGATGATCAATGTCGGTTCCATCAGCGCCAGCGAGTCGGGACAAATGGTGGCGGCTGATATCCGCAAGACCCAGGAACTGGCCATGGCCGATACGGTTTCCCATCAAATTCAATTCACCAACGCCAGCAGTTCTTATATCATCGATCCCGGGACTGCAAATGCCCAAACCATTACCCTTCCCCAGGGAGTGACTATCAATACGACGAGAACCATTACCTTCACTACCAGTGGCGATCCCGGATCTTCAGATATAACGATCGATGTCGGTGGGACGTCGGTGGTGGTGACCAGGGAAACAGGCAAGGTGACGGTCAGCGGTGGTCCGAGCCCAGGGTGCTGAGGATGGAGATCCTGGAAAAAAATGACTTGACAATAAGAAGGAGACCAAGGGCTTATCGGGAAACGGGGAGCGCTTTGAAAAACCTTCAATTTTGGTTAAGGTCAAGGAAGACGAGAATTTTAACCACGGTAATACAATTAGTATTTCGCGGATTAAAATTTGAGTCTGACAAAGAAATTGGGCAAAAGGGGACGTTTTTCAAAGCGCTCCCCGGATTTACGTTGATCGAGATTATGATGTTTATCATCCTGGTCGGTATCGTCATGGCCCCGATTATGGGTCCGTTTGTTACCTCGGTTTTGCAAAGCGATAGGCCGGAGATCGTTGTCAGTGCAGGTTTCCTGGCTGCAGAGAGACTGGAACAACTTCAGCCGGCCGCTTATGGGTCTATTGTCGATGAAGCCAGTGCCTCCCTTACGGGAAATTACAGTGCTTTTTCCCGGCAGGTAGCGGTTACCCTGGTCGATGTCAATTTAGCTAATTCAGTGACAGATGTGGGCTATAAAAAGGTGGTGGTTACGGTTTATCATAGTCGATTACCGGCCGCCGGCATAAGTGTTGCTTCCGTTTTTACTTATTAATCCGAGTCAATGAAGAGCAATAACCAATTTAAATCCTTATCCTTGTGACCAGCGGAGAAACCTGATGACCTGTTTCGCCGAACGCCGAACGCCGAACGGAAAAAAGTTTTTACAAAATCCACCCGGCTTCACCATGATTGAGCTCATCATCAGTATCGTGATCATGGGCATCCTGGGGGTTTTTACTTTTTCCTTTCTGGGCGACAGCATGGGGGCTTATGTCCGCGTTAAGGACCATAAAATACTTTATGACGAAGCCAGGATCGCTATGGAACGGATGGCTATTGAGATTCAGAATTCCAGTCGCAGCTCCATTACAATCGGGACATCCAGTATCACCTTCGATCAACCTTCTTCGATATGGAATATAAGATACCGGCTTAACGGCAGCACCCTGGAAAGGATGGTGGGCATCATAGGTTATTACCCTATTGCCGATAACGTGTCGTCTTTTACACCGACTTACAGTTCGAATATCGTCACCCTGGAACTGGTGCTGACCCAGGCCGGAAGGGGTACGGTCCGATTCCGAACGAGTATTTATCCCAGAAGAAGCTGATGTATGATGTTTCAAGTTTTTTTATCTCTCTGAATTGATATTAAATGGACCTCTCCTCTGATTATGGACAAATTAGAATTCAGAATCCAGAAGTCAGAAGCCGGAATAAGAACCTCAAATTGTTTCAGCGATTCATTGTCGTTTAGTCCGAGGCGGGGGACGGTTCCCGGATTTCAAGATAGTAATTGTCTTAAGTTAGGCACAAAAGAATGGGAATGAAAATCGGAAGAAACGAGAGAGGGATGTCCCTTATTGCCCTGGTGGTGACTATTTCTCTTTTAGGGGTCATTGGTTTTATCATGTCCTCTTTGATGGTCAGGCAACAGGAGACCACCCCCCGTTTCCTGGATTCAACTCGGGCCTTGTATACGGCCCAGGCCGGAATAGAGTGGGCCACCAGATACGCCAAAAGTGATTGCACCACCTTTGCGACCAATCCCAGCAGCCTGTTTCCCCAAACCAGATCCTTATCCACCCCGGCCGGAACCTGGTCATTTACCGTCAGCTATTCCAGCGGATCCGGCGGAACCATAACCTCGGCCAGCACGGTGGGGTATGGGAGTCGATCGGTTTCTTCCACCGTTAATCCCTGTGAAATCATCCTGAATCCCTCGAGTCCGCCCTATAAGGGAACCGGCGGTAGTGGAGAACAAAAAAAGGTTTATTTCCCGCTGATCAATAATTATACATCCAATCTTTATGTCTATCGAATTGACCTGGCCAAAAGCAGTTCAGGAAGGTTGAATGAATTCTATCTGGGAAGCACCCATGTCTGGACCGGCAGTTCGGTTAATATATCAACCGCTCCCGGCAGTCCGACCCCCTTTCCTTTTAGTCTGGTGAGTTATTACACCCTACCTTCAGGTTCCACCACCGGCAGTTACCTTGAGGTTCAAGCCACCCCTGAAACCGGCGGGACCTGGTATATGACCATCTATTATTCCAAGCAGACCGACCTTTCCGATCCCACCAGTCTGACCCTTTCCTTTGTAATACCCTAATAACCCGGGCAGCTGCAAAAAAATCCGGGCCAACTTAAATTATCCCTAAGGCAGTGTCTCAAACTCTCCTAATACAAAGGCCGTCTTTCCAGCGAAAGCGGGAATCCATTTAAAAAAAGACATGATCCATATCTGGTATAATGATAATAAAATCATACCAGATGTTGAGTTTTTTCTTGACTTTTCCCCATTTTGAAAGTACACAATAGTTAAGCGGAAAAGTATCCCTTGATCAAGGAAGGCCGTGTATTCTTTTCAACTGACTAAAAATGTTATAGGAATCGATATCGGGACTTCTTCCCTGAAGATCGCCGAATGCCAGCGGGCCGGGGAGAAGGTCACCCTGCTTAATTATGATATCAGACGGCTGCCCAGACCGACGGGGTCGACGGATTCCTTGACCCGGCAAGAGCTTTCCGCTTTTATCCAAGATACCCTGAAAGAATTAGGCTTCCGGACTTCGGATACCGTATCGGAAGTAACCGGACCCTGGACGGTTGCCAGGCACCTCTATATGCCGGATCTGGCCGATGACGAAATGAGGGAGGCGATTCGATGGGGGGCCAAGACCGATTTCCCTTTTGCCCTGGAAGAGGCCATCATTGATTTTTATAAGTTGGAGGCCTTTCAAAAAGAGGAAGGGGAAGCGGAGGCCGAGATTATCTCCGCGGTGGCTACCCAGGAGGTGGTTGAAGAACAAACGGCCCTCATAAGGGATTCCGGGTTAAAACCCCTTTTCCTTTCCATACCCTCATTTACCTTAATGCAGGCTTACCGGTTTACCCAGCCTTCCCCCTGGTCTGAGACGGCGGCCATTATCGATTTGGGGCACAAAAGTACCCAGATCATCGTCCTGAAAGAAGGGAAGCTTAAATTTTCCCGTGAAATTGCCGTGGCCGGAGAGGTCTTTACTCAGGCTATAGCCGGAACTTACGAGGTAAACCTGGAGGCGGTGGAGATAGACGAACCCGCGGCCGAAAGGATCAAGCTCAAGACCGGCCTTTTGGAAGAAGGGGGGGCCGGCCAATTGGTTGAAGGCGTTCCCCTGGAACAGGTACAAAAACGGATGGGTTCGGTAATGGACCGGCTCCTTCTCGAAGTCGAACGGTCCTTAAATTATTATAAAAACCAGTTTAAAGACTACGAAATAAACCGGGTCCTTTTAACCGGAGGGGGGAGTCTTTTAAAAGGCCTTCCGGAGGCCTTGGAAAAAAACTTAGAGATTCCGGTTCAACTTTTTTCAACTGCCGGGTTGCTGAATCTAAAGAGAAAGATCAACAACGATCTTTTTTTGAGGAACCTTCCCTTCCTGACCACCTTGGTGGGCCTGGTCACGCAAGTCCACCCTTTTATCAATCTGATTCCCCAATATTCAACCCCTCAAGTTAAAAAAATTTCCCTTGGAAATTATTTTAAACCCGTGCTGGCCAGTGCCCTGCCCCTGGGGATCCTCTTTTTCTTCGGCTCCCAATACTGGACAGCCAGCCGGCAAGCGGCCCAGCTTCGGAAAGAGGTAACCTTTAAAAAGGGGCAAATAGCCCGGATGGGTAAGCCGGCTGAGGAATTGGCCCGTTTGGAACAAGAAGAGGCCCGGTTGAATAAAGAACTGGAGGGATTTCCAAAAATCGAGATCAACCGACTCCCGATGCGGGATCTGTTTCAACAATTGCCCGGGCTGGTGCCAGATAATATGACCTTAACCCGGTTTGAATTTTCCAGGGCTCATGAGATTCCGATGAGTCAGGGAACCGCGTCCGGTAATCTTAAGTTCGCACCGGAGACCGGTAAAATAGAAGAGATTCAAAAGGCCGGGAGTCCCGGGGGGAGGAAACGGGAGTATCAATTGATTATCCAGGGTACAGCCTTCGGCTCCGACCAGGAAATTTTGGCGGCCTTAGCGGAGTTTACCAACCGCTTGAACCGGTCTCCTTTTTTTAAAGAGGCCAAGGTGCAAACCACATCAAAAAGCACCGAATATACGAAGGGGGCCGCAGAATTCAAAATTCTGGCCACGCTCAGGGAAGGAGCGGGTCCGTTTTGGGGAGTTTCTTTCTGATGGTCTTAAAGGCTCGGGAAAAGATTCTTATCGGGGCGGCCGTGTTGATCGGGGTCGTTATGGGATTTGATCAGTTTCTCACCCAACCCAAGAAAAAGGAGGTTAAGGCCCTTCAAAAACAGGTTCAGGAATACAATGAAACGCTGGCTTCGGTTATGGTGTCTTTGGCCGGGCTCAATCCGATCAAGAAAAGGGTGGAAGGTAAAAGAAAAGAAAAAGAATCGTTGTCCGGCCGGATTTACGATGACCGGCAGTTGGGACTTATCCTGGACCAATTAGGAAAAGAAAGTCAACAGAAACAGATGGACTTGATTCAATTGAACATCAATGAAGAGACGGCCGCAGGTCCGGTTGAGGACAAAAACATGCCGAAGGCGGGGTCTTTCAAAAAGGTGATACTGGAAGTGGGGCTGCAGGCCGGTTATGGGGCCATAGGTCCCTATTTGGAAAGTGTTCAAGCCTTGCCCATTTTTATGCAGATTGATAAGGTCGATATCCGCCGAAAAGAAGACTCCTTTCCAAAATTACAGGTCACCGTACAACAGGTTTTATATGTTTCTTCTTATCTGAAGAAGGAATCGCCAGGTCCGGGAAATGGTCAACCTATTCAGACCTCTCGTTAATAGAGACCTGTCCCCCCAATCCGCCTCTCCTATGGCCGAAGGGAAAAAGGGGAGAGGGGAGGGGATTCAAAGGAAAATAATTCAAATGGCCTTGATGGTTTTAATGGTCTGCTTATTGAACTGCTGGATACTCCTTGAAGCGGCCGCTTCTTCCGGACAACGGGATCCGTTTGCCTTTCCGCCGGGAGTTAAAAAAGGGGAGGGTCTGCAAAAGAAAGAAGGAACCGGTCAAGAAAAAGAGATTCAGGCATCGGCTCCTTTGTTTCGAGTAACCACGATCCTGATCAGCGGCCGGACCAAATGGGCGGCCGTCAACGGGGTCCTGAAGCAAAAAGGAGATGAGGTTAACGGCTACCGAATCATGGAGATCGAAGAAAAACAAGTGATTCTATCCAGGGGAAAGGAAAAGCTGATGCTGAACATCGATTCGGGGGCCGGGTATTTGTTTAAGAAATTGAATTCCAATAATCGAGTCATGGGATTTGAAAAATGAAAATTTACCGTTGGGTGGGAATTCCTTTGTTTTTTTTCGGGTTGTTGGCCGGGGTAGGCGTCGGGGCTGATCTTCAGGGAAAAGACCTGACCATACCGGTCATGGAAGGGATCAAGCCTTTAGAAGGGGGGCAGATCCCTAAGGAAAAATTATACTCTCTTTCCGTCCGGGATGCCGATTTAAAGGAAGTCCTTTTCGCCTTTTCCAAAGACAATGGGGTGAATATCATTGTGGATCCGGATGTGTTCGGAAAGGTGACCGTGGATTTGAAAAAGGTGACGATGGCGGCTGCTCTGGACGCCCTGCTTAAACCCCTGGATCTGGATTATCAGCAGGAAGGTAATCTGATCAGAGTCGGCCGGCCGAAAATGGAAACCCGCACCTTTGTTTTAAATTATGTGACCACGATTCGCAAAGGTTCGGGATCGGTGTCCGGCATCGGGGGTTCTTCGGCTGGAAGTTCCAGCGGCTCCAAATCGGGAGGCGGATCGGTCTTAAGTCAGGTGATCACCGAAGATCATGCCGATCTCTGGGAGGAAATCAAGGAAGGCATAAAAAATATTATCACCAAAAAAACCGGAAAAAGGACCTTAAAAAGAGAAAGCGAGATTTTAAGTAAAGAAACGGAAAAGACCGCCGGGGGGGAGAAAAGCGGTGCGACCTATGTGGAGGAAATCGAGGCCGAAGGAGACGGGAAGGTCCTGATCAATAAAATGGCCGGCCTGGTGATTGTGACCGATTATCCCAAAAAGCTTCAGGAGGTGGAAAAATTTCTGGCCAGGGTTGAGGAAACGGTTCAACGGCAGGTTTTTATTGAAGCCAAAGTGGTTGAGGTGACCCTTAGCGACAACTTCCAATTGGGGATCAATTGGCAACTGGTCCCCAATGTTATGAATTTAGGTTTTGGGGGTTTTTTCAAACAGAACCTGACGTCAACCACGGATTACGCGGCCAACAGCCGGGTTCAGGTCGGGGTTTCCACCAACGATTTCAGCGCCCTGGTTGATGCCCTTTCCACCCAGGGGAAATTGGAGGTCCTGTCCAATCCCCGGGTTTCCACCTTGAATAATCAAAAGGCCATTATCAAGGCGGCCATTGAAGACGTTTATTTTGATGTCACCACTACGGCGAGCACCCCACCGGTTACCACCGCCACTCCTAAATATATTACCATCGGGGTGATCCTGGATGTCACCCCTCAGATCGATTCGGACGGTTCGATTATTCTGGATATTCACCCCAGCGTCACCGAGAAGATCCGAGTCACCACCTATTCCGATACCGGTCAGCAGGCCCCGGTGATCAGCGTCCGGGAGACCCAGACCATTGTCCGGGTCCGGGAAGGCCAAACCGTTCTGATTGCCGGCCTGATGCAGTCCAAGGAAAACGAAACACTGGGCGGGGTCCCCTGTTTAATGAACATTCCGGTTGCCGGGGAGGCCTTCCGCCAGACCTATAAAGATAAAAAGAAAACGGAAATCATCATCCTGTTAACGCCCACTTTATATGCCGGTCGAAAGATCATTGATTTGACCAGGGAGGGGAACCAGGCTATCGAAGACCTCCGTTCCACTCCTTCACCCACCCGCCGTGACTTGGTGAGGTAGCGTTATGTACCAGCTTTTTTTCGGATTGAAAGAAAAACCTTTTCGAATCACTCCGGATCCCCGTTTCCTATATCTCAGCGAAAAGCACGCCGAGGCCCTGGATCATTTGACCTATGGGATTAGCCAGGGCGAAGGGTTTATGGTCATCAGCGGGGACGTGGGCACGGGAAAGACCACGATTATTCGTTCCTTAACGGAACGGCTGGATGCCTCCAGGATAAAAACGGCCATCGTTCTTAATCCCCTGCTGGAGATTGAAGACCTGTTAAAGACCATCCTGGAGGATTTCGGTCTTTCCCCCAAAGGGAATTCCAAAAAGGAGTTGATCGATCAGTTAAATGCTTTTTTGTTATCCCTCACCCGGGGAGGGATAAAAGCGGTCGTCATTATCGATGAATCCCAAAACCTGACCTCCGATCTATTGGAAGAACTCAGATCCCTTTCCAATCTGGAAACCGACCAGGAAAAGCTCCTTCAAATCGTTTTGGTCGGACAATTGGAATTATGGAATAAACTGAACAGCCCTGCTCTTCGACAACTCAAACAACGGATCTCGGTCAATTATTGTCTGGAGCCTTTATCTTTGAAGGAGACGAAGGAATATATTTCCCATCGCTTGTCGATTGCCGGTTCCCGTGGAAACCTGGTGTTTTCGACCAGGGCTTTGCGCCTGATCCATAAAGTCTCCCGGGGGATTCCCCGCTTAATTAACCTGCTTTGTGACCGGACTTTGCTGGTTCTTTATCTTGACCAGAAGACGCAGGTATTGCCGGGTCATGTCCGGAAGGCCATTGAAAGTCTGCGGGGCGGGCAACGCCCGACTTCTGTTTTTCGGGAAATATTCTTCCGTCGTCTGGCCTTCGGCGGAGTGGGAGGTCTGGTCATTTTTTTAGGAACCTTGAGCCTTCTGTGGCTGTCGCCCAGAAATAATACAACGCTGGAAGCGACTATTATTTCCGGGGAGGCCCCCAAAACCCAGAGTTCCGTTGCCCCGGTCAGGTATTCGGTGCATATTTCTTCTTTCAGGAAAGAGAAGCTGGTCGAACAGGCCATAGAAAAAATCGCTCGAGAAGGGCTTGAAGCCTTTGGGATGGCCGTTCAACTGCCCGATACGGGAACTTGGTACCGTATTTTGGTGGGACAATATGAGACCAGAGAAGAAGCCCAAAATCTGGCCAATCGTTTGAGGGAAAACGGACTATTTCCTTATTCCGTGGTCACCTCCATCCCTCAAAGAACACCCATCAACAAACCGGAAATTAAGGGATCAACGCCATGAGTCTTATCAGGGATGCCTTAAAAAAAGCGGCCGATGAAACGCAATCCCCTTCACCCTTAACGCCCGACCAAAAAGCCCGAAGGAAAAGGCGTGGTTCTTTAACGGCCGTCAAATATGGTCTTGGCCTTCTTTTATTATTGTGCCTGGTCGGAGTTTTTGCCTTTTATTTTTTCCCCTTCAGCTGGCCCCTCTGGAAAATTCAATCTTCTCCAGCCCCAAAATTTGTCGTTAAAAAAATTGAGAAAAAATCTCCGGAAACTCCTCCGGACCAAGAAAAAGTGGCCATCCAGATCAAAAGTCCGGAAAAGGATGAGACCAAAGGTCCTCAGCCGTTTCCGGCCCAGGAGAAAGAGTCGACTATCAAGGGGCCGGTCAAAAAGACCAAGGCCGCTTTCCCCAGATTTATCCTTCCGAAAACAACGGCCAGGATTTTTCCAAGACCTTCTCCGTCCAGGAAGGCGGTCACCGAAACCAGACCGTCGAGTGAGGTTCCGGAACCCCCCAAACCCATAACAGAACAGGAAGAACCGGACTCCCTTCAGGTGGTCCGGTTGTTTAATGAGGCGGTTCGGAATCAGCAAAAGCACCTTTTCCCTGAGGCCATCCAAGATTACCAGGAAATATTGTTCATGCGACCCAATCACTGGGAAACCTATAATAATCTGGGCCTGATCTATCAGACCCAAAAGCGTTATACCCAGGCCTTGGAGATGTTCCAAAAGGCCTTATCCCTGAACCCCCGTTATCTAAAGGGATTTAACAATTTAGGACTCTTCTATCTGAATCTGGGAAAAATGGAAGAAGCCGGAAACCAGTTCAGAAAGATTCTGGATCTGGATCGGGGCTTTATACCGGCCTATATCAATCTGGCCGTGGTTTTAAACAGGCAGGGTCAGATGGAACAGGCCCGAAAATGTCTTCTGAAGGCCCTGGAGCACGATTCGGAAAATATAGAAGCCCATTACAATTTGGGCCTTTTATGGGAAAAACAAGGGGTGGAAAGCAAGGCCCTTGAACATTATCAGAAATTTATTGCCAAGGCCCAGGGACCCTATGCCGAATTAGCCGATGAATTAAAAAAGAGATGGCCGGAGTTGAAGTAAACGATGCCCGATACCGGATAATAAAATTCGAAATCCGAAATCCGAAACCAATTGACATGAATTAAATAAAAAAGTGAAAACGGGGAAAGTCCGTTGGGGTCATTTGGACATTTGGGTTTGGGATTTATTTTGTATCGGGCTTCCCGGATCCGGTATCCGGCATCGGGGGTTGACGCCACCATACATTGGCGGAAGGAGGATCGTATAATTTTAATTGCTCCCCCTGTCTGACCAAAGGAGAGGTTCGGTTCTCATTGGCTTCATGGAAAAGGCGGTCTACGGTAAGTAGCAGGCCGAGAAACGGCCCATATTCGTATAGGGCCTGTTTTGCATAGGCCGAACAACTGGGCTGCATGGGGCATTGAGAGGCCAGGACAGGGGAGAGGAGTTTCTGATAACCTTCGATACCTAAGGCAAACAGGGAAGAACGGTCCGGGGACTGGGCCGGAGACGGGTTCTCCCCAAAACCTTTACCGGGAACGGTCAGAAGCAAAATAACCAGAAAGATAAAAAAAATTTTTTGGGAATATTTTCCGGATTTCTGATTTCGGATTTTGAAGAAATTCATTTTTATGCTTTGAATGAAAAATTTATCAAAGGGAACGGGATAGTGGAAAGCTCCGAGGCCAAGAAGCGCGGGCTTGCGGAGCAAAGGCCCATTAAACTTTTATCGGGGCGGTCTTTTTTAAAAAGCACGATGCAGCACCAAAAACAGGCCTGGAGAATGGGGATTCGAGGAGAGGAGTCCGAACCGGACCCCATATCCTTCCAAAAAGTTAGTATCCCGTTTTCGATTGATCTTGTGAGCGGTATTCACAGCGCTGTAAATGTTTCCCGAATACCAGGCCAGTTCAATAAAGGTCAAGAGGGCGCCAAGACCGCTATTGCCCTGTTGAAAAGAAGAGACGGCCGCCCAGGTGAATAACCCGTTTATACTAAAGGCGATCAAGGCATCTTGCGGCCGGTCTAAATACAAGTGCCCGGCCCCCGGAAGGATGGCCGCCAGGGTACCTGCCGTGATTGGGGATTTATAAGGAATTTTTTCAGATTTCTGAAAAAAGGCCTCATGGAGTTCCTTTTCGGAATCCATCAATGGAAGGGTTTTTAATTTTAATCGAGCCAGATCATAACGTTTTTGTTTGATAAGACCCCAAAGAACGGCCCGAGCGGCAGATGATTTTAAAGAGGATTGGCCCTCCTGAAGGATTTTTTCCCAGAGGTGAATGGCCTGATCCTCGCGGCCCAGTTCCCAAAAAGCCCTTCCCGTCTTGAATTGGATTTCTTCTTTAAAGGGTGTATTGGGGGTCTTATTCAGGATCCCTTCCCAATGGATAACGGCCTCTTGATAGGATTTGGTTTGAAACAGGGCCTCTCCCAAAAGGTAATTGGCTTCATCCGCCTTGGTACCGGAGGGGTAAAGAAACAGGTATCTTTTAAATTCAGTAATGGCCCGGAAATAATCATTGTGCTGCAGGAGATGGCCGGCAAAGGAAAATTGGGCTTCTTCGGAAGTCGGGGGTTCGGACGGATTTGACCAGGCCAGTGCAGGCAGAAGGATAAGGAACAATACCCCGATAAAACATGGACCAATGGAATCCTTTTTCCCCAGGCGGGAGAAGGTTGGGAGGGGGAGATCATTTATATTTAACATACTGATCATCATACCATAGGACCTTAAAATAACCAAGAATTATATTGGGTTTGAAAGGGGTTTCCGTTGTAATACAAAAAAAGATATGTTAATAAGACAAGCAAGACCACTATGTTTGAGCCCAGGGAGTTGATTATGCCCAATCGGTTTTGGACCTTCGGGGTTTTTATTTTTTCGGCCATGATCTTGGGATCGGCCCTTTTTTCTCAGGCTGCCGTGAAAGGGTCGGCAACGGATGCAGGGACGGCCAAGGAACCTTATAATATTGAAGCCCTGGAATTATCTTACGATCAAGATACTGAAATTTATACGGCCATCGGAGAGGTCATTATCAAAAAAGGGGGCAGGGTCTTAAAGTGCGATTACGCCCAAGTCGACCACAAAACCATGATCGCCAAGGCCCGGGGCCATGTTGAATTTACTGCCGACGGGGATGAGCTTCGCGGAGAGGAATTGACGGTTGATTTAAAAAAACAAACCGGTGAAGTAACCAAAGGGAGGCTTTTTTTAAAAAAGAATAATTTCCATGTTACCGGGGAACAGATCTGGAAAACAGGGGAATCCTCCTACCGGGTCCTTAACGGGACCATTACCTCCTGTGATGGGGAAAAAGTGCCCTGGGAGATCAAGGCCAGGGAATTTATAGTGACCGTCGAAGGTTATGGGCAGGTCTGGCATTCCTCTTTTCGGGTAAAAGACATCCCGGTTCTATATGCCCCTTATATGATTTTCCCGGCCAAAACCAAGCGGCAGAGCGGCCTTTTAATGCCCGAACCCGGATATTCAAGCCGTGACGGTATCACGTTCAACCTTCCTTTCTATTGGGCCATTTCGGATAATACCGACGCCACCTTCAATGAGTATTTTATGAGCCGCCGGGGGATGATGCAAGGGGCTGAATTCCGGTATGCCCTTTCACCCTATTCCAAGGGAACGCTGATGCTGGATTATCTTTTTAAAGACGGGTTAAGTGATGAAGAATATAAAAAAGGTAATATCAGCAAGCCCTATACGGAACGTTATTGGTTTCGATCCAAGATCAATCAGAGGCTGCCCTGGAACATGGACTTGAAGATGGACTTGGACTGGGTCAGCGACCGGGATTACCTGAAAGAATTTCGGAGCATTCCCAACGGCCTGGACCGTAATCGGAAGACCTTCCTAAGCAATTTCAGTCGGGACTTGGAGGATGAAACCCAACTCGTCCGGAGGAACGCCGCCGTATTCACCAAGAACTTCGGTACTTACAGTTTTAGCGGCGGATTTACCTTTTATCAGGAATTGGGCGATACAACCACCACCTTAAATCAACTCCCGTACGCCACTTTTGACGCCACCAAACAGGCCCTCTGGAAAGACCTGTATTTGCAGTGGAGTTCTTCCTATTACCATTATTGGCGGGAATCATCGGACCGCGGCCATGTGGTTGAATTGACCCCGACCCTGTCCTATCCCACCAAATTCGGCAACTATCTAAAGCTGGAAGGCTCAATGAGCATGACCGAGACCTTGTATCAGGTCGACAATAAGCTCAGTTCTTCAGTCAAATCTTTTGGTAACCGTTTCGTCCCCAACCTCAGGCTGGATATGTCCACCGACATTCAAAAGATCTTTCAATTTTCAGATGAAAGCAGTGGGTTTCAAAAAATGAAACATAATATCCGCCCCCAGGTCATCTATAATTATACCCCCGAAATCGACCAGGGTTCCCTCCCCAGTTTTGTTTCGGCGCTCAGCAAGACCAATACAGTGACCTATTATTTAATCAATACCTTTACGGGGAAATCGTTGCGCGGAAAGGGAAAGCAAGGGGAAGATCTTTTCAGCTACCTGGATTTTGTCCAGATTAAATTTTATCAGACCTATGACATCAACGAGGCGAAAAAAGAGGTTAGCGCTTCTGAGTCGAAGAGGCCTTTTTCAAGTATTTACGGTCAATTAGAATTCTCCCCCAGTTCTTATCTTGCCTTGCGGTCCAGCGCGGGCTGGTCCCCTTACAACGGACTGATGGATTACCAAAGTCATAACTTGACTTTATCGGATAAAAAGGGCAACAGCGCTTATGTGGAATATCTGAGCTCATCGGGGGAACAGGTCCGTCAGCTCAATACCAACCTGAACTGGAACATCAGTTCCCTCTGGTCGGCCAGTTTCCTCAATAGGTATTCCCTGGATCAGAAGAAGAATTATGAAACCACGGTCGGGCTGACTTATACCCAACAGTGCTGGGGGATAAAAATCTATTATTCGGATATAGCAGACGATAAAAGAATCTACTTTACTTTTTCCTTAAAAGGTTTGGGGGAGTTTTAGCTCTGATGGTTTGTCCAATAAAAAGCAGGTCTCCCCGGTCAACGGTCGGGGTCGCTTAAAGGGGGAGTCCTGCTTTTTATGCTCTCGAGGTGTCCTTGGCTTTACGGCCAGGGTAAAGGCCGGTTCAGGAACCCGTTAATCGGTCTAAGCACCTTTGACCCTTTTGGATGGTGGACCGCCCAGGCGGAGCCCTGCCAGTTTAACCGCACTACGATGATATCCATCCGGAAATAATCGCTCCAGTTCCTCAAGGTCAATTTTATTGGCTTCACAGGTCTCATAGATATTCGGGACTTCTTTATTCTTCTGGTAACTATCGCGAAGAAATTTAATGACCTGCCAGTGCTTGTCGTTAAGTTTCCCGCCGTGAATTTTCATTTCTAAAGCCCTATAGATGGCATAGTATTCATCCCAATCATCCGGATTGACCAGAAATCCACGCACATCGATCTCGTAGGTTTTATTGTAGGAATCCATAAAGGGCATCGTCTCCGGCTGATAAGACGGGTCAAATGCCGGACCAAGATGAGCCCCCCCGGAGACCATTCCGGCTAATCTGCAGGCTCCCCTCCAATATCCGGTCGGGAAAAGTCTCCTCATTTCTGCTATGCGTAACCCGCACACCCTGCAGGTTTCATATACATTTGGGCAAACTCCTTTTTCCAAAAAATTCTTACGAATCCAATTGATGGCATCCCAGTGCTCTATGGTCAATCCTTGAGATATTTTCAGTTGAAGGGCCATCCCTTCTGCGAAATTTTCATCCCAATCTTTTAACCGGGTCAAAAAATTCATCGAATCGACCTCGTAATCTTTTCCTTTATAGCTGAAAAAACCCATTTTTCTTCCTCCTTTTTGGTCGTTGATAAACCTTTCAATTTCTAAGACGGCACCAAGAAACGGCCCCCGCTCAATCGTTTTCCTGCCGAAGTTCCCCGGTTCGTCCTTTTTGTTTTATTAGGCGATAATCGTCCCCAGCCCTTCAGGTTGGGACCTTAAAAAATCCAGCTTAAAATTAGAATACCAAAATTGAATTAAAAAGTAAACATGATCTACCAAAAATCGTTTATCCCGGAACGTTTTAATATCTAAGGTGAAGGATCTAAAAGAATGCCCAATTTCAGGTAACTTCGAATCCTACGATTTAAACCCGGTTAAAAGCAATGCCTATGGAACTCCTCTGACCAGGATCTCCTCTCGAGGGACCTTATTCCCAAAATCTTTCACCAGGGACATTGAAATCAGAATCAACCTTCCAATCCGGAACCGTTGGGATGGCATGGGATTGCCTTGCTTTTCCTCGAAGTTGCATAAAAATTGATCGATAAAGTATATTTTATTTGTTAAAACAGCTTATTTTGATAATTTTGATATTGAGTCCAAACATCACTCCAGGTGAAGTTTGGATGAAGGGAAATATCGATCAATTTTTACCCTATCGAGGTTTTCTTTTCCAAAGAATAATGTTAAAGATTCAAGGTTTTTTTGGCACTCTTAAACAAAAAGAGAATAAATACAAGAAAAAAGAAGTTCAAGGGGGAAACAGGTGGATCTTTCTGAAAAATTTTAAGTTCCTTGCGGAACTTTTCGATTGCCACAAGGGGTCTAAATCCCTTCACGTCCCAACCTCTCTTGAATTCACTTTAACGATAATTTTAATCCTCGAAATACACTAGGGTACTGCGAACCCTTTAACAACAAAGGATATCCAGCATCCTCGGCTTTTGCAAATTCGAGGTTCAGGATACATGGAGTTCAGGATTTAAGGGGAGCGGCAGGTTTTAATTTTGGAGGCTTACTCCTCTTAGTCCCCTGCCTTTGGTCCTTTTTTCTTCTTGATTATGTTGGTCCTTTTTTTTATACTACTTCAATCAAAAAGGAAATTCTTGTTAAATTTATTCCCTCTTCCCAAATGGCATCACATTGTTTTTTTCGTTATTCCCTTCCTGCATCAAACGTGGGATAAATTGGGGCAGGAATCCGGGAGACAAGGTCTGTAAAGCCTTTGCCAAACAAATACTATTACTGTGAAAATTCGGAGGTTCACATGTCTGAAAACACCTCTTTAAACTTAAACGAATTATTCTACCCTAAAAGCCTGGCCGTGGTGGGGGCTTCCCCCAAAAGAGGGTACCTGAACCGATGGGGCGGAAACACCTTTATTGAAGGAGCGATTAACCTGAACTTTCCGGGGAACATCTATCCGGTAAACCCGAAAGCAGAAACCATCCTGGGCATAAAAACCTATAAAAGTGTGCGGGATATCCCGGGTGAGATTGATCTGGTTATATTCAGTATTCCCTTCTCGGCCGTGCTGCCGGTTATGGAAGACTGCGTGACCAAAAAAGTCAAATTCGTGCATCTTTTTACTGCCGGGTTCAGCGAGACCGGTCGACCGGAGCTGGCAGAAATTGAAAGGAAATTAATCGACCTGGCCAAGAAAGGCGGGATCAGGATAGTCGGACCTAACTGCATGGGTCTTTATTGTCCTGAGGGGGGCCTGGCCTGGACCAGCGAATTCCCGAGAACACCCGGAACCATTGGGTTTGTTTCTCAGAGCGGGCAGTTGGCCGGGCATTTTGTTCAGGAAGGGGGGGACCAGCGCCTGCGTTTCAGTAAAGTCGTCAGTTTCGGGAATGCAGCCGATCTCAAGGCCCATGATTTTCTGGAATATCTGGCCGATGATGATAAGACCGACATTATCGGGGCCTATATCGAGGGTCTGAAAGACGGGCGTGCTTTTTTCGAAGTGGCCCGGAAAATAACACAAAAAAAACCAATGGTGGTCTGGAAGGGCGGTCAGACAGAGGGCGGGGCGAGGGCAACTCAGTCCCACACTGGCTCCCTGGCCGGATCCCTGGATATATGGCAGGCCCTCTGCAAACAGGTTGGTCTTATCTCCGTGAATTCAATGGAGGATCTTATCGCCACTATCGGGGGCCTACAAAGACTGCCCTTGCCGACAGGCTTGAACGTTGCCATCCTGGGCGGGGCCGGTGGCGGGTCTGTCACCATGACCGATTTGGCTGAAAAAGAGGGATTAAAGGTCCCACACCTGACCGAGAAGACTATTCGTGCCCTTGAAGAGTTCGTACCGGTTCAGGGAAACAGTGCCAAAAATCCCCTCGATATTATGGGGGCCCTTTTCGGTGGAGGACCAAAAATATTTGGCAGGCTTATTGAACTTCTGCGGGATGATCCAAATATCGACGCCCTCATCTTCTCTCAAAATATTGACATGTTTTTTAGAAGACTTGACCGTTCCTTCCTTGATGATTTTATAAAAATGACGGTAAAAAGCATGCATCAACTGGGGAAACCCCTTTATCTCGTCCTGGGGAAAGCCCGCTCACTGGAAGGGGAAGCCCTGCGTCAGGATGTGGAAACCAGGTATCACCATTATAATATGGCGACCTTTTCCTCTTTTACCATGGCGGCCCGAGTATACTATAACATGAAAATTTACCGGGATTTTCTTTCCTCCCATAACATTCCGATCCCTGTGTTTCACCAAAGTCCGTAGTGGAACGGGACATCCTATATTAACTCTGTCAAGAGAAAAAATGCTATTTCAAGAAAAATAACGATTTTTGTTGAGCCAGGCTCTTCCGTCCAGAGGCTATCAGTTTAACAAACTGGTCATTTTCCAAACCATGGGTCGCTTGATTCGCCTGAACTTGAACCAGCAGCTTTCTAAAACCCTCATTGGTATTATCAAAGACCAATCGCTTTAACAGCGTCTTCCCTAAGGTCGTGCCCAAAAAAGGATGATGCTTCCCTTTGGCTACGTCGATCCCTACGATCAGATATTCCCTTGATCCCTGGATTTTTTTCTTGAGTGAACGAAACTCCTTGAGCCTGACATTCTCTGTTACGTTCATGAACACATCCTGTTTAAGAGGGTGAGTTTTATAATCCTACTTTCTCTCTTAACCGGAGGTTTCTTTTTGGGGTAGATTAGGTTGTTTTTTGCCTGGGCTGAAGTTTGGTGTCTGTCCTTAGGGTTTTTCAATATAGAACGCTGGTGTGGAAAGTGAGTGAACTAAAGCGCGAAGAGAAGTATTTTCGATTTCTGCCTGAATGGAGAAGAATACGCCCTTCGTTTCCTTAACTTTCGATTTGCTTTTCTCCTTGCCCCAGTCTTTTTCTTGCCTTATAATCTTCTTATCCAAAAGCAACTTCTATCAATTAATTGTAGTAAAAAAGGAGGGCTAACGAAAATGGAAACAGTCCCGACTATTTTTACGGTTAAGAAAGTAACGGTAGAGACGGAGCAGATGCACCTACTCTCACTGGAGGCGGGAAAGAAATGGTCTTTCATCCCGGGACAGGTAGCCATTCTCGGGATGGAGGGAATCGGGGAATCGTACTATGCCATCGCCTCCGCGCCGGATGACCAGAACGGCATGGAGGTCCTGGTGAAGGACGGGAAGGGCGTGTCAGCCGCCTTGTTCAGAGCGAATAAGGGTGATAAAATGCAGGGTAAGGGACCAATTGGCAAAGGCTTCCCGGTAGACAGCTATCCCGGGCGTGATTTCATTATCGCAGCGGTGGGAAGTGCTATTGCTCCAATGAGAAGTGTCATAAGGCACCTTTGCGCCAAGCGGGGACAATCCGGGAAAGTTTCATTGATATACGGTGTCAGATTCCCCGGTGATTTCTCCTTCCTCAATGAAGTGAAGGACTGGGAGAAATCGGGTATCCCTGTCACACTGACAATCAGCCGCCCCGAGGGGATGAACTGGACGGGAAAGAACGGATATGTACAACTTCATTTTCAGGAGGCTCTTAAGAAACTCAATCAACCGGTGGCCTTAATCTGCGGGATGAAAGCCATGCAGGAGCAGGGCCGGGATGAACTGGTTAAACTGGGCGTGGCGCCCAATGAAGTCTTGACCAACTACTAGGAATGGATTGCTTTACCACGGGGGAATAAATGATTCATTAAAAGGTAAACCGGTCAGGTCTGCTCTTAACTCTTATTGATAACCGGATCAGGGTTAAATTTTCAATATTGAATTGAAATAAACAATCAACATTTGCAAGAAGGGAGACGTTGTTTTAAAGGAGGGAAACGGTATGAGCGAAGAAATCATTGGGGTTGTAAAAACCTATTTTTCCAAAGTCGGGGTAGCTGCTTTAGAGGTAACTCATGGAAAAATTTCCCTTGGGAACACCCTGAAAATCAAAGGACACACCACCCATTTTGAAATGACCGTGGGCAGTATGCAAAAGGACAAGCAGGCTATCCTTGAGGCTGAAATTGGGGATGTAATAGGGATAAAAGTTCCTGAAAGAGTCCGGGAAAACGATACGGTAATCAAGGTCACACCATAATTTTTAAGGCTCATCTTTAAAAGAGTTGGCGTTGAGCGAAAGATTCTTGCCCAAATATACTTTGAGCAGATATGGGTAAAACCCTGTCTCACACCCGCCGGTTAAATAGGCCTTGCATTTCAAAAGGATAAAATCGAAGTGATTATCCCATACGAAAGACTTAGCCCGGCGGCATTGCAAGGGCTTATTGAAGAATTTGTAACCCGAGAAGGCACTGATTCAGGATATACCCAAAAATCGCTTGAAGAAAATGTGGCTATGGTAATGAACCAATTGCGACGCGGAGAGGCTTTGATTGTTTATGATGAGGCCACCCGGACCGCAAATATCGTCTCAAAAAATATCTTGAATAAACACGTATAGTGAGAAGGGGACGCTCTTTAATAATTAAATTGACAAGGTATGTGACCCGGAAAATTGTTGAATTAGTTGAATTGATATTTTACGGTCGAATAGAACCCGAAAGCATAGAGCCGTTCTGCCACGCAACAATATTGAAGATGGTCATGAAAAACATTCTTTTCGAGGTCATTTCGAAACTGAAGTGCGGAAAGGATGGTTATTGCCGAATAATCCATAATAAGGGTTGGCTTGGGTTTCTGGGGAGGTTTAATTAAAATGGAAGTCACAGATAAAGTAGTTGTTGTTACGGGTGGTGCCAGTGGAATCGGCGAGGCTTTGTGCCGGCGGTTTACTCGTGAAGGCGCCAGAGCAGTTGTCGTTGCGGATATCAATGAGGCTTTAGCAAAGGTCGTGGCTGATGAAATACATGGAGTGGCCTTCAAATGCGATGTCAGCGAGGAAGAAGATGTGATGCGGCTGGTCCGCTTTACGGAAGAGAAATATGGACGGATAGATCTTTTTTGCTCGAATGCCGGCATTATCGCCCTCGGCGGCGTAGAGTGTCCCAATGATCAATGGCAACGCATCTGGGAGATCAATGTGATGTCCCATATCTATGTGGGACGAGCGATCATACCCGGAATGATCAAACGGGGCGGCGGTGCACTCATGATCACGTCTTCGGCTGCAGGGCTCCTCAGTCAGATTGGTTCGGCGCCTTATTCCGTTACCAAGCATGCGGCCGTGGGGCTGGCCGAAAATATCGCCATCACCTACGGCGATCAAGGAATAAAAGTATTTGCTCTCTGTCCCCAAGCCGTGCGCACAGCCATGGCCGGGCCTGATGGCGGCGTAGCAGCGGTTGACGGGCTGATGGAACCGGAACAACTCGCCGAGGCTGTCATTGAGGGTTTAAATAAAGAGGAGTTTCTGATTCTGCCTCACCCCGAGGTGAAAACGTATATGCAGAGGAAAACAAGCGATTATGATCGCTGGCTTCAAGGCATGCGGCGATTTCAGGCACGTTTTATTGCGGGAAGACCTCTTAAGAAATAGATTATTGTCGCAGCCCGGGCCACTAGGAAAAGGCGGACTCCGAGGCATCCCTTAACGGTTTCCCGTCAAGAAGGATCGTAGACCAAAAAGTCAGGACCATTTAACAGAGGAGGAAACCAATGCGATCATTTCTTATCTCAACCCTGGTTTTGATTTCTTTACTATCTGCTAATGCCGGCCAAACTGATTTCTCGAGGGATCTTGCCTGCCACCGGGGCCTTTCTAAGGATTGTCTCCGGACGCAAAGAGCGAATTCCAATGGGATACTTCCTTCCGGAGCCCGGATTCATCGAGGAGAGTCCGTTTGGGCACCGGGCGGTGAATTTCGACTGTCCTGCCAGAATGACGGCAATTTAGTTCTTTACCGCCATGAGTTCCCTCTGTGGTCGTCCGGAACTGTTGGAAGGGAGGTCAGGGAATGCCTTATGCAGACCGACGGGAATCTAGTCTTATACGGGCCCGGTCGTCAACCGGTCTGGGCCTCCAATACCCAGGGTAATCCCGGCTCTTTTCTGGCCGTTCAAGATGACGGGAATGTTGTTATTTATAGACCGGTGGTTCCGGTTTGGAACACCGGCACCAACAGATAGTTGAATCATCTCCAATACGAAACGAAACAGGGTCGGACCTTGCATGGAAGCTCCCCGCACTTTGGTGCGGGGAGCTTTAAATCTCGGAGAAAAGGATTAAGGCTGAGTGGTAGAAGCTTCTAAGCCGGCAGCGATGCCGCAAACCGGAAGAGCCATAAGGTTATCAGATGGAAAGAGAGCTTCACCGAACGGTGTGATGACATCCAACGGCTTGAATTAAGAAAGGATGGCGACTTTTATGAAAATTTTGGGTATTGTTTGCAGCCCCAGGGAGGGCGGGAATACGGAGATTTTGGTCAGGGAGGCCCTGGAAGGTGTCCGCGATGCCGGGGGTGACCCCGAGCTTATTCTGCTGGCGGGCAAGGAGATCGCCCCCTGTGATGCCTGCGGCGGGTGCGTGAAGGACGGTCAATGTATTGTCGAGGATGACATGCAGGACATCTATGAAAAACTGGAATCGGCCGACGGACTGATTTTCGGTACCCCGGTCTATTTCCTCAACGTTAGCGCCCAGGCCAAAGCGGTCATGGACAGGACCTATGGGTTATTGCGGGCCGGAAAGTTGAAGGGGAAGGTGGCGGCGGCCATCATCGCGGCCAGAAGAGTGGGGGCCGGTCAGGTGCTGAGCCTGCTTTACACCTTCTTCGCTGTTCACCGGATGATCATTTCCGGTGGGGGTTTAGGCTACGGGAGAGAAAAGGGTGAAGTACGAGAAGGACCGGGGGGATCACCCGATGTGACGGCCCTGCAAGAGGCCAGGGCTGTGGGGAAAAATGTGGTCAGGATGGCCGGGCGATTGGGGAAATGAAAAGCTTACCTGCGGATGATGAGGGTCAGGTCTATACTGTTGGACATTTTTAGGAGTGTGGTTCGGGAGGCAAAATACCGATGTTTTTGACATCGGGATCTGATTAAAACGTGGCGGGTTGCTGTTATGTAAAGGCATTGGGGTCAATTCTTTTATGTTGAAAATTGAGGTATGGATTGGAATGGGGGCAGGCTATTGTAATAACGTATTGATGATAAGTAAAAAATTGAGGACAGGGTTTTAATTGAAATCCAGGGGCATCCATACCAATTTAATTTTCTGGTTATGGTTAAGAAATAAGTATGATGTCACCGTATTTATGGCAGTTAAAAGTATTATATCTAATGTCAAGACCGGACGCCTGAGGCTTCCATGGCCTCCGGTCGGTTAATGGTAATGTAGGCGATGCGATCTTTGACTTCGTAGATCAGTTTTATAACCTCACCCCCTTAGATGGTTTTAGATTCTCGCAATTCCTTTATCTCTTCATCACTAAGTCCCAAGCGTGTCGAGAGGAGTTCGACGGTATGAACACCTAATTCGGGGGCTCCTTTATCTATCTTGCATGGTGTTCTCGAAAATTTCATGGGGGTACCCACAACCTTGTGCCTGCCCGCCCGGGGATGCTCCACTTCGACGATCATTTCCCTGGCCATTACCTGCGGGTCCTTGGAGACCTCTTCCATATTATTGACCGGTCCGTACATCACCTCATGGGCCTCGAAGAGATCGACCCATTCTTGATAGGACCTGGAACTCATCAATTCAACCATTTCCTGATTAAATTGCCGATAATTTTTTAGTCTTAGGCCTCGGGTGCGGTAGCGTTCATCTTTGATCCAATCCTCTTTTCCGGCCGCCTTACAGAAGTTGACCCAGAGTTTATCCGAGTTGGCGATGAGAATAATGGGTTTGTCCTTGGTTTGGTAAATCTGAAAAGGAGTGGCCAATGGGTGACGGGATCCGGTGGGTTTGGGAATTTCACCCGTAGCCAGATATCTCACCATGGCGTTTTCGCACAAGGCCACCTGGCTGTCCAACATGGCCACATCCACCCACTGCCCCTCACCACTCCGCTCCCGTTCGATTAAGGCGGCCTGGATAGCGATGACGCCATAGAGACTCACGGCCATATCTCCGATTGAATAACCGACCCGAACCGGAGGAGAGCCGGCTTCTCCCGTTCCCGTAAGACTGACCACCCCTCCCATTCCCTGGGCCAGCATATCATAGGCCGGCCTGGAAGAATAGGGACCGGTTTGTCCGAAACCGGAAATCGAGGCGTAAACGATTTTGGGGTTTATGTTACGGACCGTTTCATAATCCAGGCCCAATCTTTTCATTACCCCCGGACGAAAATTCTCCACCAGGACATCCACGTCTTTGATCAGACCAAAAATGATTTTTTGGGCTTTCTTGTCTTTGAGATTAAGGGTGACACTTTTTTTACCTCTGTTGACACTCAGAAAGTAAGTGCTTACTCCTTTAAGCTTGGGCTCCCCCTCTCTGGTCGAGTCTCCTCCCTGGGGATCTTCAATTTTTATGATTTCGGCACCCAGATCCCCAAGGATCATAGTGGCAAAAGGGCCGGCCAGGGCCCTGCAAAAACTCAACACTTTAGTATCGCTCAATGGGCCGGACATAGTTTTTCCTTTCTGATAGGTTGATATAGTTTCCGAAAACGCATGATCGGGTATCTCATACCGATAATTTTATCCACTTCTTGGCACTTTTTATATGCCTGTAAATTGGGGCTTTCTTTTTTCTTTGAAGGCCTTTTTAGCTTCTTCATGGTCTTGGCTGGCTGCGGCTTGCAACCTGAGAGTACGGAAGGTCTCACGATCTTCGGAAGAAGGGATGGGATTTTCGGCTATTCGATTAAGAATATATTTTGATCCGCGAAGGGAAAGCGGGGCGCATTGGGTGATCTCCTCCGCCAGTCGGTAGGTGTAGTTTTCCAATTGATCATGATCCACCAGATGATTGACCAACCCCATCATCAGACAATCCCGACTGTCATAGTGTCGGCCGGTCAGGAATATTTCCAGGGCCGTATTGTATCCGAGGACGGTTGAAAAACGTTTAAATCCTCGGTAACTTGAAAGTAATCCCATCCGGGAGGTTGGGATTCCCATCTTCACGTTGTCGGAAGCAATCCGGATATCACAGGACATAGCCAGGACGCAGCCCGCTCCCAGGGTATATCCGTAAAGCATGGCGATAACCGGAAAGGGGAACCTTTGGATGGCCTCTGAAGCCATAGTCGAGTCCCCTCGGGCGGCTTTGATCCCGACCGAATCCCTGGTCGGCATGGCCATAATATCCGCCCCCGCGGAAAAGGCCTCTTGTCCGGCCCCCCGAAGTATCACCCCTCGTATTTTTTCATCACGGGCAAGATCCTCAAAGGTTTGAGCGATGTCAAAAAGACAGTCCGGGTTCAGGGCATTGCGTTTCTCAGGGTTGTTGATGGTCAGGGTACAGATGGGACCCTTTTTGACCACAATCAGGTTATTCTTTTTCTCCATGTGATTTCCTCTTTGGAATTTATCTGCGAATTTAAAAAAATATATTATCGTAGCTCAATATTCGGACGATGGCAATATTTCTTCATTAAGACCAAGCTTTAAGGAAACGATCCTGGATGGAATGATGCCTTAGATCGGCCCTGCCCTTTCCAATAAGGGAGGCTAATAATTTACCTTAATTCTTGCCTTCTTTTCAGAAGATCATGTCATTCCAAATCGTGTTTTTCTATTTAACCGGATGAATTGCTATGCCGCTCATATCCTTAATCAGTATGAATCCCGCCGTCGGCTGGAGTTCGCTATGACCGTTTTTATAGTAACGTCTCCTGAAGATTTCGTCAATCGGAAGATATTCCTAAAAATAATAAATGTAAAGGGGGATGTTGGTGTTGAATTGATTTTTGGAACTGGCCTGATTAAAAGATAAAAACTCTGTTTGACTTTTGAAAGCGCCTTCGGGAAGGGGGGGTAAAGCAGACCACTGAAGATAGAATATGAGGGGGCCTGGCATCGTGTCATGAACCGCGGACGAATTTCGGCTTGAATTTATGAAGGTCGAAATGGTTGTCTGTTGATCATGGATCGAAAGAAAGTCTTGAATATAGGTCAAACAGAGACCCGCCCCCTTTGTCTTTTCCATCCCTTTTTTTCTGTTTGACCATATCTTTTTCTTTCCTTATACTCTTTCCGTCAGAAGGAAAATTCTTATCAAAAATGATATAGGTTGTCTTGGCTCAGGAAATCCGACAATGGTCATCTCAGAAATGCCTTGAAGTATTTCAAGAAGTCCCATTTAACCTTAAAGCAGAGATTAAAAAAATGGCCATTGATAAAGGGAACCTACCTGGATAGAAATAACAGTAAACAAATCCGTTTATGGGGGATTGTTGACAATCTTTAATCGCTTCAATAATTATTGTCCAGCGTTAGAAAAAAATACTCTGATATCTTTATAATTTAATAACATCCATAAAAGGGGGAAAAAATGGTAATGGCGCTTGAAGGGATTAAAGTTATTGATTGCTCACAGGTGGCAGCCGTACCGATGGCCGCCCGTCACCTCGGCGATTTCGGGGCGGACGTTATACATATCGAGCACCCGGTAACCGGTGATTTTTGGCGGGGTTTTCAGGAAGCCCAGACGGATTCAGGAGGTGGTGCCTGTCCTTCCGATTTTAATTACAACTGGGAGCAGTTTAACCGCAACAAACGGAGCATTACCCTTAACCTTTATACTGAAAACGGCCGGGCCATTATGTATAAAATGGTTGCCCAGGCTGATGTTTTCCTTAGCAATCTTAGACCCTTTGAGCTGGAAAGGTTCAAACTGGATTACGAGACCCTGGGCAAGATAAATCCCCGACTGATCTGGGGCAATATCACCGGATATGGTAAAAAAGGACCGGAAAAGGATCATCCGGCTTATGATACAACCGCCTATTGGGCCCGTGGCGGGATTCACTCCCTGTTTTCTATGCCTGGGGTTCCCTGCATTGCCTACCGGCCGGCCTTTGGCGATACCGTTGCCGGACTGGCCCTGGCCTATGGGATAGTGCAGGCCCTCTATGTCCGGGAAAAAACCGGTGTCGGCCAGGCGGTGGATGTTTCATTACTCCATACCGGTCTCTACCAGCTGTCTTTTGATGTTTCCGGGGCCCTGATCACCGGAAAGGACATCAAGGACTGGCGGGAAGAACCACCTTTGGAATTGCAGCAGCAATCCATGGCGGTCATCGCCCAGATAGTAGCTTTTTACGCGGCCAGGACAAAAAGTCCCCTGACCGGCACGTACTTGACCAAGGACATGCGCTCCCTGCTTTTTGTTGTCCTGCAACCGGACCGCTATTGGGTAAAGTTCTGCATGGCTGTTGGAAGGGAGGATTTAACCAAAAATTCCAAATACGATACGATTGAAGGACGGGCTGAAGACGTTGTGGCTTTGCGTCAAGCTTTTGCTGAAATATTTGTCACCAAGACCCTTGAGGAATGGATTCCCCTGCTTGATGGAATACCCTATGCGCCTAATCAAACCCTGCTGGAGGCGGTTAGAGATATTCAGACCAGGGAAAATGAATGCTTAGTCTCCTATGAACATCCCGAGCTTGGTCTGATTGAACAACTGGCCAACCCGGTGAAGATGAGCAAGACCCCGGCCTCGGTCCGTATGCCGGCCCCGGAGTTCGGCCAGCATACGGAAGAGGTGCTGCTTGAGCATGGTTATACCTGGGATGATATCGCCGTTTTTCAGGAAGATGGTACCATTGCCTAAGTTCCCCTCGAAGTTGCATATAAAATATGATCGAACTGATGGGCTTGTATTTGCTAGGACCGGGAGGGTCTTATTCTTAGGGATTGTCCAAAGGGTAACTTTTCGCCCAAACCGGGACCCACTCCGAAGGAGTGGGACTGAGCATGGCCTTTAATGCGAAGAATCCCGGCCAGTCCAGTCCCGCCGCCGGCGGGATTTCGAGCTTAGGTGAAGGCCTGCTTCTGAAATAGTTAAAATATTTGGCCCGGCAAAGAAGCTTAATGCTTCTGGGTGGACAACCCCCAAAATAAGACCTTCCGGTTCATTTTGGTCAATATTATTTTGAGACGCTTAATAACAGAGCTAAATGGAAAAGAAGATTCGCAGAGTAAGAGGAACATTGCTTTTTGTTGTGGCAGCAATGTCTTTGGGAGGTTGTAATATGCAGAATAAATTTCTGTATTTCCCCAGTTCGGAATTCCCGTCCGCGAAATTACTGGCCGCTGAAAACATGAAGCTTTGGCCAACCACGTCTGCGGATTATCGGGGGTTAATCGCTGACCGTGACGCGCCCGCACCCAATGGGACCATTGTTGTTTTTCACGGCAACGGCGGCACCGCCTTCGACAGAGGATTCTATTTAAAGTCTCTTATGGAACTGGGTTTCCGGGTCGTTTTGGCCGAATATCCGAAATACGGGGGGCGCCCCGGAAAAGTGGGAGAAAAACCGTTTGTCGCCGACGGACTGGAAACGGTGCGATTGGCTTATGAGCAATACGGTGAGCCGCTTTATCTTCTGGGGGAATCGCTGGGCTGCGGCGTTGCCGCCGCTGTCGCCAGACAAACCTCAGTTCCCATCGCCGGCATCCTATTAATTACGCCCTGGGATACGCTGGCCGCCGTCGCCAAATCCCTGTTTCCCTTTCTGCCGGTGACCCTGCTGCTTACCGATAAGTATGACAACATCGGCAATCTTCAAACGTTTAAAGGAAAAATTTCCGTGGTCGGCTCGGAGCGGGACGAAATCCTGCCCATCAAACACGGCCACAACTTATTTCAGTCTCTGCCCGAAGGAAAAAAGCGGATGTGGGTCATCAGGGGGGCGGGCCATAATGACTGGCCGTCTTACGCGGATGCGTCTTTGTGGAAAGAAATGACCGATTTCGTCAAAATCGATAAAATCAGCCAGGCGAAGTATTAGCGAAAGAAGGGGAGAAAGGGTCAAGAAGGGAGAAGGAGTCAATTTTCCGTTTGACATATATGATGGATTCTGGTCCGAAGGAAATGCTCCGTGGAGGGTCGGACCACGCAGAAGATTTGAATTCCCAAAGAAAAGGAAAGGAATTGGGTACCCAATTGAAGGCGTGAGTTATTTGTATATTTAAGGTCATCCCTTTATTACGTTGGAGGGAACGATCCGTATCTGACAGTTAATAATTTTCCTATGGTAAAGTAGATCCCTTTATACACAGAGAAAAAAATTTTGGATAATCTCCCCAAAGGAGTCCGTAGAATAGGTGATGCCCGGGGAAAGTTTCCCCGGGCCTAGTGTGGGTTATTTCTTTGCCGTCAGGGCGATGCTTTCATAGGAATCATCAATAGCGGGCATTTTAACGAAATCCGTTCGCAGAGGAAGCTTTCCATAGAGGGGATGGTCCTGCCACCCGTCGACCCGGGCCGCCCGTTTGGCCGCCGCCTGGAATCTTTTCCAGTCGGCGCTGGTATAGAGAAACATCTCCTGAGCGGCCATGGATCCTTCGCCGTGAATGGTGTCGACCTCCCAGTGATTCCCGGTTACGTCCTTGATGAGCCGCAATATGCGGATCCGGTCCTCCGTGGCCACACCGTCTTTGGCCGCGAGATATTTTTCGATGTAGGGCTGTATGGCCGGATTTTTCCAATCCCGGAAGGCCGGCACCGTGGTGGTCAATCCGCCCCCGATATCCTGCATATGCTGGACCATCTGGTGAAAATTGCTGGCATAGGTGAACTTCGAGGCATTGATGGCCATCCGGTTGGGCATCATCACATCCATCCCGAATTCGGTAACCGGATCCATGCAGGCCTGTTTCCCCAGCATTTGCACCGTTTCGGTGATCATGGCCATCCAGGCCAGTTTTTTCCGGACGTGCGGGGCATTCTGGACGCCGTTATATTCAGCGATCAGACTCGCCGCCCCGGTCATGGTCTCGAGGGTTCCCGTCATCTTGCAGGTGCCGAAGAGGCGGTGATAACTGGCGAAGGCATAGGCCAGGATTTGGGAGTACTCCCACTCGCCGCACATGAAAACCCGTTCCCATGGCACAAAAACGTTATCGAAGATGATCAACGATTCCGAAGGCTGCATGTGGTCCGACATGGGATAATCGAATTCACATTCCTCACCGTAGAGCCGTACATTCGGCTCAACCCCTAAAAGCTTGACCCCGGGCGTATTGACGGGTACGGCAAAGCCCAGGGCATAATCTTTGTCCGCTTCCCCATGGGTCCGGCAGGGCAGGCAGAGCAGTTCATTGGCGCAGGGAGAGGCGCTGATATGCACCTTGGCCCCCCGAACCACGATGCCATCCTTCTGCCGATCTACGATCTTCAGGTAAAAGTCCTGGTGCTGTTTCTGCTTGGAGGGATGAAGGCTTCTGTCCCCCTTCACATCGGTAATGGCGCCGGTGATGGCCAGGTCGTTCCTTTGCAGATGCTTGCGGTACTGCTCGACCCGCTCCATATATCCGGTCCCCAGCTTGCTGTCCATGACCTGGGCGGCCACGCTAAAAGCGGCCAGGGCATCGGCGCCCATGCAATGCACAATCACGCCACCGCCGGATCGGATTCCGACCGTATAGCATTCCCGTCGGCGAAGAAGGTCTTCAGGCGTTTTCGGCGAGGTCAGCAAAAAATTGATATCTTCGCCGTCCTCATTCTGGGTCACAAAGAGGTCCCGATAATCCGGATGGTTGGGCAGGACATAGTCCATGCTCGCCGTCCTGATGATAGTGCTCACCGTCGGGTGGGTCCGGACATCGGCTACCCTTTCTCCCAGGCACCAGACTTCCCGTCCGTCATTCAAACTTTCAAGATACTGTTCTACTGTTTTTATCATCTTAATTTCTCCTTTTATTTTATTAAATGCACTGAGCAGATAGGTCAGATGGGGTCAGATCTGCTCTTGACTCTTAGTTCCACCATTGTACCGAAACAACTTATTGGCCCATTTGGCCAACAGTTTTTGATTTAACCCAATCTTTGAACTCCCTTTTATCATCCATCCCAAAACAAACCCCCCCTCTCTTTTCAGAAAGATGGGGTCTTATTGGACTGCTTCATGGACCAGCCTTTCGGGTAGGAGAGCTTTCAGCGATTAGCGTTCAGCTTTCAGAAAAAAATTTAGAGAAAAGGCTTATGTTGATGGCTATTGGCTTTCATCTTTTTTAAACCATAACAGACGGTTAAAGTCAATCCAAAAGAAAAAGGGCTCTTCTTAACGGAATGAACAGGGTTGACGGTTAAAAAAAGACAAGGGGAATAGGCCAAGGGGTCCAAATTTGGATTGAAGCTCCCTGAACCAAGGTGCAAAGAATCTTCCAGGCAAGGAAAATGTCTATTTTGATAGTTCGCTCGCCAACCCACACAATCACGCCAACGGCGTGACGGGGAATGCGCTCGCTGTCCAGGTTCACGGGTCCTTATTGGTCATGGGCGAAGGTCAAAGGGTAATCAACGAAGAGGACTTGTATTTAGTTGACTTTTTGTCAATTTAAAGATACGAAAATGGTTATGAATTAACCGGGCGTTCTTTTTGACAAGCCTTACTCAAAGGAGTGTTGATGGAAGAATAAAAGACCCCATTTCTCAAAAGAGAGGTGGGGTCTTTGTATTTAACCAGATCCGAAAGAAGGGGAGTAATCCGTCAGGAGAGTTTATGCCTATCCATACCGATGCAAACCATTTTACCCTTGAAATGATCCTTGGCCCCATAATCATAAACCATACCGATTTCCTCGGATTTTTAAACTTTTACCCGGTCGAAATTGATTAAGGGAAGGAAAGTCTTGAATAATATTAACTCATTTGAATAAAATTAACCCATGGACCAGGGAGGTAAGAAAACGATGCTGAAGAAAATATTGATAGGAGTTCTACTGGGTGTAATCATTGTTATAGTTGCAGCGGTTGGTTTCGTCTATTATCTGGCCCATAAAGGCTTACCCGATTACAACGGCCAGGTTACGATTAAAGGATTGATAAACGAAGTGACTGTTTATCGGGATCAGTATGCGGTTCCGCACATCTATGCCAAAAACGAACCGGATCTTTATCGGACCGTGGGATACTGCATGGCGCAGGATCGTCTCTTTCAGATGGACCTGATCAGGCGTCTCACCTCCGGCAGGCTATCGGAAGTAGTTGGTGAAAAAGCGGTTGGTACGGATCATCTTATGAGAGCCCTGCGTATAACGGAGAAATCTCAAAAACTATATAAAGCAGCCGATAAAACTTTGGTTCAACTCGCGGAGGCCTTCTCCGACGGTGTCAACCAGTATATAGAGAAACATAAGAATAAACTTCCAATAGAATTTACAATTCTTGGGTATCAACCCGAAGAATGGAGACCGGAGCATTCCTTTAATGTCATCGGTTATTTCTCATTTGATCTTACCACAGCCTGGAATACAGAGATTTTTTTTCATAAGGTCCTGCAAAAGGTGGGGAGAGATCGGCTGAAAGAGATCCTTCCGGATATCCCCTCCAAGAAAGAGATTATTTTTTCCCGGTTTGCCCAAGGGTTAAATAAAATGGATCTGTTAGATTCACTGGCTTCGGCCGGGAAGCTCATTGAAGAGATGGGGTTGACCCTGTTTCATGGTAGCAACAACTGGGCCGTCTCCGGAGAAAAAAGCGTAACCGGGAAACCCATTTTCGCCAATGACATGCATTTAGGGTTAAACGCTCCCGGAATCTGGTACCAGATGCATCATCATGTTGAAGGGAAAGTCGATGTCACCGGGGTAGTGGCTCCGGGACAACCCTTTATCGTGGCCGGACACAATGAAAAGATTGCCTGGGGATTTACGAATGTCATGCTGGATGATATGGATTTTTATCTGGAAAAAATCAACCCGGACAACCCGAATGAATATGAGTTCAACGGCCAATGGCAAAAAATGAAGGTCACCAAAGAATTGATTAAACTCAAAGACGGGAAGACTGTTGAAAAGGTGATCAAATACACTCACCGCGGTCCGGTTGTTTCCGACATCAAGAAGATAAGGGACCAGGTGATCTCCATGCGCTGGATAGGTAATGAGGACAGTGATGAGGTTCGATCCCTATACCTGGTTAATCGAGCCGGAAACTGGGATGATTTTAAAAACGCGATGCGAACATTCAGGTCTGTCAGCCAGAATACCCTTTACGCCGATACCGAGGGGAATATCGGATTATATTGTACTGCCGGAATCCCGATCAGAAAAAAGGGAGATGGTATTTCCATAATGCCCGGGTGGACCGACGAGTATGACTGGAAAGGTCTGGTCCCCTTTGAAAAGCAGCCCCACAGCTTTAACCCTGAAAATCATTTTCTTTTTTCGGCGAACAATAAAACCGTCACCAACGCCTATCCTTATTATATCAGCACCTGGTTCGTACCGGATTATCGTTTTCGAAGAATAAATGAAATGCTCGAGGGAAAATCGAAAATCACCATAGATGACATCCGGAAAATGCAAGCCGACTTTAAATCAAAACTTGTTGAAGACCTTAAACCTGATTTACTGAACAGTCTCAGCAAGGTGAAAGATTTTAACGGTCTTGAAATTAGGTGTTTTGAGATCCTGCAGACCTGGAATGGTATTTTGAATAAGGACGAAGCCGCGCCGGTACTCTTTGAGGCTTTCTATCTGAAATCTGTAGAAAACCTTTTTGGAGATGAATTGGGTAATGATCTTTTAAAGGAATTTTTACCCGTCACCCATGTTATTAACTCTTCAGTAGACCGGTTATGGAAAAATAAAAATTCTATCTGGTTTGATGATGTCACCACTAAAGATAAGAAAGAAAGCTTTGATGATATTGTTCAGAAGAGTTTCAGAGAGTCCGTTAAATGGTTAAAAGAAAAGATGGGGGAAGATCCCTCAAAATGGCAATGGGGAAAAATCCATCAGCTTACGCTTGAACACCCCTTGGGATCGGTTAAGATCCTGGATCGGATCTTTAAATTCAACCGCGGGCCTTATTCAGTCGGCGGTTCATCCCATACGGTTTGTCCCTACCAATATAAGCTAACGGATCCTTTTAAGGTTTATCACGGTGCTTCCCACCGTCATATCTATTCACTCCTTGACTGGGATGATTCCCTTTCCGTAATCCCGACCGGAACGTCCGGTATCCCGGCCAGTAAATATTATTGCGATCAGACAAAACTCTATGTCAACAATGACTACCACCCGGACTATTTCAGCCGGGATCTTGTCAAGAAGAATGCCAGGTATGTATTGAGGTTAACAGGAAAATAAAGCTCAATCACTTAAAATGAATTCCGATCAATAACGACCCAATAAAAAGCAAGAATCGGATTGCCGGCCAGTTTAATTTTAAACAGGGCACGGGGGTCGCAGAGCACGGGGTTGGGTCTTGAATCTTGCAAACAAGACCGATCAAAGTTGTTCACCTGAAATCCAGGGACATCCTACTTATTGCTTTGACCTGGGGATTCTTTAGTCGGTATGGTTCCCTTTGATCGGGAACGTTCTCGTATTCCTGCAAAAGCGGGGAGGTCAATTCATAACTAAAGAGAGGATTTATTCTATTAGGCGGCAGCTTCGGCGAAGGGGGTAAAGGTGGAAGAACAGCGGCGACAAACGGGCACTCATGATTTGCTCAATGCTGAAATCGGACATGAAATGGATCCTGTAGATATGGTTATTACGGAAGAGATGGCCGAAAGGCATGCCTGGGCCAATGATGATTACAATCCGTGGTACTTGGAAAATTCACCGTTCAGCGGTCGTATTATCTCACCGACCTTTCTGGCCTATGACACGGACATCATGCTATGGAATTATTTTGCTATTCCCAAGGGGTTCGGGGTCTGGGCCAAGCAGGAGTTCGAATTTATCAATGCCCTGAAGGTGGGAAAGCGAATCAGGATAACCGGCCGGATTTCCGACAAGAACCACAAACGGGGCAGAGATCATATCAGCTTTGAATTCCTGGTCATTGACGAGGATGGCCGGGAAGTGGTCCGGATGAGAATGACCCAGGCTTTTCCTTTAATCCCCCGCATGGAGAAAGAATCCGAGCAACTCTGATCCCATGGTTAATTAAGAGGAAAAAGATGGATACCAGGCAGACCGATCCTACGGCATTCAAGCCGATGAAAATCATTGCCGGCAAGGATATCGAAGTCGGCTTCCAATTGGAACCGATAACCAAAAAAGTAACACTGGACAAGATGCGCCTGTACCGCAGCCAGTGGCCGCGTTTCAGGAATTGGCACAATGACTACACTATTGCCCAGGAATGGGGGGTCGACCAGCCCCTGGTGTTTGCCAGCCAGATCATGGAATATCTCGGGGAGCTGTTGATTAAATTCTTCGGGGCAGGCTATCTTGGAGGCACCCTATCCCTGGCTATCATACGGTCGGCCTGGCCGGATGATGTGATAACCGTCAAGGGCACAGTTCGCGAAAAGGCAGTCGAAGGTAACGTCGTTAGATTGTACCTGGACGTCTGGTGCGAGAACCAGCACGGTGAGAAGTTGATTGTAGGCACAGCCAGCGGGCTTGTGTCATAATAGTGCAAGGGACTGTGTTTGACGAGGGACTGGTCTATGCTGTTGGATATTTTAAGGAGTGTGGTTCGGGGGAGATGGATTTGGGGTCGGTTACCCTTTTAACAATCCGGCAGGTAAACCCCCGACAAAGTCTGGGGTCATTTAACCTAAGGAGATTGCAATGAAAGATTTAAATTACATGACCATTGCTGAGGAAAATCTCAAGAAAATCAGAAAAGGCGCTTTTTTAACCGTAAAAGCCGGCAACGCCCTCAACACCATGACCATTGGTTGGGTGACTTTCGGATTTATCTGGCAAAAGCCGATCATGATGGTAGCAGTGCGGTCTTCCCGGCATACCTTTGGTATTATGGAAGCAGCAGAGGATTTCACCGTTACCGTACCGCTGGGTGACATGGGCAAAGAAACTGCTTTCTGCGGTTCGAAATCCGGCCGGGACCTGGACAAGTTCAAAACGGGCAACCTGGAAATAACCAGCGGGAGTAAGGTGGTTTCACCCATTATCAAAACCCCGGGGCATCATTATGAATGTAAAATAGTCTACCGGTCCGCCATGAACCCGGCCCATCTGGACAAAAATTATGATACGACTCTTTATCCACAAAAGGATTACCATACCCTTTACTTTGGCGAGATTCTGGCCTGCTACGAAACCGGATGATATTCGGCCAGAACAGGGCCTGACCAGCCGAAGAGATGGAGTGGTCTTTTAATTCTCTGAAAGTCCGAATCCAGCGGACAACCTTTAGGGATTGGGATTAACCATGGCACCCTCTTACGATGTCATCATTATCGGTACCGGGCCTGCGGGGATATTTGCCGCCCTGGAGCTCATTAAGAATCCCCGCCTCAAAATCCTCATGATCGAGAAAGGCCGCGACATCCGGGCCAGAAGTTGTCCTAAAGCCGATAGATCCGTTTCCTGTATCCAGTGCGAACTTTGCAGCATCCTCTGCGGCTGGGGAGGGGCCGGGGCCTATAGCGACGGGAAACTTACCCTGACCTCGGAATTCGGGGGATGGCTGAAGGAGTATGTTTCCGAGGAGGCTTTGGCCGCCCTGATCGAACAGGTGGATTCGGTTTACCGCTTTTTCGGGGCCGGAGGGGATATTCACGGCCGAAACAAAGAGGCCCTGGTCCGTCTGAAGAAAAAAGCCGCCGGGTATAACCTGGAGCTGATTCCGGCCTTGATAAGGCATATCGGCACGGAGGTTTGCGGAGAAGTGCTGCGCAAAATCCGGGATGAGCTGGACGGCAAGGTTGCGCTGGTCTTCGAATCGCCGGTACAACAGATCCGGACAATCGACGGCTCTGTTTCCGGGGTCCTGACCGAAGATGGGCGGACCTTTGATGCCCGGTTTGTTATCACCGCCGTGGGCCGGGAAGGATCATCTTGGCTTTCCGGAGAAGCCAAACGGCTGAACCTTTCGGTCCAGAAGAACCCGGTTGATATCGGGGTCAGGGTTGAACTTCCGGCCGCTATTCTGAAAAATATAACGGACGCGTCCTATGAGGGAAAGTTCATCTATTACTCAAAAAGATTTCAAGACAAAATCAGAACCTTCTGCATGAATCCCTATGGAGAGGTGGTCAAGGAATACAGCGAAGGCATATTCAGCGTCAACGGGCACAGCTACAAAAACAAAAAAACGGAAAATACGAACTTCGCCCTCCTGGTGAGCACCGATTTCACCCGACCCTTTAATGACCCGATCTCTTATGGGAAATACATCGCCGGCCTGGCCAACCTGATCGGCGGCGGGGTCATCGTCCAACGGCTCGGCGATCTGAAGATGGGCAGACGGTCTACGCCGGAGAGAATAGCCGAAGGCTCGGTGCGTCCCACCCTGGAAGAGGCCACACCGGGAGACCTCAGCTTCGTCCTGCCCTACCGGCACCTCAGCAACCTGATGGAGATGCTCGAAGTCCTCGATAACGTGGGACCCGGGGTGAACTCGGGTGATACGCTCCTTTACGGCGTAGAAGTCAAATTCTACTCCATGAAGCTCAAGCTCACCCCCGGCCTTGAAACAGAAGTCAGGAATCTTTTCGCCGTTGGGGACGGTGCGGGAGTCACCCGCGGGTTGATCCAATCCTCGATTTCAGGAGTCGTGGCGGCGGGTGAGGTTTTGAAAAGGGTACAATCCGGGGCAAGAGGAATTGGGGACGACCTTTAATAATCAAATATTTTGACTTAAGGCCGGCTGCGGTTAATTATGCCGTTCAGCATTTTTGTCACCATCACCCAATAGGCGAGATGAGAAAAGGAGGAAGTAATGAAAAAAGCCGCAATTAAAAACAACATTCAATCCACTGGATTAGCCCGGCGTAAGTTCTTACAGGTAGCGGTACTGGGCGGTGGCGCAACCCTGCTGGCGTCGATGCTGCCCGCCGGGGTTTCGAATGCTGCGGGCAACACCGATGCACTGCTTCTGAGTTGCATGGATTTTCGCCTGATGGACGATATCGAGCGCTATATGTCCGGCCGTGGTCTTAGAAACAAATACGACCATATCGTTTTGGCCGGAGCCGCGCTGGGGGCGGTCACTGACAAATATCCGGCGTGGAACAGGACCTTCTGGGACCATGTCGGCCTGGCCGTCGATCTGCACCATATCCACAAGGTGATCGTTATGGATCACCGTGATTGCGGCGCATACAAGGTCATCCTGGGTGATGACTTTGCAAAAGATCCGGCCAAGGAGAAAAAAGTTCATAGCGAGAAACTTAAGGAACTGGCCAAGCTGATCAAGAAGCAACACCCGAAGCTAGAAGTCGAGTTGTTGCTCATGAGTCTGGACGGAAAAGTTGAATCCATTGTTTAGCCTGATGATATTGGGGTCAATTCTTTCTAATTGACCATTGATTTCCAAATTGACCAAAGGCCGTTATGTCCCAACCTTTCCGAATATATTACATTGAAAACAAGTTTTCTCCAATGCCTAACGAGGCATGGACAAAAGAAAGTCAATTTGGAACAATTGACCCCATTCCTCTATCAAAAAACCCCTTTTGTTCTCTTGCCTTCCGCCCTATTTTTCTCCTTGACCGGGTCTTTTTCTTTTATTATACTTTTTTCATTAAAAAGCAAAATCTTGTCAACTCAATTAAATCACAATCAAATCAAAGGAAGGGTACTATGTCAAAAACAAAATCAGGGTATTTTTTTTCGGCATTGGTTGCGGCGCTTGCCGTCGTTTTCACCTTTTCGGTAATTAATCCGGTGTATGCAGCGGAGCGTAAGTCGATCCGCTGGGCCACCTCCAGCACGGGTTCTTACGGCTATAGGGTTGCAGCCCAGATGGTCAAAGTGTTGGAGGACGCGCTCGGCGGCGAGTACACCGTCACGGTCAATCCGTATCCGTCGACGACCGCCGCCATGAAGGCGACGATGGACGGCAACGCGGAGATCGGCTACACGGCCGACGTCGGGATGACCGAGGTTTACGCCGGCACGGGGAGCTTTAAAGAGTACAATCCCGCCAAGTCGAAGATGGTCCACACCTGGTATGCCTACCCGATGGAGTCATTCATGGCCGTGTATGCCCCGAAGGCCAGCCAGTACAAGTCCTGGGCCGACTTCAGCGGGAAGCCGGTATTCTTCACCCCCGCCGGTTTCATGAACTGGCTCAATTTCATACGCATCTTCAAGGCGCTCGGCTACCAGTTCAAACACGTTCAGATCGGCGAGGCGGCCCAGGGCGACGCGCTTCAGGCGGGCACCATCGCCGGCGCTGTCTGCTATACGACCGCCGGCCGGTCGCTGGCGTCCTACTGGCGTGAGACAGAGCTGCGTTTGGATATCAAGATAATCAACCCGAGTCCGGATGAGATCAAGAAGCTGACCGCGGCGAACCTCGCCCCCGAGGAGATCGATGCAACGAAGGTATTCAGCAAGGATGTCGGCGTGAAAACGATCCTCGGCGTGCCGCTCCTGTTCGGCTACAACATGCTTGCGGATATGCCCGAGGAGATCGTCTACAAGATGCTGAACAAGTTCAACGCTGAGCGCGAAAACCTCGCCAAAGCTGATCCGGGTTTCGGGCCCATGGCGCGCAACTTCGTCGGCATGCAGGTGAAAGGCATCAATGCCAATCCGACCGCTCCGGTGCATCCAGGACTGGCCAAGTTCCTCAAGGAACACAAGGCCTGGAACGACAAATGGAAGATTGCCGGAAAGTAATTGTTCAACGGGATTTTCGGGCACGGGAAACCGGCGCTGTAAACGGTCCGGTTCCCGCCCCAGCACCTGTATCCACTTTTTCCACAATGCAATAGGTCCCCTGCAGCCTGCCGCGGGCGGTTCGCGGCGGCTGACAGGGAGATCGTCCGTCCACCATTGAGTAGTTCTCCGGTCGCCATCCTGTGTCGTATTGACGCGGCAGCCCGGAAGGAGACAGCCGCTTTTGACCAAAAAGGAGGAAACCATGCTGAGTGATGGAATCAAACGCTACATCAATCTCAAGAACCTGATCTTTTTCTTATCGATCGTTATGTTCTTTTGGCTGGCCCGGTACTTCTACACCGGTTTCGGAGGGCCGACTGAACTCGTGGCCAGCCTTTTACCGATCGCCTTGATGTTGCAGATCCTGCACCTGCATCAAAATGGTTATATCTACAAACGACTGTCACCGACTGCGAATGGTATTCTTGTGGTTATCTACATAGGCATCTGTCTTTATGCCTTATACCATTTTTATACGGAATACGAGCAGATCTCTATCTATCGGCAGGGCTCCTATACCAGGGAAGACTTCATCATGGGTTTGCTGATTTTTCTTTTGGTGATGGAACTGTCGCGTGTCGTCCATGCGGAGCTGTTTTGGATGAACGTGGTTCTGGTATTCTATACGCTTTGGGGTTATCTGAGCCCGATTGATTTCTTCTGGCACCCGGGGACCTCCTTTTACCGGGTGGTCACTTCGAGCACGGTCGAGCTCTCCACCGGCATTTATGGGCAATACGCACAGATTGCCCTGACGACGATCGCGGCGTTCCTGCTTCTGGCTGCGGCGGCGCGCGGCTTCGATGCCCAGGGGGCGATGGTCAGTTTCATGCGGAGGATTGCCGGAAGGTCACGGCAAACGATTCCTCAGACGGCTGTGCTCGCCTCGTCAGCAGTCGGCATGATCAGCGGCAGTGGTGCGGCCAACGCCACGGTGGTTGGCACATTCACCATCCCGCTGATGAAACGCTACGGGGTGCCCGGGGAGTTCGCCGGGGCAGTGGAGACCGCGGCGTCGATGGGAGGGCTCATCATGCCGCCGGTGATGGCGGTCGCCGGTTTCGTGATGGCGGAATTCCTCGACGTGCCTTACTGGAGCGTGGTGATCCGCGGTTTCGCCCTTGCCTTCATCTACTACTCCACGCTTTCCCTATCCATTTATCTCGCGAGCATAAGCCTGTTGCCCGCCTCGCCGATCGAGGCAGAGACCCTGCCGATCTACGACCAGCTCAAGACAGCGATCTTCTTCATGGGGATCATCTTTCTCACCATCCTGATGGGGGTGCTTAACTATGGCGAGCAGCTTTCGGGGCTCTATACCGGGTCCTTCATGTTCTTGCTCCTTGTCCTGCTCTATCTTTATTTCAAGTATGTGAAGCAGGATCCGGCGGCCGAAAAGGATAAGCTCTTCGCGAACGTTCGCATCATGATAGAGACGCATGCCGAGATGACCTCCTTTCTGACGCTGCTGCTGGCGACGCTCGGCATCATGATCGGTCTGTTTACCGTGACCGGATTCATCAACCGTATGGGGGGCATGCTCCTGCGCGTCGGAGAGTTCCATATCATCGCACTGGTCCTGATGGCCTGGATGTTCGGCTGGCTTGTCGGCGCCGGCCTACCGCCAACGGCGACCTATATCGTCCTGGCGGTGATCATCGTGGATCCCATGCGCAAGCTCGGCATCGATCCCTGGGTTGCGCATTTTTTCTGCTTTTTGATTGCGGTCTGGGGTGAGTTGTCCCCGCCGACCTCGCTTACAGCGGCGGTCTCGGCAAGGATCGCGGAGGCGTCCTTCATGCGGACCATGTTTCAGGCACTGAAACTGTGCCTGCCCATCACCCTCATGACTTTTGCCATCTTCACCCGCTTCAGCCTCGTGATGAACCCGGGCTGGTTGATGATCAGGGATATGCTGCTTGTGGCGATCTCCTGCTGGGGAATTACCTACGCTATCTTCGGGAAGTGCGCTCATAACCGGAGTGCGAACATAATACTACGCGCGGCGCTGGCCATTGTTTCGCTCGTGATGATGTTCCACCCGGACACCAACGTGTCTTTGATGATGGCTGTGATCATCCTGCCGGCGACGTTCTATGGCGTCGTGCTCCACCGGCGGATCGCCCCGCCGAAGAGCGAGCCGCAACCAGCGGAATAACTGATGGGATGTTCTTTTCCCGGAGGCTGGAGAGGGGGGATTTGGTCGCCGGCGGACATTGATCGAGCAGGTTCCTCGTAGGGATAATCTATCTGTTTAGAGATGCGGACCCTTGTTTCCCGACCTGCTCAGGTCAAAAACTGTCACCCGGTCGAAAATAACGAAGGCCGTCTTCATGAGGATCTACCCGTCGAGCATACGGAATATCTCGGTGTGGTCCGCGGCGCCGCCCAGCTTCGTCTCAGCATCCGTCCAGGATTTGAGAAGGATTTCACCCAGCAGAGTTTTCGAGCCCAGCCTCTTCGACAGGTCGGTGGCGATAGTGATATCCTTTCGCATCAGCCCGAGGCTGAACCCGGAATTGAACTGCTTCGGAACAACGAACTGCATCATCTTGTTCTCGGTACTGTTGTTTTTCCCCGTCGAGGCGTTCAGAACGGCAATGATCTTGTCGGGCGGAATGCCGAAATCGACGCCGATCTTCAAGGCTTCGCAGGCCACGAGCAGACCCGCCGCCGAGACATAGTTATTGAGCGCCTTCATCGCGTGCCCGGATCCCAGCATCCCAGTCTCAATGATCGAATGTCCCATGGTCGACAGCAGCGGCTGAACGCGGGCGATGACCGTGCTGTCGCCGCCGACCATGATGGCGAGGGATCCATCGACTGCCCGCTTCACACCTCCAGAAACCGGCGCATCGATAAAGTCCACCCCCGACTCCTCAAGACGCGGCCCGATCTCGCGGGTCACCGCCGGGTTGGATGAACTCATGTCGATGACGATTGAGCCGCGCGAGAGGTGGGGGACCAGGGTGTCTTTCTCGCCGAACAGTACGCGCTTGACGACATCGCTGTCGGGGAGCATCAGAATCACGACCTTGCAGCTTCGCCCGATTTCCTTCAGAGTTTTCGCTGCCCGGGCATCAGCAAACCGGTTGCAGAACTCCATGATCGCCGCTGCCGAAATGTCATATACCTTTAACGGGTATCCGTGCGCGGCTATCCTGCTTGCCATGGGCAAGCCCATCTTGCCGATCCCGATGAATCCAACCGTGGCTTTATGTCTGCCGGTTTTCATTGATCGCTTTCGATCTCTGCAAAGACCTCTTTGGCGACGCGCATCGCGTCGAGCGCTGCGGGAACACCGCAATAGATGGCGCTCTGCAGAAAGACTTCCATCAAATCCTCCTTGGTCAGACCGTTGTTCAGCGCCCCGCGCACATGCAGCCTGATTTCGTGAGGACGGTTCAGGGCTGTAAGCATGGCGAGGTTGAGGAAGCTTCGGGTCCTGCGGTCGAGACCTGGCCGGGTCCAGATTTCGCCCCAGCAATATTCGGTGACCAGTTCCTGCATCGGACGGGTAAAGTCATCGGCTGAACTAAGCGATTTGTCGACGTATTCAGGTCCCAAAACGGCCCTTCTCACGGCCAATCCTTCTTCGTAACGTTTCTTGTCCATCGTTTCTATACCTCCCTTTATTGGTGTTGTGGTGAACAGGTTTCAACTTTTTTTTCGCTGTTTTAGGCCCCCTTTTATACATACGAGCACTCGGGAACGTTTTCATCTGCCGGCTTTCGCCCGTTGTCATCGGATTGTTGTCTTAACAGCGGAAAGAACCGATATGGTTATATAAATAATAAATTTGAAAACTTCAACTCATGGGTTTCTTGACAACCGCCGAAATCGGCGGTGAAACTCCCCCCCACCCTAGGTGGAGGGTCGGGTCTTGTTTATTGCACAGGTCAGCAGGGCAAAGCCGTTCATAGGGGCGAGTAAAATATTTTTGAGAGAAAAAGAATCCCCTCAGGAGGAAAGAGAAAAAAGGCGGGTGCTTGATATATTCTGGTGCCTGGGACCGGAATCGAACCGGTACAGCCACGAGGACCGAGGGATTTTAAGTCCCTTGCGTCTACCAATTCCGCCACCCAGGCACCTGACCTTCTTTTTAAAGGATTTAATGAAATTGTCAAGTTTAAACTGTACGGCTTTGTTAAAAGTCCATCTGTCCCGCTTTTAGCGGGATTGCGTACCATCCTTCTCCGGTTTTCACCGGGGCAGGCTTATTGCGGCGTACTGAAGGATTTCAGAAAATTATCAAATTTAAATTTGAATTAAAAAAACCGCTTTTTCAAACTGCCTAATACCTCATCCAATTCTTGAATTCCCATCCAGCGAATTAAAAGAAAATAGACCGAAACAGCCGCGAGCATGACCAACCCGAGAGAGATGATTTGGTTTAAGATGCCTTCCGGATTCAGGATCAGACCCAGACCCTGAAAAAGGGTGTAAGCCAATAATCCCATGATCAGCGAGGCCAGGATAATCTTGATCAAAGAGCCTAAGAGAATCCTTAAGTCATATCCCCCGACCTTCCGAAAAAGCACGGCACTTAAAAAAATGAAATTAAAGGTGGTGGTTATCGAGGTGGAAAAAGCAATGGCTTTGTGCTGGAAACTATCCAGGAATAAAGAAACAAAAACAATATTGGTGACTACGGCCAGGAAACTGGCGATGACTGGAAACTTCGTATCTTTCAGGGCATAAAAGACCGGTACGGTGATTTTAATGGAAGCGTAGGCAAACAGTCCGATGGCATAATAGACCAAGGCCTCGGCGGTATGGATCGTATCCTGGGCATTGAAGCGGCCGTGTTCGAAGATGAGACGAATGATCGGTTTGGCTAGGAAGGCCAGGCCGAATGAAGCCGGAATGGTCAGGATAAAGGCCATGGTCAGAGAGGAAACATAGGTGGTTTTCAAGGCCCCCATGTCCCCCTGCGAAGCTTGCCGGGAAATGACAGGCAAAGTGGCGATGGAAATGGCCACCCCGAAAATACCGATGGGGAACTGCATCAATCGAAAGGCATAATTAAGCCAGGAAACGCTTCCCTGAGCACAGCGGGCGGCGAAATTGGTGTTGATAAAGATATTGATCTGAGTGGCGGAAAGGCCGATCACCGCCGGGATCATCAGGATCATAATCCGGCGCAGCCCTTCGTCTTTCAAACTGAAATGAGGCCGCCATTGAAACCCCGATTTTTTTAAAGAAGGTATTTGGACGGCCAATTGTAAAAATCCACCGATCAGGGTCCCCACGGCCATTCCCACAATAGGAGGCTGTCCAAAGGCCGGAGCCCACCAGGCACAGAGCACTCCGCCGACTATCGAACCCAAATTAAAGAAGGTTGAGGCCATGGCCGGGATGAAAAAACGGCCCCTGGTATTCAGAATCCCCATCACCACTGCAGCCACGGAAATTAAAACCAGGAAAGGGAACATAATGTTGGTCAAAAGCTGGGTCAAGGCGATCTTGCCCTGAATCCGATCAAACTCCGGAGCCATAATCCGGATGATTTCCTCAGAAAAAATCATCCCCAGGAGTGTTATGAGGGAAAGGAGCAAGGTCAAAGTCAAAAGGACGTTATTGGCCAGCCGCCAGGTGGCCTCAGCCCCTTTTTTTTGATCAAAATCCGTAAAAACCGTTACGAAGGCGGCCGATAAGGCCCCTTCGGCAAACAGGTCGCGCAACAGATTGGGGATCCGGAAGGCCACCACAAAGGCGTCCATATAATACCCGGCCCCGAATAAAACGGCCATGACCTGTTCCCGGATTAGACCCAGAATTCGGCTGGAAAAGACGGCTATTCCGACCGATCCGGCTGATTTGGCTACCTGGGTTGTGGTTTGGGAATCGGAAGAGATCGGCATCTTATAGACCTTGCAGAAATAGACGGGTTTTTTCTCTCAGAAGATCCGGGAGATTTAAAGTGTCCTCATAGGCAAAAGGAAGAGATAAATTGCCCATCCAGGAATCCAAAAAGACGGTGCCGAAAAGGAGGTAATTCAGATCCCGGGTCAAGAGTCCTTTCCGGTTCAACGTTAAGAGGTCCTGAAAACGAATAACGGCCGGAACGGTGATGGAGGCACTCTCTAACGCCGGGATATCGAAAGGACGATTCGACTCTCCGGTCAGCAGACGTTGTCCTTCCACATCCAGTTGAAAACGATACCCTGAAAACCGCCTGTCCCTGTCATTTGGATTTAAAATTTCAAGAGTCCCTTCCAGGGTAACGGTTGTTTGATCCATTCCGACGACTCGCACTTTTTTCAGCATGATTTCAGGATTCTTATCATGATAGGTGTAAGAACATGCCCAAAAAGGGTTAAGGATGAAAAATAATACAGATGGAAGAAACAGGGAGGATTTTAGGTTCATGGATAATAGGGTAGCCGAAAGGGTTCAAGGATTCAAGGATTCATGGATTCAAGGGAAAAAAGATTTTGATTCTTTTTTAACCCTTGATCGGTTGAATCCTTAAAGTCATATATGGTCGGGGCGAGAGGATTTGAACCTCCGACCCCCTGCGCCCAAGGCAGGTGCGCTATCCAGGCTGCGCTACGCCCCGACATTCGTTTTTTATCATAAACCGGGGATAAAGACAACTATTAGATGCAGTTGGGTGCAAGATACACGATGCAGGATTCACGAAAACCGCGGGACGAGGGACGACGGATGAGGGACAAAGGCACCCATCGTACCAGAGAGCGAACGATCGTCCTTCGTTTTCCAGTATCAGCCTTATTCCGCATCTTTTACCAGGGATAGAATATGCGGACGCATCTTTTCCAGGGCCCTGGCCCGGTGACTGATCCGGTTTTTCGTTTTCAAGGGAAGTTCAGCCATGGTTTTTTGAAACTCCGGCAGATAAAAAATCGGGTCGTATCCAAAACCCTGATCCCCCCTTGGCGCGGGAGCAATGTGCCCCTCACAGGACCCTTCGGTGTGAAGCCATTGGCCGGAAGGGTGAAATAATACTAAAACACAAACAAAGCGGGCCGTCCGTTTTTCTTTCGGGACCCCCTTGAGCAAGGCCAGGAGTTTTTCGTTGTTTTTCCTGTCCGTGGCCTCCGGTCCGGAAAGTCGGGCAGAATAGATTCCTGGATCCCCCGCCAATATATCGACTTCCAAACCCGAGTCATCGGCCAGAACCGGTAAATTCAGGCTTTTGGAAATCGTCCGGGCTTTTTTACGGGCGTTTTCCAGAAAGGAAGAACCATCCTCAATAACTTCCGGGAGATCAGGGAAATCGTTTAAAGACCGGTAGGTCAGGGCAGGCATATTCAAAATGGTTTTAATTTCCCGAACCTTCCCTTTATTCCGGGTTGCCAGGATCAGGATCATGGATAAACCTCGAAGTTGTCTAAAAATTGATCCATGAATGGTAATTTATCAATAAAAACATTTTGGTTTGATGATTTTATGACCGGTGCCAAAAGTCACCAGGAGTGAAGCTGGAATTTTACTAAGATATCGATCAATTTTTACCCTTCAGGAAAGCCGTGTTATGCTGCATTTCCTTTTTTGGAGAGGGTTCGCAGTACCTTAGTACGAATTCACCCTCGCCGCCTTGGATCTGCGGCATCCTCGGCTTTTGCAACATCGAGGTTGAGCACTTGATGTTGGATCGTGATCAGTTTATCGATCCCCTGGGCGGCCATGGTCATCATCTTTTCAAAGGCCTCTTTGGAAAACGGCTGTCCTTCTGCTGTTCCCTGGATCTCAATGAATCGGCCGTGGCCGGTCATGACAAAGTTACAATCCACCTCGGCCTTCGAGTCTTCTTCATAATTCAGATCTAAGCAAATTTGGCCGTCAATGACCCCGATACTGATGGCCGCCACCGAATCGATCATCGGGTCTCTGGGTATGGAAACCTGTTTACGCAGATACTCGACTGCATCCACCAGGGCCACATAAGCCCCGGTAATCGAGGCCGTTCTGGTCCCTCCGTCGGCCTGGATCACGTCGCAATCGATCCAGAAGGTTCGTTCTCCGATTAAGCTCAGATCCATCACCGCCCGCAAAGAACGTCCGATCAGTCGTTGAATTTCATGGGTGCGACCGCCCACTCGCCCCTGAGTGGATTCACGGGCGGTCCGGGTTACGGTGGATCTGGGTAGCATGGAATATTCAGCCGTGACCCAGCCCCGGCCTTTGTTTCTCAAAAAAGGAGGGACCTTTTCTTCCAGGGTGGCCGTGCAGATCACCTTGGTTTCTCCCAATTGGATCAGGACCGATCCTTCGGCATGCTTGATATAATTCCGGATAATGCGGACCGGACGTAATTCATCAGGCTTTCTACCATTAATACGCATGGGTGAATCTCCTTGTTTTGAATATGAAAAACTAAACATGCTCTTATCGACCTGTCAAGTTTTTTTTAAAAGCCTTGCTCCCTTCCCATTTTGACCTGTTCAGTTGCCGAACTGTTTTCTTCAGAGCGAGGGGGCATTTCTTCAGGGTTGTCCAAAAGGTAACCTAGGCCAGATACCGGCTCTAATGTTTATGCTGATCGGAAGAAAAGATTCCCACCCCGGCCTTTAGTGAGTTTTTTATCGGCCTGCTTTTTGAGAATGTTTTATGAGCCGGCCGGGGATAGATGCCCGGAGTCTATGGGTTGGCAACCCTGAAAAAAGCCCCCTGCTCCTGAGCTTGAAAAGGGTTTTATTAGAAAAAGTTCAAACAAAGTGGGGGGGGGCAACTTTCAAAAGCTTCTTGACAATAGCGGACTCCCTGCAGCAAACTAAAGATCCATTTTACTAAAGAAGGAAAAGCCATGATTAAAGAATCAGCAAATTCCCTTTCGTTCTTGGACCGGCCGGAAATCAATTCCTTGGTTTTCTATCCCCGTCCGGATCCCGGAGTTCCCACCCCGGCAGGGGCCGAAGATTATCTTTTTCCCGTGGGATCGGGAGTCGGCATTGGTGCCCGGTTTTATTTGTCTGATCCCGGCGGCCCCCATCTCCTGTTTTTTCACGGCAATGGTGAAATCGCCTCCGATTACGATGAGGCCGGTCCGCTTTATCGGGAATTGGGTTTAACCCTTCTGGCTATGGATTATCGGGGGTATGGAAAAAGTCAAGGATCCCCGTCGGTCGCCACCCTGCTTACCGATGGATTGAATTTATTCGATCAGACTTATGAATGGATTCAAGAAAAGGGACGTCCCGGGCCTTTATTGATCATGGGACGGTCCCTGGGAAGTGCCCCGGCCATTGATATCGCTTCGAAGCGAACGGAGAAAATAGCCGGGCTGATTATAGAAAGCGGTTTTGCTTATTCCTTGCCTTTGCTTGCCTTGATGGGGATACCGGTTGAGGAGATGGGCATTCAGGAAAAGGACGGTTTTCAAAACGTCCCCAAAATTGCCAAGGTCACCAAACCCACCTTCATCCTCCATGCCCAGTTTGACGAACTGATCCCTTTAGCCCAGGCCGATGTGCTGCTAAAAAATTCAGGGGCCCGACGGAAGGAAATGGTCGTTGTCCCCGGGGCCGGGCACAACGATATTATTTTCCGCTGCGGCCGGGCCTATTTTGAGACCATCGCCCGGTTTGCCAACAGTCTGAAAAAGAGGGGGAAAGATTGAGCAGGCTAATCGCTTGGGAATTCCAGGATTCAAAACGAACGGCAAGGGCCTATCTACAGAGGGTGCCCGGTTTAAAATAAAAAGGCTGCGGAAAACAATCCTATTCTTTTCCGCAGCCTTTTTAGACGAACATTTTACTCGGCCTTAATCACATTGGCGGCCTGGAGTCCTTTGGGACCCTGGGTCACTTCAAATTCTACCCTTTCTCCCTCCTGCAGGGTTCGAAACCCATCGCCTTTAATAGCTGAAAAATGAACAAATACATCACTGCCGTCATCCTGGGAAATAAAACCGTATCCTTTTCGGTCGCTAAACCATTTGACCTGGCCTTTGGCCATTACAACTCACCTCCCCTCCACCATAACATTTAAGTTGTAACAGCTTCCGGCCGGAAAGTACCAGACAAACAAACCGCCTCCCTGGTTAATGCCATTTTCCACGGACCACAAACTCTGTTCAACTAACTGGTAATGATAAAACGGTCTTGAAGACAATGTCAAGGAAAAATAATGCTAATAAAGCTCAAATTTTTGGACTTTTTTCCATCAATAAAGGATAACATTGTATGAAATATAAAAGGCCGGACCACAGGGTTAATATCAAGGCAATCCAAAGTATGATCAGACCCCAATAGTGAAAATTGATCGACCAATAAGAATAATGAATCATCAGGGGAATTATGGCGATGGCCTGGAAAAAAGTTTTATATTTTCCCCACCAGGAAGAAGCCAGGATATGCCCCTTGCCGGCCAATATGGATCGCAGCCAGGTTACGGCAATTTCTCTTCCAATCAGCAAAACCCCCATCCAGGCTGCAACCCAGTCCAGCCCGATCAGCACGATTAAAGAACACCCGATCAGCAGTTTGTCGGCCAGGGGATCTAAAATTTTTCCGAATTTGGTGATCAAGTTTTTCTTTCGGGCAATAAAACCGTCCAGCCAATCCGTAAAAAAAGCAACGGTAAAAATGACGGCGGCCAATAGGCTGGAATTCGGCTTTCCCGATTGCAGGGGGAATAATATAAAGGGGATGGAAATGATCCGTAAAAACGTTAAGTAATTGGGAACATTAAGAATTTTTGGACTGACCGGGGGCATGAAGGATCTTGTTTTACCGGGTTGAAAGGAGTCGGCTTTTGAGTTGGTTATAAGTCTGCATGACCCTTTGAACATAGTTCCTGGTTTCCAGGTAGGGAGGGATTCCACGATAAAGATTGACTTTCTCCGGACCGGCGTTATAAGCAGCCAGGGCCAGAGTCATATCCTGATTATACCTGTCCAGCAGATACCTCAGATATCTTGCGCCTCCAACGATATTTTCTTTTGGGCTGAAAACGTCTGCCACCTCAAAGTCTCTGGCCGTCTGCGGCATAAGCTGCATCAAACCTAAAGCGCCTTTAGGGGAAACGGCCTGAGGATCAAAATTTGATTCTACATGAATAACGGCTTGAATAAGTTTCGGATCGATCGCATATCGTTGAGAGGCCTGGTCGATATGATAGGCCAGAAAAGGGGTGTTGTTTAAATTGGAAATCTTTGATGAAAGGTTTTTTGGATACTCCTTGGATGGGAGCGAAGGTCGAACATTTTGGTATTCCCTATAGAAGAGCTGGTATTTGGGGTCGGTTGGGACATTAGAAAAGTGAATCACTCCTTTTTCATCTTGATAGCGATAGATGTCGGCCAGTATGGGGTTGGGAATCCCCAATAAGCCCAGGGCCGGCAACCATAAAATGATCCAAGAAATTATTTTTGTTAAAAGGAGTCGGTACACGGGTTATTTTTTCCCTGAAATTTTTTTCCAATCGGCCAAAAATTTCTGAATCCCGATATCGGTCAGAGGGTGTTGGGTCAACTGTAACAAGACTTTATAGGGGATGGTGGCTATGTCGGCCCCCATCAAGGCCGCAGTAAGCACATGGACCGGATGACGAATAGAAGCCACAATGATTTCGGTTTCAAAGCCATAATTATTAAAAATAGTCACGATCTGGCTGATGATTTCCATACCATCCTGAGAAATATCATCGAGACGGCCCACGAAGGGGCTGACATAAGTGGCCCCGGCCTTGGCCGCCAGCAGGGCCTGAACCGGTGAGAAAATCAAGGTTACATTGGTGGGAATCCCCAAAGAGGAAAGTTTTTTTACCGCTTTTAATCCTTCGGGAGTCATGGGAATTTTGACGGCAATATTTTTATGAATTCTGGCTAAGGATTGGGCCTCTTTAACCATTTCAGGGGCGGTTTCGGAGATGGCCTCGGCACTGACCGGCCCTTCGACCATCTGACAGATCTTTTTGATCAATTCACGCGGTTTCTCCTTTTCCCTGGATAGAAGGGATGGATTGGTGGTTACGCCGTCCACCAGCCCCAAGGCCACTGCGGCCTGAATCTCTTTAAGATTGGCCGTATCGATAAAAAATTTCATTTAGGGTCCTTTCCAATAAATTTTTCCCGGCAGTGGGTACTGCAAAAATAATAAAGCGTTCCGTTCGAACCATTCAGGGCCAGGGCCTGCCTTTTTGGCAAATAGACCTTGCAGACCGGGTCCTGGACCATCTCGTCCTGAATTTCTTTAGGCGGGTTCCTTTTCGGCCGTTTCGGTGACGACAGGACCCCCCGAAGGAACCGATAAATCAAATACCCGATCAATAATAGTATAATCCATCTAAACAGCATTGTATACCACTTTTTAATCCGAAAGTCTAATCAAGACTTGACCTTCCCCGGCCAGCCCATCCCTTAATTGAACCATGGTTTTTTTTAATACCGGATGGACATATTCCGGGGCAATCTCGGCCATCGGTTCCAGAACAAACCTTCTTTTTTCCAGAAAAGGATGTGGAATGGTCAAAACCGGGCTGTTCATGACCATCTGGTCGTAGCACAACAGATCCAGGTCAATGATCCGCGGGCCCCATTTGACGGTTCGTTCCCGGCCCAGAGCCGTTTCAATTTCCAGCATATGCAGCATCAAGGCCTCCGGCAAAAAAACGGTTTCCAGGAGGATGACTCCATTGACAAACCATTCCGGATCCTCCAAACCCACCGGTTCGGTCAAGTACCAGGAAGACGTCTTGACGATCGATTGGCCCGGAATGGCTTGGAGCATGGAAAGGGCTTCCAGACAATTTTTTTTTTATCCCCCCGGTTGGAGCCCAGCCCAATAAATCCCTGATGTCCACCCATCAAAAACCTGCCTTGCTCAATCGTACAACCGCCTCCTCCAGGCGGTCTTCCGGGACGGTCAGAGAAATCCGAAAATACCCTTCCCCGGGGTCCCCGAAACCGTTCCCCGGGGTGGTTACAATCCCGGTCTGTTCTAAAAGATGAGCGGTGGTCCGGGTGGAGGTATACCCTTTGGGCACTTCAACCCACAGATAAAAAGTGGCCTTGGGGGCTTCAAGCCTCAGACCGATTTTTTTCAATCCGGCCACCATCAGGTCTCTCCGCTTTTGATAGATGGCATTCAGCTCGGTCAGACAATCCTGCGGTCCTTCCAGGGCGTCGATGCCGGCCCATTGGATGGCCTGAGCCGCACCGGAATCGATATTACTCTTGATTCGGCTCAAACCGGCGATCAGCAGGGGATTGCCTACTGCAAAGCCGATACGCCAGCCGGTCATGTTATAGGTCTTGGACAGGGAATGAAATTCAATCCCCACCTCTTTGGCCCCGGGAATTTCCAGAAAACTCATGGGCCGAATGCCGTCATAAGCGATTTCGGAATAGGCGGCATCGTGGGCAACGATCACCTGGTTTTCCCGGGCGAATCGGACCACCTGTTCAAAAAATACCCGGTCAGCCACGGCCGCTGTGGGATTGTTGGGGTAATTGAGGAAAAGGATTTTGCCCCGCCCGGCCACTTCCTTGGGGATTTGTGACAGGTCCGGTAAGAACCGGTTTTCTTTTAACAGGGGTAAAAAATAGGATTGACCACCGGCAAAAAGGGTCCCGATATGATAAACCGGATATCCGGGGCTGGAAACCAGGGCCAGATCCCCGGGATTTAAAAAGGCCAGGGGAAAATGGGCGATCCCTTCCTTGGACCCGATCAGGGTGACCACTTCTTTTTCAGGATCCAGAGTCACGTTAAAACGTCGCTGATACCAGGAGGCCACCACCTTTCGAAAATCATTCATCCCGGAATAGGAGGGATAGCGGTGATTCTTGGGGTCAAGGGCGGCCTGGTTCAACCGATTGAGTATATGGGCCGGGGTAGGAAGATCCGGATCGCCCACCCCCAGGTCGATGATGTCCACCCCCTTGGCCTGAACCTCGACTTTGAGGCGATCGATTTCCATAAAGAGGTAGGGGGGGAGCTGTTTGAGACGATCTGCCGGTTGAATCCAATCCATAAAAAACTCCTCATCACTGTGAATTTTGAATTTGAATTTGATATAGAGGGTACACGATGCACGATGCAAGATGAAAAATAGAAAATCGAAAATTTAAAATAGGCATCCCATTTTTTTATCGTGTATCTTGTATCCTGCAGCCGGTATCTTTAGCCCTTCAATCCCAGCACATCATGCATATCATACAATCCGTTCTTTTGGCCGATGATCCAGCGCACCGCCCGAAGGGCGCCGCGGACAAAAGTATCCCGGCTGTGGGCCCGGTGGGTGATCTCGATCCGTTCCCCCAGGCCGCCGAACAGAACCGTATGCTCTCCGATAATATCCCCGGCCCGGAAGGTCTGGATCCCTATTTCTTCGGGTTTCCGTTCACCGATGATCCCTTTTCGTTCATAAACCGCCACTTGATCCAAATCCTGAGAACGGGCCTGGGCCAGGATCTGGGCCAGTTTCATGGCCGTGCCGCTCGGGGCATCCTTTTTCATTTTATGATGAACCTCAGATATCTCAATATCAAATCCTTCTCCCAGAGCCTTGGCTACATCTCCAACTACTTTGAACAGGACATTCACCCCGACACTCATGTTCGGTGCGAGGACACAGGGAACGGATTGACTTAAGGTTTTTATTTCCTCCATCTCTTCGTTGGTGAATCCCGTACTGCCGATGACGATCGGTTTTTTGTGCGCGGCGGCTGTGCGCAAATGCTCCACGGAAGCGGAATGAAAGGTGAAATCAATAATGACCTCGCCCTGGTCGATCACCTCTTTAAGATTGGAGGCAATGGGTAATCCTTTTTTCCCTAACCCCACCCATTCCCCCAGATCTTTATTAATGGCCGGATGATCTGCTTTTTCAAAGGCCCCAACAATAGACATATCCTGGGTTTCATTGATCAGCTGGACGATCCTGCCGCCCATTCGGCCTCCGGCACCGGCAATAATGGCTTTAATCATGAGATACTCCTTTTCGGCCAAAGGACCGTTCCGTCAAGACGGAACTTGAGGAGCGTTTCACTTGAAGTCTTAGGCAATTGCTTTAAGTCTCTTTCCTCAAGCGATAGCGATCCTTCAGCATATTTTTTATTCTTCATTAGTTTCAAACTGTTAAAGTAACGCTTCTTCAAACACCTCTCCTTGAAAAATCAGACGAACTTTTCCTTCCAGATAGACCCGGTTGATTTCCTGCCCGGGTTGTCCTTCCACATAAACGGTTAATATCTCTCCCCCCCGGGTTTGAACCTGAACCGGGGAGCGGGCTTTATTCTGGTAAAAAGCGATAGCGGCTGCAGCCACCGAACCGGTTCCGCAGGCCAAGGTTTCCCCTTCCACACCCCGTTCATAGGTCCGTATGGAAAGTATCCCCGGGTCTTTTAATTGAAAAAAATTGACGTTGGTCCCGGCCGGCTTGAAATACTCATGATAACGGATTCGGGGACCTAAACCGGGCAAATCGACGATCTCCAGGTCTTCCACCCCAATCAGGGTATGAGGGACCCCCGTGTTTAAAAAATCAAAAAACAGAGTTTTTCCATCGAGGTCGATCTGTTGGTTGAGCCTCAAGTCTTTCGGCTGGGTCAACTCCAGCTTGACTTTCGATCCTTCCACCCAGGCCTGGATGGGGCCGGCCAGGGTTTCAAAGGTCATCTCCGGACCGGCAATCCCCTGAAGAAAGGCAAAACGGGCCGTACACCGGCCTCCATTGCCGCACATCTCGGCTTCGCTTCCATCGGCATTAAAAAAACGCCATTTAAAATCATAGCGATCCGAGGGTTCGATAAAAATCATCCCGTCGGCCCCGACCGAAACCATCCTCCGGCAGAGGGCCCGGGCTAGGGGTGCCATCCGGTCATTAAGAATCTCTTTTGAGCGGTTATCCATCAGGATAAAATCATTTCCCGATCCGCTCATTTTGGTAATTTTAAGAGAAGGTTTAAAATTCATTAGTTAGGCTATGGGCAAAAGGCAATGGACTATAGGTTAAAAATTCACAGGGTTCCATTCTCCATGGCCCATAGCCTATTGCCGAGTTTATTTCATGAACTTAAAATTCCGGCATTCTTTCCAGAGCCGTCATTTGCGCATAGGTCTCCCGTTTCCGAATGACATGAAATTCCCGGCCCTCAACCATGACCTCCGCCGGTCTGGGTCTGGAATTATAGTTGCTGGCCATGGAGAAACTATAAGCCCCAGCGCTCATGACGGCCAGATGCTCTCCGGATTTGGGAAGGGACAACATACGGTCCCGAGCTAAAAAATCACTACTTTCACAGATCGGTCCGACTACATCAGCCTGGATCTTGGTTCGATTCTTTCGGATTACCGGCTGAATGTGATGATAAGAACCGTATAGGGCCGGACGCAGCAGATCATTCATGCCGGCATCTACAATAATAAAATTTTTTTTCTCTCCTTTTTTTACATAGAGAACCTTGGTTACCAGGATACCGGCATTGCCGACAATAACCCTTCCAGGCTCCAGAATCAGGGTGTATGGTATTTCCCCTAATTCTTGGATGATGGCCTTGGCATATTCCTTAGGATGGGGAGGCTCTTCCTGATCATAGGTGATGCCCAACCCTCCCCCTAAATCGACATATTGAATCTCAATCTCCATTTTTATTAATTGGGAGATCAGTTTTTTTAATTTCTGTATCGCCGCCAGAAAGGGCTGGGTGGCCAACAACTGGGAGCCTATGTGGAAATCAACCCCGGCGATATGAATGTGCGGCAAGTTTTTGGCCAACCGATATTCTTCCAAGGCCTGATGAATATTGATCCCGAACTTGTTTTTTTTGAGTCCCGTGGAAATATAGGGATGGGTCTTGGGATCAATATCGGGATTGACCCGGATGCTGATGGGGGCCTTCTTTTTCATTCGACCGGCGATTTCGTTGACCAGCTTCAGTTCCTCAGGGGATTCGATATTCAGAAGGAGGATCTTTTCTTTTAATGCATAACGGATTTCTTCCTCGGTCTTCCCAACGCCGGAGTAGACGATCCGTTCCGGAGGGATGCCGGCCTTCAAGGCCCGGTACAGTTCTCCGCCGGAAACGATATCGGTCCCGCCGCCCATCCGTCCGAAAAGACGCAGTAAGGCCAGGTTGGAATTGGCCTTTTGTGAATAGCAGATCAGATGGGGTAATTTTGAGAAAGCCTGATCAAATGTTTTAAAATGGCGTTCCAAGGTTGCCTGGCTGTAGATATAGCAAGGAGTGCCCATCTGGTGAGTAATCTCTTGAATAGACACCGCTTCGGCATAAAGTGAATTTCGTTTGTATTGAAAATGATGCATGAACTTAAATCCCTTTATCGGCTTTATTCTTAACTCTGGCTTCTGAGACCTGAATCATAAATTCCAAGCAGCTTCTTTTTTAAAAACCTTAATTACGACTTATTCTGAATTCTGGCTTCGGTCTCTTGCTCTTGGATTCTGGATTTATGGATTATAGGTTATTTCAACTTCCGTTGACCGTGGACCTTCCACCAGGGCCGGTGGGTTTCCTACCGCACTGATAGAGTAAAAATACACGGTTCCGGGCCTTACCTGCCGGTCTTCAAAACTCGTCTCCTTTATGGCTTCCTGAGTGATTCGCCGAGGTATTTTTTCGTTTCTCATCCTTTTGTAGATATGATAACCGCTGGGAGTCATCGTTTCAATCCCCTGCCAGCGAAGCTCCACCCCGTTGGGACTCAAAAAAGCTATCAAATCCTGAACGGCCGGGGGAGGGGCGGTGCGTGTGTAGACGATTCCTTTTTCTTCCGAGGCCTCACTTTCCAGGAGATTCTCCTGAACCAGACGCAGGGCCTTAACCCGATAGGTATAGGTGACGTTTTCTTGAAGTTCCAAATCGGTATAAATCGTTTTTGTTATCGGTTGGGCGGTGATCTTCTGCCAAGACCCTTTCTCCATTCTCCGTTCAAGGAAATAACCCGCCAGGCCTTCCGGAGCACTCCCGTCTATCAACGACGGAGACGGCCTCCAGGAGATTAGAATCCCCTGCTGATCGGGTTTCACCTGAAGTTCCGAGGGTGGGTTAAGCGGAAGTTCCCAGGACAGACGAAGGGTTTTCGAAGGGCTACTTTCCGCCTCCTTTTTCGTAACGGCCGTCACTTGAAAAAAATAGGTATTGCCGGGATGAAGCTGGTTAAAGGTTAGTTGAACCTGGTCCGGTTCGACCCTGATGTCCGGTTGTTCAGGGCCTTTCAGATCAATCCAGAGGGTCTCCTGAAATTGATCCGGACAGGTTGGACAGAAATTCCGGGTCAACCATTCTCCTTTTTGGACTTTAAATCCTTTCAAGTCCGTCAAGGGACTGCCGTCGGTATTTTGCTGAGGGATAGCCCAGGAAACCACCAGGGATTTGCCTTTGATTTGATAGTTGAGGTCTTCGATCCCTTTGGGGGACGCCTTTACCGGAATGATCGGATTGGCCTTTTTACCACAGGATAGCAAGCTGATAATCAGAAAAAACCAGACCAGATTCGCTGACCGTTTTTTTAATCGCAGGGCTGTTGGGATCATATCTTCTTCTCCATCTCTTTCAAGGCTTTTTTAACCTGTTGGGGGGCTGTTCCTCCCTGTGAATTCCGCTCAGCCATGGCTGAACGAAGATCCAACGCAGTGTGGACATCCTCTTCAAAAATGGGATGAAAGGTTTTCAATTCCGATAAAGGGATGTCCTTCAGTTCCCACCCTCTTTTCAAGGCATAAGCAACGAGAGTGCCCACAACCTGATGGGCCCTTCTGAAGTCCAATCCTTTTTTCACCAGGTAATCGGCCAGGTCCGTAGCCAACAGATATCCTGTTTCGGCGGCTTTCTCCATCGAATCGGTCCTAAAACGGATATTGGACCAGAGACCACAAAGCAGTCGGGTGCAGTTCAGTAAGGTTTCCACCGAATCAAAGACCGGCTCTTTATCCTCTTGTAAATCCTTGTTATAGGTTAACGGTAAAGCCTTCATGGTGGTCAACATCCCCATCAGATGGCCGTAAACCCTACCTGTTTTTCCACGAATCAATTCCGGAACATCCGGGTTCTTTTTTTGAGGCATAATGCTGCTGCCGGTGCAGAAGGCATCGCTGATCTCTACAAAATCAAATTCCGAACTCGACCAAAGGATCAATTCTTCGGACATCCGGGAATAATGCATCATTAGGGTTGCCCCGGCAGACAGGAATTCGATGACAAAATCCCGGTCGCTGACCGCATCCATACTGTTTGGGGAGATTTGTTCAAAGCCCAACTCTTTGGCCACCAGGGTGCGGTCAATGGGAAAGGAAGTACCGGCCAGGGCTGCACTGCCCAAGGGGAGGATGTTGACCCGTCTTAAGACTTCACTTAGACGCTGCTGGTCCCGATAAAACATTTCCAGATAGGCCAGCAGGTGATGACCCAGGATTACCGGTTGAGCCCGTTGTAAATGGGTGTAGCCGGGAAGGATCAGGTGACCTTGATTTTTGGCCCTTTCCAACAAAGTTTTTTGCAAGCCTTGGAGCTCCCGCTTCAAGTCTTGTATCTGATCCCGAAGGTAGAGTCTTAAATCCAGGGCCACCTGGTCATTACGGCTCCGGGCGGTATGGATTTTACCCGCCACCGCCCCGATCTTCTTAGTCAGACGCTTTTCTACAAACATGTGGACGTCTTCGTCTTCCAAAGGGAATGACAATTTCCCTAATTCCCATTCTTTTTGGATTTCCAGCAGTCCGGTGCGGATTTTTTTTGCCTCTTTAACGGGAATGATCCCTTGTCGAGCCAGCATCTTCAAGTGAGCCAGACTCCCGGCCAGGTCGTAGGGTAAAAGACGGTAATCAAAAGGGATGGAATTGGTGAAAACGTCAACCAAAGGATCCGTCGCTTCGGAGAAACGGCCGGCCCACAGTTTTGGCTTATCTTTTTTCTTTTTAGATGTTTGTTTGCTCATATCCTTCACTTTTGGATTCTGGCTCCTGAATTCTGGATTCCCTAGGCTAAGATCTGGATACCAGGTTTTGAATTTTCAATCTCAATCCATTAAGCCGGATAAATCCTTCGGCGTCTTTTTGGTGATAGACCTGATCTTCTTCAAAGGTGGCAAAATCCATCCGATAAAGGGATTGGTCCGATTTCCTTCCGGCGAGGATTACGTTTCCCTTATACAATTTCAACCGGGCGATCCCCGAAACCCTGGTCTGGGCCTCATCCATCAGTTTTTGAAGGAGTTCCCGCTCCGGAGAAAACCAGTACCCGTAATAGACCATTTCCGCATATCGAGGGATCAGAGAATCCCGAATATGCATAACCTCCCGATCCAGGGTCAAAGACTCGATGGCTTGATGAGCCGCGCGGATCAAGGTCCCTCCCGGGGTCTCATAAACCCCCCGGGACTTCATACCCACATAACGGTTTTCCACCAGGTCCACCCTGCCTATCCCGTGCTTCCCTCCCAGGGCATTGAGAGAGGATAACAATTCTACGGCGTTCATAACCTGCCCGTTGACGGCTGTGGGATTTCCCTGTTCAAAGGTGATCTCCACATATTCCGGGGAGTCCGGGGCCTTCTCCGGCGACCGGGTCATTTGAAACATGTTTTCCGGGGGTTCCTTCCAGGGGTCTTCGAGGATTCCCCCTTCATAGCTGATATGCAGAAGATTGGCATCGGAACTGTAGGGTCTTTCCGGAGTGACCGGCACCGGAATCCCGTGGTTTTGGGCATAAGCAATCAGGGCTGAACGGGAGTTTAAATCCCATTCTCTCCAGGGGGCGATGATTTTCAAGCCGGGATTAAGGGCCATGCAGGTCAGTTCAAAGCGAACCTGATCGTTCCCTTTGCCGGTGGCCCCATGGCTGACCGCTTCGGCTCCTTCGGCCTCGGCTACCAACACCTGGTGTTTGGCGATGATCGGCCGAGCCAGGGATGTCCCCAGGAGGTAATGTTGCTCGTAAGCGGCATTGGCCCGGAAGGCCGGAAAGACGTACTCCCTGACAAATTCTTCCTTCAAATCCCTGGCTACGAATTTGGTTGCTCCGGTCTGGAGGGCCTTTTTTTCAATGGCCTTCCAGTCCTCTTCCTGCCCCAAATCGGCGGAAAAGGCGACGACCTCGGCTTGATAGGTTTTCTGAAGCCATTTTAATATCACCGAGGTATCCAACCCCCCGGAATAAGCCAAAACGATTTTCATCAGTTTGTTTTCTCCTTACCTTATCCTCAATAACAAGCAAACTAATCCAATAAAAAGTTAAAAAAATTCAAAATTCGAAATCCGAATCTCGAAAATGTTAAAATTTAAATGGTTCGAATATTGTTTTTTAAATTTTTAGATTTGTTTCGAATTTCGTGCTTCGAGATTCGGATTTTATTCAGTCAGGGATCTGTCCTAACCATGGTTCACCTTCCAAAGTTCTTCCCGCCGTCCAGCAAAAATTCCAACAGAGCTTTATGTACATGGAGCTTGTTTTCCGCCTGATCGAAAACCGCAGAGTTGGGACCTTCCAGCACTTCATCGGTAATTTCCTCTCCCCGGTGGGCCGGCAGGCAATGCAGGACCATACAATCCGGTTCGGCAAGAGAAAGAAGATTTCCATTTAATTGGAAGGCCTGGAAAAATTGGATCCGATCCAGAGCCTGATCTTCCTGACCCATGCTGGCCCAGACATCGGTATTGATCACCTGGGCTTTGCGGACGGCCTCAATCGGATCATCGGTAAGGCGGACCCTTTCTCCGGCCTCTTTCTTTGCCTTTTCCCAGATTGCCTCGTTCGGTTCAAATCCCTTGGGGCAGGCCAAAATCAACTGAAAGGGGAAAAGACAGGCCGCTTCGATCCAGGAATGGGCCACATTGTTCCCATCTCCCAGCCAGGCTATCTTCATCCCTTGGAGATCGCTTTTTCGTTCCCGAATCGTATACAGGTCGCTCAAAATCTGGGCCGGATGGTAAAGATCGCTCAAGGCATTGATGACCGGAACAGCGGAAAATCCGGCCAGTTCATCAAGGGTCTTCTGAGAAAAGGTGCGAACCACCAGGCCGTCTAAGTACCGGGACAAGATCCGGGCTGTATCCTTTAAGGGTTCGTTACGGGACATCTGCGTGTCCCGACTGCTGATAAAGACCGGGTGCCCGCCGGTTTGAATAACGGCCACCTCAAATGAAAGCCGAGTTCGAGTGGACGGTTTTTCAAAAAGAAGGCCGATGGTTTTCCCTTGCAAGGGTTTGTTTTTGGCCTGACCTTCTTTATATTCTTTGGTTCTTTTCCAGATGGCCTCGATTTCAGAAGTGGTCAGGTCGGAAAGTTTTAGAAAATCTCTTTGACTCATCTTTAAAGACGCACCCCCATTAATTCATTTCTTTTAGAAGAGCCCGCAAAGTTTTAATCAAAGCATCGATCTCCTCTGGTTCTACGATCAAGGGCGGGGCAAAACGCAGGATCGTATCCTGGGTGCAGTTGATTAAAAATCCTTTTTGTAAACAGGCATCAACGATCGGCTTTCCCGGCCGGTTCAGGGCTATTCCGAGCAGCAGACCCATACCCCGGACATCAAGCACCTGGGGAAATTCTTCCTTCAAACCGAGCAATTGGTTCTGAAAGTAGATCCCGGTTTTCCTTACCCCGGGAAGAAATCCCTCTCCCAGGATGATGGAAAGGACAGTCCCGGCCACTGCCGTAACCAGGGGATTGCCCCCGAAGGTGGCTGCATGGGTTCCCGGTTGGAAGGCGGCGGCCACCTCGTTTGTGGCCAGCAAGGCCCCGATCGGGAGGCCGTTGCCCAGGGCTTTGGCCAAGGTCATGATATCCGGCTGGGTCTCAAACTGCTCATGACAGAAAAGGGTTCCGGTCCGTCCCAAACCGGTCTGGACCTCATCCAGGATCAGCAAAGCATTGCGCTCTTGACAGCGCTTTTTCACTTTTTTGAGAAAGGCCTTATCCGGAACCCGTATACCCCCCTCGCCCTGGACCGGTTCCATCAGTACGGCACAGATCTTGTCATCCCAATTTTCATCCAGGGCCACCAGATCATCAAAAGGCACAAAAGAAAAACCGGGGACCAAAGGCCCGAAGCCCTTTTGGAATTTTTCCTGGCCGGTGGCCGAAAGGGACCCGAGGGTTCGACCGTGAAAGCTGTTTATCATGCAGAGGATGGTCGTTTTTTGCGGTCCGTATCGTTCGGAGGAATAACGGCGGGCCAGTTTAATCGCCCCTTCATTGGCCTCGGTCCCGCTGTTGCAGAAGAAAGCCTTATCGGCAAAGGAGTGCTCGATCAACTGCTCGGCCAGGGCTATCTGGTTTTCAATATGGTAAAGGTTGGATGTATGAAGCAGCCGTTCCGCCTGCCCTTTAAGGGTTTCAACCACCTTCGGGTGGCTGTGCCCCAAAGCGGATACGGCAATACCGGCTAAAAAGTCCAGATAAACGCGTCCCTCCTGATCCCATAACCGGCATCCCTGCCCTTTTTCAAAGGCCACCGGGATCCGGGCATAGGTGTTCATCAGGACCTGGCCGGCCCTATCCACAATCCGATTAATATCTTTTTGAGGGTTCATAAAAATATCCACCTTTTAAGCGCAATTTTCAAAGCTGAAAGCAACTGCTTTTTCTTTGAAGGTTCAGCTTTCAGCTGTTTTAGTTGTTTACAATTTCCGTCCCCACGCCTTGGTCGGTGAAAAGTTCCAGAATGACCGCATTCTTTACCCGTCCATCTATGATGTGGGCTTTTCCCACACCGTCAGAAAGGGCCTCCAGACAGCAATTGACCTTCGGGATCATCCCGCCGCTGATCGTCCCATCTTCGATCAGTCCGGGGATTTCGGCCCTCTTTAAAGTGGAAATTAATTTCCCTTCTTTGTCTTTGACCCCTTCTACATCGGTCAACAGGATCAGTTTTTGGGCTTTCAGGGCTGCGGCCACTTTTCCGGCCACCAAATCGGCGTTGATATTGTAAGTCCGTCCCATTTTCCCCACCCCGATGGGGGCGATGACCGGGATGAAATGATGATTCTCCAGAGTGGTAATAATCTCCGTATTGACCTCCACCACCTCACCGACCATGCCGATGTCGATCAACTCCGGGGGATCATCCGGCCCCCGGCTTTTAAAAAGTTTCATTTTTTGGGCTACCAGCAGTTGGCCGTCCTTGCCGCTCAAACCGATGGCTTTGCCCCCTTGTTGGTTGATCAGGTGGACGATCTCTTTATTGATTTTTCCGCCCAGGACCATCTCGACCACATCCATGGTCTGGCTGTCGGTAACCCGGACCCCCTGGACAAACTGAGAAGCAATGTTCATCTGATCCAGCACTTTTTTGATCTGGGGGCCTCCGCCGTGAACGATCACCGGATTCAAGCCGATGTATTTCATCAGGACCATGCTTTTGGCAAATCCCGCTTTCAAGTCTTCATCCACCATGGCATGTCCGCCATACTTGATCACCATGGTCTGATGATAAAAACGCCTGATGTAAGGCAATGCTTCCATGAGGATGGAAGCCTTTTCCAGAAACAGGTTGTGATTATTGTCTGGATTCATTAGAACAACCTCAAACCAGGAAATATTTACAATTTTGACGCTAAATCCGAAATCCGAAACAAATCCAAAACTCGAACCCCCCAACAACCTAAACAGTATTTCCCCCCGTTTGGAATTTTTATTTTGGCCATTTGAATTTGTTTCGGATTTCGTGCTTCGTGCTTCAGAATTTAAAGATAAATTATCTGATTATTTTCATCTAAAACTAAAGAATATACCGGCTCAGATCTTCATTCTCTTCAATGGCCGACAATTTGTTCCGAACGTAATCGGCATTAACCGTGCATTCCTTTTCCGCCCGGTCCGGGGCCTCAAAAGACAGATCATCCAGAAGTCTTTCCATAATGGTATGCAGCCGGCGGGCCCCGATATTTTCCGTCCGTAGATTCACCTGAAAGGCAATGCGAGCAATCTCAGCCACGGCTTCGGATAAGAAGGTCAAGCGGATCCCTTCGGTTTTCATCAGTTCACAATATTGGGTGATCAGGGCCGCCTGGGGCTCGGTCAATATACGAATAAAGTCTTCCTGAGTCAGGGAATTCAATTCCACCCGGATAGGAAACCGGCCCTGCAATTCCGGGATCAAATCCGAGGGCTTGGAATTGTGAAAAGCCCCGGAAGCGATAAACAGGATATGATCGGTCCGTACCATCCCGTATTTGGTGGTTACCGTGGACCCTTCGACAATCGGCAACAAATCCCGCTGGACCCCTTCCCGAGAGACATCCGGACCATGACTGGACCCGCGTCCGGCTATTTTGTCGATTTCATCCAAAAAGATGATCCCGGTCTGTTCTACTTTGCGGATGGCTTCTTCGGTCACCTTGTCCATATCAATCAAACGCTGAGACTCTTCCTGAACCAAAATCTCGAAGGCCTCAGGTACCTTGACCTTGCGTCGTTTGGTTTTCTTAGGGAAAAGATTGCCGAACATGTCCTTCAAGTTGAAATCCATCTCTTCCATCCCCACGGTGGAAAATATTTCAACCATGGGGACCGACCTCTGGGTGACCTCCATATCCACGTAGCGCTCTTCCAATTTTCCTTCTTGAAAGAGAGTTCGCAGTTTTTCCCGGGTGGATAACGGTTCGGGACTGGGCCTTCTAACCACCTCTAAAATTTTTTCCTGCCCTGCCGGTTCCTCTGTTTTAGGGGGTTCGGTTTTGGGAGGAAGCAGTAAGTCCAATAAACGCTCTTCAGCGATTTCCCTGGCCCTGGACATGACTTTTTGTTTTTCTTCGGCCTTGATCATATTAATAGCCAGTTCAGCCAGATCCCGAATCATGGATTCCACATCCCGGCCCACATAGCCCACTTCCGTAAACTTGGTCACCTCGACCTTAAGAAAGGGGGATTGGGCCAGCCGGGCCAGGCGTCTGGATATCTCGGTCTTTCCGACCCCGGTGGGGCCGATCATAATAATATTTTTAGGGGCGATTTCATCTTGAATCGATTCAGGAACCTGCTGCCGACGCCATCGATTCCGCAGAGCAATGGCGACGGTTCGTTTGGCCGCATCCTGACCGACAATATATTTGTCCAGTTCAGAGACGATTTCTCTGGGTGTCAGATAATGCATGATGGGTTGGTTTTTCTCCTTATAATTTGAAAAATTTCATGCCGCCGCAGAATACCGGAGGGATGTGGACCGGTTTAGTTACAATTCCTCCAATACGATCTGCTCGTTGGTGTATATACACAAGGAAGCGGCAATCTTCATGGCCTCCCGGGCAATTTCAACGGCCGAAAGGGTAGAAAAGCCCATTAAAGCCGTGGCGGCAGATAAGGCCAGGGGGCCGCCGGAACCAATGGCCGCAACATCTTCATCGGGTTCCATGACATCGCCTGTTCCGGACAGGATCAAGATATGATCACGGTCAGCCGCAAGCAGCAACGCCTCCAGCCGACGAAGAATCTTATCGGTACGCCAGTCTTTGGCCGTTTCCACTGCCGCCCTGGTCAAGTTCCCGTTAAATTGTTCAAGCTTAGCTTCCAATCGCTCAAACAAGGTCAGGGCATCAGCCGTGGCCCCGGAAAAACCGGTCAGGATTTGGTCGTGATACAGACGCCGGATCTTTCTGGCCCGGTGTTTCATCACGGTCTGCCCCATTGTAACCTGGCCGTCACCGGCGATGACCACCTTTGCCTGATGGCGAAGGGCCAAAATGGTTGTTCCTTCAAACATCCTACCCCCTTGGATGGGCCTTTTGATAGACCTCGAGTAAACGGTTCATGCTGATGTGCGTATATTTCTGGGTTGTGGAAAGGGAGGTGTGTCCCAACAGTTCCTGAACAATTCTCAGGTCGGCCCCGGCATTCAACAGATGGGTCGCAAAGCTGTGCCGTAAGGAATGGGGGCTGATGGCCGGAGACAGATTTCCCTTGATCACCCGTTTTTTCAATCGACGGGCGATGGTCCGATCGCTGATTTTTTTCCCGAAGCGATTCAGGAATACGGACTGATGATCGTTAATTTTAATTTCCGATCGTTGTTCGGCCTGCTTCAAGGCCCGTTGATAATTCATTAAAGACTCGACGGCCTTTCGTCCCACCGGTACAATCCTTTCCTTGTCGCCCTTACCGATAACCCGAAGCATCCCAACGGAAAGATCCAGGGAATTCCAAGCCAGACCGGTTAATTCACTCAAGCGCAATCCCGAGGCATAAAACAACTCCAGGAAGGCCTGATCCCTAAGGTCCAATAAAGAGCCGGTGTCCGGCTCCTGCAAGAAGGTATCGACCTCCTTTTCCGACAGGAAAGGAGGGATCGTTTTTTCAATCTTGGGCGTTCGGATATGGACGATCGGGTTTTCCGGGATCCATCCTTTTTTCTGGGCATAACCAAAACAGGATCGAATGGCGGCCATTTTTCGGGCCACCGTGCTTTTTTTATTTTTTTGGTGCAGTTGGGCCAGAAAACCTCTTAAAAGAGGCAAATCCATTTGCCTGGTTTCCTCAATCCCCTGGGTTTCCAGATAGTTTAAGAATTCCCTTAAATCCTGCCGGTATCCGCGCAAGGAATGAGACGACAACCGCCTTTCGGCCTCATTCTGTTTCAGGAATTCTTCGATGATTTGATGGATGGGTATCATGGCCCTTTTTCCCCTTAAAAGATTAAATTAACCACAAATTTGGAAAAATGTCCATAAAAAATGTGCTTTTTTTCAAACGGTTATTTTCCCTGGGATGGTCATAGGGGAGGGAATGTTTTAAAGATTCTCTTTTGACTTCACTTCCCTGGGAGATGGTGACGAATTTGCACAAGTCGGCGGGTATAAAGGGGGTGAGAATAACTTCCCTTGTTGCACGCTCCTCACAGAGGTGGGTTTCTAGCCCGCCCTGCAAAAGCCAAACCTTATTTTTTAGTTCGGTTCAGGCGAGAGAGGTCTTCAAGTCTGGATTTTGGCCCCTGTCCTCAAATCTTCTTCATTTATCAGATAAAGGGCGTCGAGGAGTGCATTCTGGAAGCTGCCGGGACCCGCGGCCCCAGCCGAAGCCTTTTCACCGGCCAAACCAAAATAAGACAATCCGGTTGCAGCCGCCGTTAAGGGATCGGGGTCAACTGCCAGGAAGGCGGCAATCATCGTCGTCGCGGTACAACCCGTTCCGGTGATGCGACTCATCATGGCATGTCCGTTCAGTACTCGGCAGACCCGTTCCCCGTCGGTAATCAAATCCACTGCCCCGGTAATGGCCAGCGTTGTTTTTAAGTCCTTGGCCAGTAACCTGGCCGTTTTTGTGGCTTGGTCTACGGTGTGAACGGAATCCACCCCCTTGGTGGAGGTTTCCGGTCCTTCTTCGGCCAGAGAGAGGATTTCCGAGGCATTGCCCCGAATTACTTGGATCGAAATTGCTTCTAAGATCCGCTTGGCGGTATCGGTGCGCAGTCTCGTGGCCCCTGCGCCAACGGGATCCAGGATTACCGGAATCTTTAGGGCATTGGCCCTTTTTCCGGCCTTCAACATGGCCTCGATCCAGGGGAGGCTCAAAGTTCCGATATTGAGCACCAAGGCTCCGGCCAGGGAAACCATTTCCTCCACCTCTTCAGCCGCATGGGCCATTACCGGTGAGGCCCCACAAGCCAACAAAGCATTGGCCGTATAGTTCATGACCACATAATTGGTAATGTTGTGGATGAGCGGTTTTTTTTCACGAACCTGTTTTAAATTCTCGGCGGCCTTTTGGGCCAAGTCTTGGTCGAACATAGGAAACCTTCCTTTTTTAGTCTTCTTCTTTCAACCGAAAATGATCCCAGCCTGAGGGGTTGACCGAATGTCTTGAACCATCCGTGTGGATGATGATCATATTTCCGGCCTCGGCGGTGATTCTCCCTATTTCCGTCAAGGGAACCGGAAAGCCCAATCGGGTTGCCAGGGAACAAAGTAAGGTAACCTTATCCGGTTGACAGGTGATTATCAACTCGTAATCGTCGCTTTCACCCAGAAAAAAGTCATAAGGATCTTTGTGGAAATCAAGGGCCGCCTCTCGGAGAGCTTCACTGACCGGGAGTTTTTCTTTCATTAAAACAGCTCCAACGTTGCTCTCTGTACAAACATGTCCTAAATCTCCAAGGAACCCATCGCTGGTATCAATCATGGCTGTGGCCAATCCGGCCTCGGCGATCGCAGCCCCAAAATAAGCCCGGTGAGAAGGGGCGTTATAGATCTTGACTAAGGGATGCTTCCGTAGGCTAAGGTCATCGGGGGACTGAAGCAGGAGCTTAAGCCCGGCAGCCGCCTGGCCCAGATATCCGGTAACCAGGATTACATCTCCCGGTCTTGCCCCGGAACGGCGTACGCCTTTTCCCTGCTCCACTTCCCCTATCAGGGTGATATCGATAAACATCCCATTCCCCGATTGGGTGAGATTACCACCGATGATAGAGGCCCCGAAGGGATTCAGTTCCCAAAGAAACCCGCGGTATATCTCTTCAATATCTTGAACAAGGGCTTCCGCCTTTAATCCGATCGAGATAAGGGCAAAAAGGGGTTTGCCTCCCATGGCCCCAATGTCGCTGATATTTAGGGTCATAGCCCGCCGTCCTAAATGTAAAGGAGTGATACGTCCCGGCAGATAGTGGCGGCCTTCCACCAGGCAATCACAGGTGACTAAAAGTTCATAACCCGGGCGGGGCAGGAAAGAGGCCGTGTCATCACCGATTCCCAGAGTTACCCGTTCAGACCGTCGACCCTCCCTGTTCAGAAGATCACGGATCCTCCGAATCAGCCCAAACTCCCCGATGTCTATGATCCGCTCAGGCATGATGGCCGGACTCCAGTATGCTTCGAAAAATTCGGGTGGCCTCCCTGGGGTCTTTTTGACAACAGACCGCAGAGATAACGGCAATCCCATAAGCCCCTGTCTGCATCACCTGGATGATATTTTCTTGAGTGATGCCCCCGATAGCAATGATCGGCAAAGGGATCTCCTGGACCACCTGTTTCAGGAGACCGAGCCCGCTGGCCGGTCCGGCATCTTCTTTGGAAGTCGTAGTAAAAACAGGACCGAATCCCACATAGTCCACACCTTCCAAGAGACATTTATGGGCCTCGTCCAGAGTACTGGCCGAACCGCCGATGATGGTCTTCTCTCCAAGAATTTTTCTGGCCAGAGGGATGGGGAAGTCTTCCTGACCGAGATGAATCCCGTCGGCCAGAGAGGCGATGGCCACATCCAGGCGATCATTGACAATAAGGGGCACCCCGGCCCTCCGGCACAAGGCCTGCATGGGCCCTGTGGTTTGGATCATTTCCCTGGTCGTCCCTATTTTCTGACGAAACTGAATGGTATCGGCCCCGCCTTCAAGAGCCAGCCCGGCGAGCTGCTCATGGGAGAAACGGTGTTGCAGGAGGGTGTCGGTCAGTACGTGAAATCTTCCAATCTTTTTCACCTTAATCACCATTCCCAAAACTCGATAACAAGGGCCCCCGGTGGAGCGATATTAGATTCTGGATACTGAATAAAAATAATAAACGATCCTGGATGTTTTTAGTTATCCAGTATCCAGCATTTTTTGAATAGAGTTGGTCCAACCAAGATCTCTGGTTAATCGGATTTAAGAACATAGCTGAAATATTTTTTGTCAGGGTTACTTAATCGATAAAAGCTCTACGGTAAATATCAGTGTAGCGTTCGGCCCTATTATGGGTCCGGCCCCTCGTTCACCATAGGCCAGTTTTGAAGGAACAAAAAGCTGCCATTTGGAACCGACCTTCATCAACTGGAGCGCTTCGGTCCAGCCGGGGATCACTCCGGAGAGTGGGAAAGACGCCGGCTCACCCCGTTTATAGGAACTGTCAAACTCGGTGCCGTCAATGAGGGTGCCCTGATAATGGGTGGTCACCGTATTGGTCGCCTTTGGCTTTTTGCCGGTCCCTTCTTTTATTACCTTGTATTGCAATCCGCTGGGTAAGGTTTTTACCCCATCCTTTTTTTTGTTCTCAGCCAGGAAGGCCTCCCCTTCCTTCTTGTTTTTGTCGCCCGCTGATTTCATTATCTCGGTCTGTTTGGCTGTTATTTCTTTTTGAAAAGCGGCCAGAACCGTACGCATCTCTTCTTCACTCAGTATGGGTTTGGCCCCTGAAAAGGCATCCTTAAATCCTTTAGCAAAGATATCCGGGTCAATACCCATCGGCAATTGTTTTATGTTTTTACCGACATTGATCCCGATGGCGTAGCTGGTCTTGTCTTTTTGGCTTTTTAGTGCGCCGTTCTCTGCTGCCAAGACCTGTGTCGAGAGAAGTAAAATCCCCAGTAGTCCGATCCAAATTGATTTCATTTAAACTCCTTTTCCGTTAAATTTACCTGATTCATAAGAAAAGTTTTCTTCCTGATATTTAATTTTTATCATCTTTAGAAGACCTTGTCAAACCAGGAAAGGTCTGGATCGAATATTAGTTTGAATTATAAAAAAGATATGGTAAACCTATTCTTCTCAAACATTTATCCTGTGTTTTCGTATTTTTCGGCTTTAAAATATTTATCAGGATCCACTGGGCAGATCCTCTATCATCCATGAAAAGGAAAAGTTATTTTGATCAAGAAAAAGAAGTCATCAGAAATATTTTTCGGCTGGTGGACGGTTTTAGCCAGCGGATTTTTTTGTCTTTGGGGTTTTGGGTACTATGCTTACGGCATATCCGCCTTATTCAAACCCATTGCCTCGGATTTGGGTTTCAGCAGGGCCAACACCTCGATTGCCGCAGGAATAGGAAGGTTTGAAGGGGGCTTTGAAGCGCTTATCGCCGGTTGGATTACCGACCGATTCGGCCCCAAGTGGATCGTTTTTTCCGGCATCCTCTTAGCCAGTGCAAGCCTGATATTAATGTATTTTATTCATTCCTTTTGGTCCTTCCTTCTGATTTGGGGTGTTTTATTTGGAACGGGGATCAACACCGCTTTGGCCATCCCGCTCGATACGGCCATCACCAACTGGTTTGTTAAAAAAAGAGGGGTGGCCTTGAGCATCAAATGGATGTTTTCCGGGATCTCCGGGGTAATCATCCTGCCCCTGATCGCCTGGCTCATAACTATGGTGGGATGGCGAACCACCTGTGTTATAGGCGGCCTGGTGTTTGGCGTGGTCGGATTGCCGCTGGTGCTGTTTTTTCTGAAGTCTCACCGGCCCGAATACTACGGACTTCTTCCCGACGGGGCCAAGGTTGAAACAGAAACCGCCGACCAGAAGGCCATGATAACCCGGGGCATAGCCTATGCCGCCGAGGTTCAGGAAGTGGAGTTCACCCTCAAACAGGCCATGAAGACCCCGGCCTTCTGGCTGCTTATCCTGGCCCAGGCCGTCTATGGTTTGGTGTCGCCGGCCGTCAACATCCATGGTGTCCCTTTTCTCACGGACAGAGGTATCAATCCCTTAACTGCGGCGTTCATGATGGCCCTCATGATTGGGGCCAGCATTCCGGCAAGATATGCGGGCGGAATAATAGCCGATCGCGTTGAAATAGGACAAATGCGAAAAGTTCTTGCGGTTGCTTATTTGATGCAGGCCGTGGGTATGGGAATTTTCATGCTCTTTCAGACGGAGTTCATGATTTATGTCTGGTTCATTCTTTACGGATTCGGCATGGGGGCAGGCATAACCCTTAACACTTCCATAAGGGCACGTTACTTCGGGCGCAAGGCCTTCGGTACCATCCAGGGGACGGCCTCACTGTTCCTGACTCCGGTGGGCGTTGCCGCTCCCATTTATGCCGGTTGGGTCTACGATACGACCGGCTCGTACACCAGCGCCTTTTGGTTGTTTACCATACTGCTGGCCGTTTCATCGGCTATATTGCCCTTTGTCCGGCCTCCCAAGCCGCCTGAGGTGAATACCGATATCCAGGCCATCGCCTGAGGTTGAATGGATAGGTCCTTCAGAATCCGGAGAAGGGAGTCTGTTGGCGGTGCAGACTTTTATCCCTTTTTCTCCATGGTTAATTCTTTTACGGCGGCTTGAACGTAGGTCTGATAGGCCTGGTTTCCAAAAAGAACAAATCCCACCCGGTCGAAACCGGGATTTTCTCGGAGATAGGCGGCCACGGTCTTTACCGCGATACGGGCGGCTTCTTCCAGGGGATAGCCGTAGGCGCCGGTGCTAAGAGATGGAAAGGCCACGGATCGGATTCCTTTTTTATGGGCCAGTTTCAGACTCTCCTGATACGCGCCCGCCAACAGCCCGGCTTCCCCACGGTTCCCGCCCTGATAAATAGGGCCGACGGTGTGGATCACATACCTGGCCTTGAGTTTGCCCCCTGTGGTAATCACCGCCTGTCCGGTAGGACAACCGCCGATTCTGCGGCATTCCTCCATGATAACCGGTCCACCGGCCCGGTGGATGGCCCCATCCACCCCCCCTCCACCGGCTAAACGGGAATTGGCGGCATTGACAATGGCTTCGGTTTCCTGATGGGTGAGGTCTCCTTCTTCCAGAAAGAATACAGTCCGGCCGATTGTAAATTCCATACAGCACCTCCTGATTTAATAAGAAAACAGGGTTTGAGGATTGCAGGATTCGAGGGTTCAAGGGTTTTAACTTCAACGCCTTTCACTCCGCCCCGCGGTCCTTGACCCCTTGACTCCTTGAATCCTAGGCGAAATTTTCATCCTTCATGGTTCCCGCCCCAAGAGGGCATGAGGGTTACAAAGGATTGTAACGCAAGAATTCAGCCTGTCAAATGGGAATATTTATTGGATATATAACCGTTTTCAGTTGAAAGACTCATTTTGGAAATTAATTAACCAGTTACATCTATCTTTGTATTTGACAAATCCAAGAAGATATTTTAAAATTATAAAATTCTTTTTTATGGAGTTGATTATGGAAAAGAGAGACGAAGAATTGATCGACCAACTCATTCCTGAAAACGAGGAACTTCGAAAGTTGTTTTCTGAACACAAAGAATTTGAGTCCCAGTTAGATGAGTTGAAAAAAAGGCTTTATCTTTCCGATGAGGAAAACCGGGAAAAGAAACAGATTCAAAAATTAAAACTGGCCGGCCGGGACCGGATTGAACAAATATTAAAAGACTACCGGGCCAAGAGGTAAAACCCTTGCGATTAAGTGGAGCTGAAATAATTATTGAAAGTTTGATCCAGGAAGGGATAACCACCATTTTCGGGTATCCCGGTGGGGTGATTACCGACATATACGACCACCTGGAAAAAAGCCCGATCCGCCATTATCTGGTCCGTCATGAACAGGGCGCAGTCCACATGGCCGATGGGTATGCCCGAAGCTCCGGAAAAGTAGGGGTTTGCCTGGTGACTTCCGGTCCCGGGGCTACCAATACGGTTACCGGAATTGCCTCGGCCTTCATGGATTCTATCCCGGTGGTGGTATTCACCGGCCAGGTTCCAACCCCGTTGATAGGCAATGATGCCTTTCAGGAAGTGGATATTGTCGGTATTACCCGGCCGTGCACCAAGCATAATTATCTGGTTAAAAAGGTCGAAGACCTGTCCAGGGTCATTAAAGAAGCCTTTTATCTGGCCCGTTCCGGCCGGCCGGGACCGGTCCTGGTGGATTTGCCCAAGGATGTGCTTCAGAATAAAACGGAATTCAAGTATCCTAAAAAAGTGGAGATGCGCAGTTACCGGCCGACTTACAGCGCCCATGCCGGGCAGATCGAAAAGGCGGCCGCCCAGATCCTGAAGGCCAGGAGACCGATTATTTATGCCGGAGGAGGGGTGGTCTCTTCCCGTTCCTCTCGGGAACTTAAGACCCTGGCCGAGGGCCTGACCATCCCGGTGACCACAACGCTGATGGGACTGGGTGCTTTCCCCGGCAGGCATCCATTATGGTTGGGGATGTTGGGTATGCACGGGACCTACTGGGCCAATATGTCCGTGGCCCAGTGCGATCTGTTGATTGCCGTAGGGGCCCGTTTTGATGATCGGGTTACCGGGAAGGTGGATCTCTTTGCTCCGGAAGCCAAGATTATTCATATCGACATCGATCCCACATCGATTCGAAAGAATGTCTCGGTGGATATTCCGATCGTCGGCGATTGCAAAGATGCTTTAAGCAAGCTGAATCAATCGCTCCACAAGCAGGAAAAATCGGATTGGCGGAAGATTCGTCAACCCTGGCTGGAGCAGATCCAGGAATGGAAGAAAACCCATCCCTTAACCTATGAACAGGGGAAAGACGAAATCAAACCCCAATATGTGGTTGAGAAGCTATATGAGGTGACCCAAGGGCAAGCCATCATTGCCACCGAAGTGGGGCAGAATCAGATGTGGGCCGCCCAATTTTATCATTTCGATCGGCCCAACTCATTCATTACCTCCGGTGGACTGGGGGTCATGGGCTATGGTTTTCCGGCTGCTATCGGGGCCCAGGTGGCCTGTCCGGACCGTATCGTCATTGATATTGCCGGGGACGGAAGCATCCAGATGAACATTCAGGAGATGGCAACAGCCGTGGCCAATCAGGTGCCGGTGAAGATCGCCATTTTAAACAACGGCTATCTGGGTATGGTTCGTCAATTTCAGGAGCTCTTTTATGAAAAACGGTATGCCCAGACTTTCCTTAAAGGAAACCCTGATTTTGTAAAATTGGCCGAAGCCTATGGGGCGGCAGGCCTTCGGGCTGAACGGCCGGAAGAAGTGGTCCCGGTAATCGAGAAAGCGTTGTCCATCAAAGGTCCGGTGATCATGGATTTTGTTGTCTGCCCGGAAGAATGCGTTGCTCCCATGGTTCCGGCCGGCAAAGGGATGACGGAAATGTTGTTGGTGTAGAAAGCCCATCAATAGCCGTCGAACGAATTGGGGCAGGTGAGGGGGAAGAGATAAGGGAGAATTTTTGAATTTTTTGTTACGAGTTACGGGTTGCGAGTTGGAAAAGCAATAAATTCCTTTTTAACCTTTGACCCGTAACCCGAAACACGCAACTCGTAACCTTGATTAACCCGGAGAGCGTTTAAATTTGACTTAACGATTTGATGGCTATAAGCGAGTAGGCTAATTTATGGAAAACAACCACGAACAAAAGCATACGATTTCCGCCTTGGTGGATAACGAACCAGGGGTTCTGAACCGGGTAACGGGTTTATTCAGCGGCCGGGGATTTAATATTGAGAGCCTCTGTGTAGCCGAGACTATGGACCCTCTGGTCTCCCGGATTACTCTGGTGACGCGCGGAAACAATCAGATCATCGAACAGATTACCAAACAGCTCAATAAGCTGGTCAATGTGATCAAGGTTATGGATTTCACCGATACGGAATTTGTGGAAAGGGAAATGGCCTTGATCAAAGTCCGGGCCGAGGCCCAAACCCGGGCTGAAATCCTGCGGATCGTCGACATTTTCCGCTGCAAGGTGGTGGATGTCAGCCCCCAGTTTTATACCATTGAGGTCACCGGGAATGACAGTAAGATCACAGCCATTCTCGGCTTGCTGAATCATCTCGGAATCAAAGAGATTGCCAGAACCGGGGCCATTGCCATGGCCAGGAGTAAAAAAGAAATTTCTTTAAAGAAAGAAAAAATCGTATTCATAGAGATGCCCGAAGAAGCAACCCAAAAAACAGGCTATAGGCCATAGGCACCTGCGCCTGCACGCCCGCAGGGGCAGGGGCAACAGGGAAAAACCGATTGGTGGAAGTTGGTAACCCCTTAACCTATAACCTATTGCCCCTGGCCCATTGCCCTTTGCTGAATTTATATGCATATACCAATTGCTCGTCAGGGGTACCCATTTATCGCCGGTGGACTGGCCGGGATTGCCCTTTTCTTTTGGCTGGATTTCCCTTTAGGTTGGGGGATATTCGGCCTTTTGACCCTGTTTGTGATTTCTTTTTTTCGGGATCCTGAACGTCAGTCTCCTCAGGAAGAAGGGGCTGTATTGTCTCCCGCCGATGGGCGAATCCTGCTGGTTGAGGAAAAGGAGATGACCCCTTTTTCGACTCGGAGCGCAATAAAGATCAGTATTTTTATGTCGGTTTTTAACTGCCATGTTAATCGAATTCCGGTAAGCGGAAAAATAGAAAAGGTTTTTTACCGGACCGGGAAATTCTACTCGGCCAATTTAGACCGGGCCTCGGCCCAAAATGAACAAAACGCTTTGCTTCTGTTCACCAAAGAGGGACATGAAATCAGTATGGTCCAGGTGGCCGGCTTGATTGCCCGCAGGATTGTCTGCTGGGTCAACCAAGGGGAAACCATTAAACGAGGGGAACGATTCGGGTTAATCCGATTTGGTTCACGGGTGGATCTTTATTTGCCGGCCTCGACCCGGATTCGAATTCAACGGGGCGATAAGGTGAAAGCCGGGCTGACCATTATAGGAGAATTGCCATGAGAATCAAAAATCGAAGAAATAAAAATCGGGAGGATCGGAGAAGAGGCATCTATGTGCTCCCCAATCTGGTGACCACGGCCAGTCTTTTCTGCGGTTTTTATGCTATTATTTCAGCAATTTCCGGTAATTTTTATTATGCCGCACTTTCGATCCTGGTTGCTGCGGTCCTGGACGGGCTGGACGGTCGTATCGCCCGTCTGACCCGGACGACCAGTGCCTTTGGCGTTCAGTATGATTCTTTATCCGATCTGATCGCCTTCGGGTTGGCCCCGGGGATTCTGGTTTTTCTGTGGGCCTTAAAACCGTTCAACCGGTTCGGATGGATGGCCGCCTTTCTCTATGTGGTTTGCGGGGCTTTGCGGTTGGCCCGTTTTAATGTTCAAAACGGACAAATAAGCAATAAATTTTTTGTCGGCCTGCCCATTCCGGCATCGGCCAGTATCGTAGCCACCACCATCTTATTCATCTACCAGATCGGCGGGACGGGATCGACCGGTTACCTGGCGGTGTTGATTCTGATTTATGTCCTTTCTTTTCTGATGGTCAGTAATATTCCCTACCCCAGTTTTAAGGGGATGAAATTGGGGGAACGGCGATCGTTCAACTTCCTGGTGGCGGTGGTGCTGGTATTCGTTCTGGTGGCCCTGGAACCTTTTGTTATGTTGTCAGTGGGGATCCTGGGGTATGTGTTATCAGGCCCGGTCTTGGCTTTATACCGGTTAAAAAAGAAACCGGCTCCTGAGCCGGTGGAAAAGTTGGTTTAAATCCGATTCTTGATGCTGGATACTGAATTCTAGATAGGAATTATATTTAAAAGATTCCCAGCATCCAGTATCAAGAATCCAGTATCCAAAAGTGAGGACCTAACGAACATGGCTGATCGAATCATCATTTTTGACACGACCTTAAGGGACGGAGAACAATCACCCGGGGCCAGTATGAATAAGGCGGAAAAACTGCGTCTGGCCCGTCAATTGGAGAAACTGAAGGTCGATGTCATCGAGGCCGGGTTTCCAATTACCTCCCAGGGCGATTTTGAGGCTGTTTCCCTGATTTCCAAAGAGGTTCGGGGTTTGACGGTTGCCGCCCTAGCCAGAGCGGAAAAGGTGGATATCGACCGGGCCTGGGAGGCCATAAAAGACGCGGCCAACCCGCGGATCCATATTGTTATCGCCACTTCGGACTTACACTTGAAATATAAATTGCGCAAAACCCGGCGAGAGGTCCTGGAGGTCATTCAAAGGGCCGTTTCCCACGCCCATCGGTATACCACGAATATTGAGTTCTCAACCGAAGACGGTTCCCGTACCGATCCCGATTATCTGGCCCGGGCCGCCCAAACGGCTATCAAAGCCGGGGCCACGACCATCAATATTCCCGATACCGTGGGCTATGCTTTGCCTGAAGAATTCGGAGAATTGGTTCGGACTGTTCGGGAAAAGGTGTCGGCCGATGATCGGGTGGTCTGGAGTGTGCATTGTCATAATGATCTGGGATTGGCCGTCGCCAATTCGTTGTCGGCTGTTCACCATGGGGCTCGCCAGGTGGAAGTCACTGTCAACGGAATCGGGGAAAGGGCCGGGAATACCTCTCTGGAAGAACTGGTTATGGCCCTTCACACCCGAAGGGATCTGATGCCCTACTCGACCAAGATTGAAAAAAAACAGATTTATTCCACCAGCCGGCTGGTCAGCCGCATTACCGGTCTGGTGATCCCGGCCAATAAGGCCGTGGTCGGGGCCAATGCCTTCTCCCACGAATCCGGGATTCATCAGGACGGTGTACTTAAAAAGAGAGCGACCTATGAAATATTGACCCCACGGGACATCGGCCTGGATAAAAGCATATTGGTTTTGGGGAAACATTCCGGCCGTCATGCCTTTCAAGAACGGTTGAAGGAACTCGGTTATGTCTTAAGCCCTGAAGATATGCAAAAGGTCTTTGACCGTTTCAAGGAACTGGCCGACAAGAAAAAGGAAGTGGTCAACGAAGATATTGAGGCCTTGATCGCCGATGAAATTTTAATGATCCCCGACACCTATAAATTGATTTATTTAAGTGTCATCAGCGGCAATATGGCTGTGCCCACGGCCACGGTCAAGATAGAGGTCAACGGGGAAATCATCCAGAAGGCCGGTTTCGGGGTCGGCCCTATTGATGCCACATTTAATACCATCAATAAAATTATTCAAACCTGCACCAAGGCCTGCAAACTGGTCAGTTTTTCGGTCAACGCCATTACCGGCGGCATGGATGCCCAGGGGCAGGTTAATGTCCGGGTTGAACGAGACGGAAAAATCGTCCTGGGCAAAGGATCCGATTCCGATATTATCACCGCCAGCGCCAAGGCTTATTTAAATGCCCTGAACCGTCTGGAGTACCTGAAGAAGAACCCGATTAAGAAACTTTAACAGAAAAGAATTCAGAATCCAGAATATAAAGACCCATTTTCTATACTGAATTCTGGATAGTGGCAACTGGATTCCAAAGGTGTTATGCATGTCTCAAACCATTACTGAAAAAATATTAGCGGCACATGCCGGGGTGAAAACCGTCCATCCGGGTCAACTGATTGAGGCCAGGGTGGACTTGGCCTTGGCCAATGATATCACGGCTCCCATCGCCATTAATGTTTTTTATGAGGCGGGGGCCAGAAAGGTCTTTGATCCGAAAAAGGTGGTGCTTGTTCCCGATCATTTTGTGCCCAACAAGGATATCGCCGCCGCTGAGCAATGTCGAAAAATGCGTCTTTTTGCCCGGGAGCAGAAACTGCCTTTTTATTTTGAATTGGGGGAAATGGGGATTGAACACGCCCTGCTCCCGGAAAAAGGACTGGTCCTGCCCGGTGATCTGGTAATCGGTGCGGACAGCCATACCTGTACCTATGGGGCCCTGGGGGCCTTTGCCAGCGGCATGGGGAGCACCGACCTGGGGGCGGCCATGATCACCGGCCGAACCTGGTTGAAGGTCCCTGAAAGTCTTAAGCTCGTCTATCAGGGTAAACGCAGGCCCTGGGTCTCCGGCAAGGACCTGATCCTTTATACCATCGGCGACCTCGGGGTGGATGGGGCCAGGTACCAGGCCATGGAATTCACCGGTCCTGCCCTGGCCGGGCTGTCCATGGCTGATCGGTTTACCATGGCCAATATGGCCATTGAAGCCGGAGCCAAGAATGGTATCTTCGAGCCCGATGATAAGACACGGGCTTATGTTCAAGAACGTTCCAAAAAAAAAGGAAAAATTTACCATTCCGATCCGGGGGCGGAATACCGGGAAATCAGGCACTATAATCTGGGGGAAATCGAACCTCAGGTGGCTTTCCCTCATCTCCCGGAGAATGCTCGACCCATATCCAAGGTGGGAAAAGTCCCCATCGATCAGGCGGTGATCGGGTCTTGCACCAATGGCCGCCTGGAAGACCTGCGTATCGCCGCCAAGGTACTTAAAGGGCAAAAAATAGCCAAGGGAGTGCGGCTGATCATCATCCCGGCCACGCCCTGGATCTATCGGCAGGCTATGACCGAAGGATTGTTCGATATTTTCTTGAAAGCCGGCGGCGTAATCAGCACCCCGACCTGCGGTCCCTGTTTAGGGGGTTATATGGGCATTTTAGCCCAAGGGGAACGGGCCATAGCCACTACCAACCGGAACTTTGTCGGTCGCATGGGTCATCCGGGAAGTGAAGTGTATCTGGCCGGTCCGGCCATTGCCGCCGCTTCAGCCGTTCTGGGGGTTATTGGTCCGGTGGAGGCTTTACCTAAAAAAAAGAAAAGATAAAGTTCGGAATTCATAGTTCGGAGAAAAGGCCATTTTCCCTTCATCGGAAGGGTCTGTTGAAGGAAGGAAGAGGATTTAGATATAGAAGGGGAAACCAATGAAATATAGCGGAAAGGTCTGGAAATTTGGAGACCATGTGGATACGGATGTGATCATACCGGCGCGATACCTGACCACATCGGACCCCAGGGAACTGGGTCGCCATTGTATGGAGGATGCCGATCCAGATTTTGTAAAGAAGATTCAAAAGGGTGATATTATTGTGGCCGGAAGAAATTTCGGCAGCGGTTCTTCGAGGGAACATGCCCCGATAGCCATTAAGGCTGCGGGGATTTCCTGCGTCATTGCCGAAAGTTTCGCCCGAATTTTTTATCGCAATGCCATCAACATGGGACTCCCGATTTTCGAATCTCCCGAAGCCGCCCAAAGAATCAAAGCCGGAGATGTCGTCAAGGTTAATGCCCAGACCGGGATCATTGAAGATCAAACCTCGAAGATGAATTTCCAGGCTGAACCGATTCCTCCTTTTATGCAGGAATTGATTCATGATGGGGGGTTGATCGCGCATATAAAAAAAAATATAAAGCCTAGCCAAATATATTTGAAATTTTAGTCTGTAGAGGTCTTGTTTTTTGAAGTTGTCCAAAAGGCGACTTATCGCCCCATCCCGGCCCAAAAGCTAAGTTGATTGGAAGCAGGGCATTCACCAAAGCCTGTTTCGATCAATGATGAAGGCCTGCTCTAGGACCTATGTTCGAATTTTGACCCGGCAAAGAAACTCATAGCTTATCAGTGGACAACATCAAAAACAAGACCCCTACAGACCGGATAAAAAGTTAGAGATAAATTCTCAGATTCAAGTGGTGAGAATCTAAAGCAAGAGGAAAAAGTAGAAAGGTAAAAGGTTAAAGGTTAAAACGATGGGAAAAACTTTTCAGATTGCTGTTATTCCGGGAGACGGCACCGGACCGGAAGTGGTAGCCGAAGGCCTGAAGGTGCTCAAGGCAGTGGAAAAAAAAGGGGAAGGCGTTTTTACTTTTATCCCTTTTGATTTAGGCGGTAAGCGCTATTTGAAAACCGGGGACATCCTCCCGGATGCCGAATTGGCCGAGCTAAAGAAAATGGACGCCATTTATCTGGGGGCCATCGGCCATCCGGAAGTAAAACCCGGTATCCTGGAAAAGGGTTTGCTGCTGAAACTGCGTTTTGATCTGGATCAATATATCAATTTAAGGCCGGTTATTCTATATCCCGGAGTGGAAACGCCTTTAAAAAATAAAAGGCCGGAGGACATCGATTTTATCGTCATTCGAGAGAACACCGAAGGCCTTTATGCCGGGGCAGGGGGCTTTCTGAAAAAAGGGACGGCCGATGAAGTGGCTGTTCAGGAATCCGTCAATACCCGCAAAGGAGTGGAACGCTGCATCCGCTATGCCTTTGAGCTTTGTCAAAAGCGGAACAGGAAACGCAAACTTACCCTATGTGGAAAGACCAATGTCCTGACTTTTGCTTCTGATCTCTGGGATCGGGTTTTTCATGAGGTGGCCAAAGAATATCCCCAGGTCACCATCGATTATGCCCATGTGGATGCGGTCTGCATGTGGATGGTCAAGAACCCGGAATGGTTTGATGTAATTGTCACCGATAATTTATTTGGAGATATTATCACCGACCTGGGGGCCATGATCCAGGGGGGCATGGGCATTGCCGCCGGAGGAAATATCAATCCTCAGGGGGTGTCCATGTTCGAGCCCATCGGCGGCTCGGCTCCCAAATATACGGGAAAAAATATCATCAATCCCCTGGCGGCCATCGGGGCCGCCCAGATGATGCTGGTTCATCTGGGACTGGAACAAGCTGCCCTCCAGGTGGAAAAAGCTATTCGGGCCGTGGTTAAAAATGACATCAAAGACCTGACCGCCGGGAAGATGGGATATACGACTCAGGAGGTTGGAGACCTGGTTGTGTCCTACTTGTAAAAGAGGCTAAGAAGGGCCAGAGTTCTAAAAGGCTATTGGTATAAGATGTAAGGTGTACGGTTTTTCTTGAACCTTGTACCTTGTATTTCAGACCGGTAATCCCTTGAACCCTCGAATCCTGGAATCTTTGAACCCTATTTTCATAATATTAAGGAAGGTGCATAATGAGTCGATCATGGAATGTGGCGGTGGCCGGGGCCACCGGTGCGGTGGGAAATCAGATGATTCGTTGTCTGGAAGAAAGGGATTTCCCGATAAAGAATATTAGATTTTTGGCTTCGGCCCGTTCGGTAGGCAAAACTTTACCCTATAAGGGCAAGGCGATACCGGTTGAAGAATTGAAAGAAAATTCTTTCCAAGACATGGAGATTGCCTTGTTTTCCGCCGGGGCCTCGACCAGCCTGAAGTTCGCTCCCCATGCGGCCCAGACCGGATGTGTGGTGATTGATAATTCCAGCGCTTTCCGTATGGACCCCAAGATCCCGTTAGTGGTGCCGGAATGCAACCCCCACCGTATTGTCGCCGGCCCTGGTATTATAGCCAACCCGAATTGTTCGACCATCCAGATGGTGGTGGCCCTGAAGCCGATTCACAATCAGACCCGGATCAAGCGGATCATTGTGTCCACCTATCAGGCGGTATCCGGAACCGGACAAAAGGCGATCTTTGAATTGAAAAATCAGATTACGGATCTATTGGCGGGCAAGGAACCGGAAATGAAGGTTTATCCGTATCAAATCGCCTATAACTGCCTGCCTCACATCGATATCTTTCTGGAAAACGATTATACCAAGGAAGAGATGAAGATGGTCAATGAAACCCGCAAGATTCTGGAAGATGATTCCATCAGGATTTCGGCCACAACGGTTCGGGTACCGGTCTTTTACGGCCACTCGGAAGCGGTCTATATTGAAACCGACAAAAAGATTACCCCGCAGGAAGTGAAAGACCTCCTTCGAACCGCCCCGGGAGTGGTGGTCATGGATGATGTGGCCAATAAGGTATACCCGACCGCTTTGGTGTCCGAAGGAAAAGACGAAGTCTTTGTCGGCCGTATCCGGGAAGACCTTTCCCATGAAAAAGGGATCGCCATGTGGGTCGTGTCCGACAATATTCGCAAGGGGGCGGCCACCAACGCCGTCCAGATCGCCGAACTCTGGGCACAGAGAGCGGTTTAGTTAAATACGAGGGATGAAGGACGCAAGACGAGAAACGAGTTTTAAGCAGTAGTTTGGCGTGTTTTTACATCTGTCGTCCTTTATCCCTCGTCCCTCGTTGGTATTTTATGCGAATCATTGCCGGGACATGCAAAGGGCATCATTTGGCTCCCCTGAAGGGCCGGCAAACGCGTCCGACTCAAGATCGGATCCGGGAAGCGATTTTTAATATTCTGGAACCCATCGGCCCTTTTCTAAACGTGGCTGACTTATTTGCCGGGAGCGGGGCCTTGGGATTGGAGGCCTTGAGCCGGTGGGGCGGTACGGCTGTTTTTATTGAGTTTTCCCGACCGGCGGTTGATTGCCTTCGGGAAAATATCCGCCGTTTGAAGATGGAAGAAAGTTCTCGATTGATCCAACGGGACCTTTCTCGAGGGGTTCATTTTTTAAACAAGACCGGTGGTCCCTTCGATCTTGTTTTTATGGACCCCCCGTATGGACAGGGGTGGTGCAATTCCATCGCTTCATCGTTGTTGAGCCTTCCGGTGCTCAAAGAAACTGGGATTCTGGTTCTGGAACACGATTTAAAAGAACCTATACCTGAAAAAGTGGGGGATTGGGGAATAGGGGATCAACGTCGCTATGGCCGGACCAGGGTTTCCTTTTATAAATTCATGAAAGGGTAAAAAATCATATGAGTCGTGTTGCTATTTATCCGGGTTCTTTTGATCCCATCACCAACGGGCACCTCAGTTTGCTTCGTCGGGGCCTTTCGATATTCGATAAAATTGTTATAGCCATCGCCATCAATCCGGGGAAAAAACCTCTGTTTACCCTGGAAGAACGGGTTGACATCCTGAAAACAGTCCTGAAGGATTATTCCCGGATTGAAATCGATCATTTCCAGGGTTTATTGGTGGATTACGTCCAGCGCCGGGAAACCAATATTGTTTTAAGGGGTTTGAGGGCCTTATCGGATTTTGAGTACGAATTCCAGTATTCCCTGATAAATCGAAAATTGAACCAAAAAGTTGAGATGGTTTTTATGATGACCGATTATAAATGGTTTTACATCAGTTCAACCATCATCAAAGAGGCAGCCTCTCTGGGGGGAAATATTGACGGACTGGTCCCGGAAATAGTCAACCAGCGCTTGAGAGAAAAATTCGGGTTGCCTCCGAAATCTCCGGCCAACAACCATTCAAAGACCAGCAACGGATTAAAAAATTCCGGCCGCAATTCCAGAAAAAAGGAAATCTGGGGGTAACTTTTATTTGTTTTAGAACCATGAGTTGCCTTACCGTCCGATGCGCCCCAATACATCTATTCCACCGGTTGCATGGAGTTGATTAATTCCCTTACTCCAACGGTTGCTATGCCGGACATGAAATCAGCCATGGCATAGGGAATGACCAGCTCGTTGTTGTGGATAATAGATCCGCAGCTATAAACGACATTGGGGACATATCCCTCGCGCTCTTCCTCATGCGGGGAGAGTAACGGTTCTTCCAGACGGGCGATGATTTTTGCCGGATTTTCAAGATCAAGCAGAATGGCGCCAATGCAATACTGACGCATAGGCCCGACACCGTGGGTGAGTACCAGCCATCCTTCATCGGTCTCCAAGGGTGAGCCGCAGTTGCCGATCTGAATAAATTCCCAGGGACGGGTTGGTTCTTGTATGATTTTGGACTCCTGCCAGAAATGGATATTTTCCGAGAACATGATCTGATTGTTTTCACCGTCCTGGCGGGAAAGCATGACGTAGCGGCCGTCAATTTTACGCGGGAAGAGAGCCATACCTTTGTTTTGTACGGCTTTACCGTTGAGGGTTATTATATTAAAATTAATAAATTCTTTGGTGGTAATCAGCTGGGGCAAAATAGTCAAATCATTATAAGCCGTATAGGTCGCGTAGTAAGTAACCTCACCATTATCATCGATAAATCTCACAAAGCGGGCGTCTTCAATCCCTCGGCTCTCGTTTTTCGAAACGGGAAAGATAACCCGTTCGGAAATTCGATGATGGGGGTGGAAGTTTATTTCATAATTGGAATTGATCAGCCAATCCATAACTTCGAAGATTTTATTTTGGTGCGGAATCGGGAAAATCGGGGTCGTGCGAAGCGATTCAATTTTATTTTTTAATTCGTTATAAGTGAAAACTTCCGGCAACTGGCCAAGGAGATGAGCGGTTACCTCATTACTGGCTTCCATTTCGAGAAGCTTCAGATCAAAGAGATGGCGGTCGTAAGCCGAATCTAAATGGACCTCCGGTGTTTCGACGTAATCGCTGGTCGGGTCGAAGAGAACCCTGTTGTCCGAGTCAAGAAAACCGCCACGAAATACAATCGAGGAAATATGACCTTCGCCGGTTGCCCGCAGGCTCATGATAAAGCGCAAACTGCCCTTGTCAAGATGGTTTTGATCGGGATGAGGGACAATGGAAGGGTTAAAAAGGGCCGCCGATTCAATGGAGTACTCCATAGTAAAATAAGCCCCGATGAGAGCCATTTTGGTCTCGCTAAGCACGGTTTCCCGAGGAATATATTCTTTGACCTCATTCAGGTGACGCGCAAAAATACCTTTGATGTTTTTGTGCCGTTGGGAAAAATCAATCAATATTTGGGCGAGAATGTGATCGGCTGTTGTGTCGGGCAAATCCGCTATGCGTTGAATGATCTTAGGAATGCGATACTCACCGTCCGGTAAATGAAGCCGGGTAATGACGCGGGAGGAATCCCCTAAGAGTTTATTCTTTTTTCGTTTAACTAATAAAGAGAAAGGTTTTTTTTGGATCATTAAACAGGACTCCTTGATAGGGTTAGATTCTTACAATGTTCAATCTGAAAAATTATCTCTAAGTTTTTCGAAAATACGAGATTAACCGCCTCTGGTCGGATGATACTGGATACTGGATGCTGGATTCTAGATACTGGATTTTGGATTGTTATCCAGTATCGGTCTCTGATTTTATCCAGCATCCAGACTTATTATTCTCCTTGTTTACAGCGCCGCCCTGGTCTTGGTGAGACATAACTGGACTAACTCGTCTATCACTGCCGTACCGACGCACATGACGGTATCCGCGGCGCCCCAGTAAATCTTTATCGTCCCGTCATCTTCCGGTACAGCGCCGCAGGTAAAAACAACATTGGGTACATAACCGCTCACTTCCCAGGGATCCTCAGGCTGCAGTATCCACTGATCGGAAACGCCAATGATTTCCCCCGGATCATTAAGGTTGTGCAGAGCCGCGCCCAGGCGATACACCGCACCGGCCATTGTCTTAAAGACTCCATGGTAAATATGCAGCCAGCCTTGATCGGTTTTGAAGGGCGGTGTGCCGGGCCCGATCTTCATTTCATCCCAGTGATAGGGAACCGGCTTCATAATCACCTGTGAATCACCCCAGTGCACCAGGTCCGGGGAATATGAAATCCAGATGGACCAGGGTGAAATTTCGGAATGCGGCCGGTCCAGACGCGCGTATCGTCCTTGAAATTTCTCGGGGAATATAACCACATTGCGAAGGTCGGCCTGGGTGATCAGCGCGACGCGCTCAATGCTTATAAAGTCTTTTGTCCGGGCCAGTGCGATGCGCACCCCGTGCCGGGAGTAGGCGCTGTAAGTGAGAAGATATTCGCCCTCCACAGGGTTTATGCGGAGGTCCTCGACTCCGAACTCCTCATAGGCCGCAAAAATGTTGTCCTTGGCCGGTGTGAGAAAGGGTTCAGGGTGGACCGTGAAGGAAAAACCATCCTCACTGTCGGCCCTGCCGATGATAGAGCGCCCGTTTTGCAAATGCGACCTGAAAAGCATTATATAGCGGCCGTTCTGCTTGACGATACCGGCATTGTGGACTGTGGCCACAGGGTAGGGGACATCCTCTTTGGTGAGAATGGGATTTTTTTTATAACGTTTTATAATGGGAGCTTGAGTCGTCATCGTCTATTTCGGTGTTCCTCTCTTTTCAAGAATGGTTTCATAGACCCGAATATATTCTTCAACCATACGATCGACAGTGAAGTACTGTTCAACACGGCGGCGACAGCAGGCTCGATCAATATCTTTTATATGAGCCACAGCATTGATGGCCTCATACACCGTGGTAACCAGAAAACCGGTTTTGCCGTTTTCGATCAGTTCAGGCATGCTCCCCCGGTTAAAGGCGATTACGGGGGTGCCGCAGGCCATGGATTCGACAACGGACAGTCCGAAAGGCTCATTGAAATTGATGGGATGGAGAAGCGCGTAGGCTTGTTTAAGCAGCAGGTTTCGCTGAATCGGCCCGACGCTGCCGACATAGACCGCACACTGTTCGTCCAGGTACGGTTCGACGTATTGGTGATGGTACGCTTCATCCTGAATGATTCCGGCCATGATCAGCTTTTTATTGCAGGCCCGGGAAATTTCAAGGGCCTCTCCGGCTCCCTTGTCAGGGTGAATGCGACCGAAAAAGAGGAGATAATCATCCGGTTCAGGCTGAAAATCAAACTGCTTCAGATCTATGCCGTGATGGATGGTTTTGATATAGTCAAGATCCGGAGACCGGTCGGCATCGCTGATGGAAACATAAAATACCTTGTGGTTATATTTTTTATAAACAGGCAAAATCCCTGGCGATGAAAAGCCATGAATGGTGGCCACGAACGGGGTGGTGATAAGGCCGGTATAGGTCAAGGGCAAAAAGTCAAAATGATTATGAATAAGTTCAAAATCATCGGCATGCTCAAAGAGTTCCGAAATATGCAGGCATTCCCAAACTTTTGGCAGTATGGAGCGGTCTTCTTCATAGCCCCGGGCGCAAACGGCATGCAGCTTGCCGCTTGTTTCCGAATCACCGGTTGCAAAGAGGGTAACATCATAGCCGCGCGAGACCAGCCCCTCGGTCAAAAGAGAGACCACGCTTTCCCAGGGGCCGTAATGTCGCGGCGGCGTTCGCCAGGCAATCGGTGACAGCATGGCAATGCGCATCAATAGTCCTTTACGTTAACCGGTTGGCTGAAGGGTGTTCTCAGCCAAGCGCAGTTCCAATAAGGTCTGAAGAAAGGCCAGCGTCGACTCCGCGCCTTGATTTTCATTGGGGCGGTCGGGATGGAGGCCGTCCCGGCAACCTCCCGTCGTCGGGTCGTAAACGGGCAGGTTCAAGTCGTTGCGCCCGAGGAACCACTCGAAGGCGCGACGGGCCTCCTTGCGCCAGCCTTCGTCTCCGGTACTCCGGTAGGCTTCGAGACAGGCGGAGGCCATGGTTTGCGCCTCGACCGGCTGTTGATCGAACCGGGCCCGTTCACCGCCGCGCTGATAAAAGCCATTGGAGCCGATGGGGACAAAATGACCCCCCGCCGTGTCGGCACGCTGCAAGTCGGCCAGCCAATGGAGCGACTCCAGTCCGGCCTCGGTCATGGCCTTATCCGGGATCCATTGGCCGCACATAAGCAGGGCCTGTGGCAGGACGGCGTTGCAATAGGTCAACCAGGTCTCATACCAGTGCCATTCATTTGAACGGCTGTTTTTATATAAGGTGAGCAATCGCCCGGCCAATTCATCCCGAACCTGGTTGGCCCTGCGGTCGCCTTCAAACCGCCTGAGGTACTCATGGATGCCGATGAGGGCGAAGGCCCAGGCCCGGGGGCTGGTGGTCTTGAGTATGGCCGGCATGGCCTGTTCGAAAACCCAGCCGGCCATACTCTGGAGGCCCGGCCTGTTAGAGCGGCCCAACACGGTGCCCAAGGCCCACAAGGTGCGGCCATGGGAATCGTCGGAGCCGCTCTCTTCCAGCCAATTACGCTGGTAATCCATGAAATTGCGAAACCGCCTGGTCTCCGTATTGAAGGCATACCCGATGAAAGCGAGATAACGGGAAGCCAGTTCGAAGGCCTCGCTGCTGCCCAATTCCTCCAAGTAAGTGCTGACGATCAGGGCGCGGGCGTTGTCGTCGATGCTGTAACCCTCCCGATAATTGGGTATCGTGAAACTGGCATGTTGCAACATGCCGGTATCGTCCGTCATGTGGCGTAAGTGGTTGAGACTGAGAGGGGGTAGTTCACCCGGACGTTTATCGAGGGGTTTGACGGCGAAGTCCGACGGGGTGAAATGACGGCGTTCGGCCCGGGCGCGTTTAAAACTCTCCATGTAGCGTCGTGCCACAATAGGCCAGATCATCGCCCGCCCGAATAGGTAAGCACGTTTGCGCATGGCGTGGCGTTTGGGCTCGTTGTCCAACAGGTCAATCACTTGCGCAGCCAAGGCCGTCGGATCATGAAACGGTACTAAAGCTCCCCGTTCGTCAGCCAGCATTTCTTCCGCATACCAGTAGGGTGTCGAAATCACCGCCTTGCCCGCCCCCAGGGTGTAGGCCAGGGTACCCGAGGTGATCTGTCCCTCGTTGAGATAAGGGGTGATGTAAATATCCGCCGCGCCGATAAACTCGACCAGTTCTTCCAAACTGACAAAGCGGTTGTAGAAGATGACCTGACCTTCCACGCCTTTCTCCTGGGCCAGCCATTGCAGAGACAGCCGATAGGTTTCACCTTCGTTCCGCACGACTTGGGGATGGGTCGCTCCAAGGATGATGTAGACCACGTTCGGATGGCGGGCCAAAATGGCGGGCAGGGCGGCAATAACCGTTTCGACCCCTTTGTTCGCTGAGAGCAAACCAAAACTAAGTAAGACGGTTTTGCCCTCAACGCCAAAAAGGTCTTTGTGGAAACTGGGGTCCATAAACGACACATCAGGGATGCCGTGGGGGATGAAATCAATCTTCTCCGGCCGGACCCCATAGATTTTTTGTAAGAATTCCCTGCCGCGCTCACTCATGACCACCAACCGATCGGACAGGGCCGCGATTTCTTCCAGGACCTGTTGCTGATCGGGGTTGGGGTCCTGCAGAATGGTGTGGAAAGTCGTAACGATCGGCATGCGCAATTCACGAAGGAGGGCCAGGATGTGACTGCCGGCCCGCCCGCCATAGATGCCGTATTCGTGTTGTAAACAGACGAGGTCTACGCTGTTGATATTCAGGAAGTCGGCGGCGCGGCGGTAGGAGTCAATATCCTTTTCGGTCAGTTCAAAGCGAACGCGGGCCGGGTAGGGGTAACCGGCCTCGAGATCATTGACGGGCAGGGCAATACAGGTCGTGCCCTCGTATTCGGCGGCGATGGCCTCACATAAGTCGGTGGTAAATGTGGCGATGCCGCACTGGCGCGGCAGGTAGTTACCGATAAATCCAATGCGGTTGATGTTTGAATAGGTCGAGCCTTTTTTCATGAAAAATATTTCCTTGTTACGGGTTGCGGATTACGAGTTACGGGTTGTGAATTATAAAAGGGTAATTTTTTTTCGATAGACTTGTAACGCGCAACTCGCTATTGAGAACTTTTAGCAATTTTTTGTTATTCTTTATTTTGATTTTCAACTAATTGAACCAATAGTTTTACCTGTTCCTGTTGAATGGAAATAAGTTCATTCCATTGTTTCTCTCTCAGCAAATCTATTTTATCATGCAGGGCCATTATTTCAAGCTCCGACTTTAAGTTGACTTCGTAGTCATGTTCCGCACTCAGGTGATCTTTATCGGCTTCCCTGTCTTGAGAGATCAAGATGATAGGAGCCTGAACAGCGGCCGGCATAGATAAGACTAGGTTTAATAAAATATAAGGATAGGGGTCGAAAGAACTGCCAAGCTTGATCAGAAGTTAAAAGTTTAGCAGGATCCAAAGAAATAGTACAGCACCAAAGATGGAGATGAAAGTCCAGGAGCCGCCAAAAGCCGTTACCCGATCAGCAATTCGTTGGCCAAGAGTCAGGTGCTCGGAAAAAATTCTAGCTACATTTTGTGAAATAGGCGTTTTTTCAGCAAGATGGAGAGCAATTTTCTTTTCCCGTTCCCCGAGATGCTCATACTTCGAATGAAAGAGTTTTTCTAATATTTCTTTTATTTTTTGATCCATTGTTTTACCTTTTATTTTCGATTGAACCCATCAAGCCCGGGGGTCCTTTCTGGGACTTGAAATGTCGCCTCCTTGGGCAAAGGCCCGGCTGGTAACAGCGATGACTATGCCCACGCGGAGCACCGAATGAATTGCCTTGAAAGCCATCAGGGTCTACCCTTCAAGGTCTTTTTTTATTCTCTCGTATTCTTCCTTTGTGATTTCTCCTTTAGCATAACGCCCTTTCAAAATATCCAGGGGTATTTTCTGTAGCGGTCCACCTGAGGTTTTCGCTTTCGTGCTTTGAATGATAAAATAAACAACAACGCCAATAACAATAATAAACAATAACCACATGAATATTCCCCCGTATCCGTAACCGTAACCATAGTTCATCATATGGTTCCATCTACCACCACCCATGGGGCCGTAGTTTCCGTCACAGCCCATTATCAACAACGCCGTGAAGAACATCGCGGATATGAATAAAGATCCCTTCATGAATTTTTCCCTTCTTTAGACAATCGAACTGAACACCTTCTCCAATTTTGCCTCCACATCCTCCGCCAAGTTGCCCAGGATCTCATTCTTAACCATTTGCATTGCCACCTTGGGCCTGATGATTGCCAGCGCCGTCCCTTGGTCTTTTTCGTACACGATTACATTGCAGGGCAGCAAGAGTCCAATATCCTCTTCCGCAAGGATGGCTTTATGGGCATATGGCGGATTGCATGCGCCTAGAATCACGTATTTCTTGAAGTCAATTCCTAACTTCTCCTTGAATTTCTCTCTGACGTCGATCTCTGTCAGAATCCCAAAACCTTCTTTTTCCAATGCCTTCACGACCAAGTCCTTGACCGTTTCGAAGGGCATAGCAAGTACCTTTGTGAATCCATAAGGTGTCATCGTTTGCCCCGTTCCCGTAAGAAATAAATGGGGGAAGATGGATCCCGTTTAATGGGCATCCCGCTTTTGGGATTATCTTCCCCCATAGCCGGTTTTCAATAAGCGGACCTTATCCCGCCTGTGTATTTGTCAATGAGAATCCTGTCAACGATGTCGTTTTTCTTAGTCAATATCTCTGCCTCAAAGGCATTTCCCAGGTCTTTGATCTTGCCCAGCTTCAGGTTCGGATTTCTCGAAGATTTCAGGTAATCATCCATCATAGCTTTCGCTTCCTTCATATCGATGGGTTTCCCGCCGGTCTTATATTGCCGTCCATAGCCGCGGCCTGCGCCATAACCATAATCGCCGCCCATCATGCCGGGACCCATGCCATAGCCGGAACCGGATCCGCCCATCATGCCCCATCCCCTGCTGTATCCATAACCATGACCCATTCGCACGGCATGCTCAAACATCACCAAATGCCAGCGGCTTTGAATGAGAATCGTATTCAAGGCTTGTCCTGAATCGCGATCCCCCGCATTTTTCACCAGCCATTCATAACGGGGCAGCAGGTCGGACTCCATCTTGGCACTGAGCTCGTAGGCTTCAGTCAGAGTTTTCGTCTGAATAACAGGAGAAACCTTCCCATCCGAAGGCTGACCATAAGCTTTAAACAGTTGCCCGATCCACTCGATGTGATTCTCCTCCTGAGGGATAATCATCACGTAAGGCATATAGGCGTTGAATTTTTCCTGATCCGTCTGATACTGGGCGAATGATTCTTTTTCCAGCGTCAGAATTTCCCTCAGTTTCTGAACCCATTCCGCACTTTTGGGTGCCGGCAGTTTTGAAGGGATATCCACCCAATCCCATCCCCCCATCATTCCCGGCCCCATGCCATAGCCATAGCCGGGACCCATACCGTAACCATAGCCGCCTCTGCCGGGCTGACTCTGCACCGCAGCGGGGTAAAGGACAAATGCCACAACCAGTGCCAATGAAATAATAAAAATGGTCTTTTTCATACGTTCCTCCCTTACTTGGTCTTATTGCGTTAAATATCAGTTTGTGGCCCAGGGGTTTCCCATGGACACGGGTATCCTTAAAACCGGTTAAATCTCGATAGAGCAGAGTCCTGCTTGTTGATCAAAAGATGCCGTTAATGTCTTTTTCCCATCCTTTGAAGCCTCTTTTACGTTCTTTTTTAGAAATCCGGCGCCTTTTCGAATTTCACTTGCGGCGGCCTTTAAGTCTTTCTTAAGAAAGAACTCACCGGCTTTTTGAAATGAAGATTCAGGTTCCTCTGCCTTCACCGATGGAGTTTGAGAAGTTTGGTCTTTTACTTCTCTTTTTTGAAAGGCCTTTTGATCATGACCTTCATACCGCCGATTGTCCCGGTAATTGCCTTGCGAATCGCTGAACCCGTTTCGCCTCCAATTAACTTGGCCGCCTCAAAGGCCCCCGTTGCTGCTGCCGAAGCGGCTTCCTCTGCGGATAATCCGAGCTCCTTGGCTGCCTCAATAGCTCCCAGAACGGCATTTTTTGCTACGGAAGCCACATCTTCGCCTAATTCCGAAGCCCCAAGCACCAGTCCTTTGGAGGTGTCCTTGATGACCGCAGCCAACCGGCCACCGGCTTCGGCCACTCCGCCGATAGCACCCTTGACGGTGTTTTTGGCCGCCAGACCCGCATCGGCCCCTATTTCAGAAATCCCACGGATGATACCCTGTGCTGCTTCTGCCGCAGCCTCTTCCGCTGATCCGGCAATATCCCTCGTTCCCTTTATGGCTCCGACAACAACACTCTTGGTTACGGAGGTGATGTCACCACCAATCTTTGAGGTTCCTTTTACCGCCACGCGAACAGTTTCCCTGATGACGTCGGTGGCAACGGACCCTGCCCCATGAACTCCCCTGATGATGCCGACTATCGAATTCTTGGTAACGGTTGTCAGATCCGATCCAATCTCGCCCGCTGACTGAATTGCCCCGGACATGGCCTCGGCTACAACGGAGGCGACTCCGGTTCCGGCATTTCGTCCGTCCTTTAGTGCCTTTACTGTGGCGGCATTGACAATATCGGCAATTCCCACGGCAACTTCCTTGGTATCTTTGAGAACCTCGATGACAGTGATTTTAATTGTCTGACCAATATTCTTCTTCATGATGAAATCTCCTATTTTTTTCACCTATCCTTAACTTTTATACTCGAGCATTCAAATCCAGTCCCCTTTTCCCCCCTGATTGATCGGATCGATCCCGAAGTTTAATCCGAATATTTTTCGGAAATGGAATCCATAAATGGAATAAGTTATGGCCAGGGGTAAAAGCTGCGGCCGTCTGAACAAAGACCAAAAAAGAAGCTTCCAATAATAAATCCGGGCCTTATCCTTGATGCCCAATAATACAAGGGTCTTGAAAGGGGCGACGAGGTACAAAAAGTGCCAGCGGAGGTACCCGAAATGGAAGTGTATTTTTTTCTTTTCCGGAGGCCGGTACTCCCTTAGATATCCCTTCACCCGCTCGAAGTATAATTTGGGAGAATAGACTCGGCCGACTATTTTTCTGTATCCTTCGGCCAGTTTTTCGTAACCCATCTTGGGGATAATATTGGTTGAAAAATCGGTATTGTCGCCGGTTACCTCTTTCAACAACCGGCCTTCTTTTTGAAGGCGCTCGTAGAGCCGGCTACCGCGCGGGGCATTCAGCATGCCGACCATGGCTGTAATAATTTTGCTTTTTTGAATGAATTCAATCTGCCTTTCAAAGATTTCAGGAGAATCATTATCAAATCCGACGATAAAGCCTCCGCGCACATTTAAACCGAAACTCTGAATTCTTTCCACACTGTTAATGAGATCACGATTTCTGTTCTGAGATTTGTGGCATTCTTTCAGGGTCTGATCGTCCGGTGTCTCAATGCCGACAAAGACATTATCAAAACCGGTCCGGGTCATCAGTCTTATCAATTCGTCATCATCGGCGAGATCTATGGACACTTCCGTAGCAAAGTTAAAAGGGTACTTTCTTTTCTTCATCCAGTCGTCCATGGCGGGCAAGACCTCTTCCTTAAGTTTCTTTTTGTTACCTATGAAATTATCATCCACAAAAAAGACGCCGCCCCTCCAGCCAAGCGAATAGAGACTCTCTAATTCATCCAGTACCTGGCTTACGCTTTTGGTTCGGGCCCTGTGACCGAAAAGGGTGGTAATATCACAGAACTCACAACTGAAGGGACAGCCCCGGGAATATTGTATATTCATCGAGACATATCTTTTCATCTTCACCAGTTTCCAGAGGGGGATCGGGGTTTCTTCTAAATTCGGAAATGATTTTGAGGTGTAAAGATGTTCAGCCTGGCCTTCACCCAAATCTTTTAAAAAGGGGGAAAGTGTCGTTTCGGCTTCATCGAGCACCAGATGGTCCACTTCCGGAAAATCTTCATAAGCGGCGGTAAAGAGCGGTCCACCGGCCACGATTTTAACGCCTGTTTCCTTGCACCTGGAAATAACTTCTCGCACTGATTTTTTTTGGACCGTCATGGCGCTGATAAACACATAATCCGCCCACTGAAGATCCTGGTTTTTTAAATCAGCCACATTCATATCGACCAGTCTTTTTTCCCATTCTTCAGGAAGCATGGCGGCAACCGTGAGCAGGCCGAGCGGCGGCTGAACGGCCTTTTTGGAAATGAAAGACAGGGCATATTTGAAACTCCAGAAGGTATCCGGGTATTTAGGGTAGATCAGAAGCACTTTCATTGTTTTTTTCCTTTAAATGGGAAGCTCAAGCCTTTAGAGAAACGCATTGAGACTCCCTACGGTTCCGCACAGGAGGGATTCGTAGGGAAGGAATTTTTATTTATTTTTTTTGCTCGCTGACCCCGGTCGGCCCAAGCGGCACCAAGGGGTCAGCGAGCGCTGGCCCATTCAATGAGTCTTTACGGCTATTCAACCTTTTGAGAGAATGACAACTTCTCTCGATTAAGCGGAGTCGGGACATAAACCAGGTTGACTTCAATTTTTCCCAGGGCCTTTTCCTTGACCGCCATCCGGGGGATGGTGGCATCGATGGAACCTTCAGTCATTTCTCCGGGCTTGATCGCCTGCAAGTATATATTAGCCTTCGCTATTTTCTCTCCGGAGGTAAAAGGGATGGGCTGACCCGCTTGGTCCAGGTATTCAAAGGTGATCCCTTGGATTTCCAGATTCTGATTCGATTGATTGGTTATTTTGAGGCGGCCTCTAAGGCTCGGCGTATCGGTGATTTCCTTCGAAGCTTTGTCCATCATCATAACGACTTGAAGATCGCTAAGCTCCAAAAGAAAATTCTGGCCCTTAACCTCGGCCTTCGGGGGAATCAGATCTTTTATAACCTGCTCCTGTTTGGGAGCCTCCGACTTTTGCTCTTTCGTACAGCCCAAAAAACCAACGACCATACTCAAGGTTAAGAATAGGAAGATCTTGGTAAAACGCATAAGCTGCCTCTCTTTCTTTGGTTAGGATTTAATAGCAAATAAGGTCGAATCATTTAGAGTCCCTTTCCATCCGCTTGGCGAACCCCACCATTTTGAAGACGGCTAACCAGTCGACGGGTTTGCCATTTCGGGTGTGGATTCGGACAACAGCTTTCTAAGCTCCGGCCCCTGAACAATTTCCTTTTGCGAAAGGAGATGGGCCAAATCATCGAGGACCTGCCGCCGTCCCAAGAGTATACCGTGCACCCTTTGATGGGCTTCTTCGACGACCCGGGCGACCTCTTCATCAATCTGGCCGGCTTTTTCTTCACTGTAGGTTTTGTTGGGGGTAAAACCTCCCGGGAGGAACATGGGTTGGCGAGGCCGCTCGTAGGTCACCAGTCCCAGGCGATCGCTCATGCCATATTCGGCGACCATAGACCGGGCAATGTCGGTGGCCCGCTGCAAATCGTTTTGGGCTCCTGTGGAGATTTCTTTGAAAACCAGCTCTTCGGCAACCCGGCCGCCTAAAAAAACGGCCAACCGGTCCAATAACTCCGAGCGGGTTAGTAAATAGCGATCCTCCGTGGGCAGTTGTTGCGTATATCCGAGGGCAGCAATCCCTCGGGGAATAATGGAGATTTTGTGCACCGGGTCGGCATGTTCCACCGATTCGGCCACGATGGCGTGTCCGGATTCATGAAAGGCAACGATTTCTTTCTCCTGGGGATTCATGACCCGGGTCTTTTTCTGCAGTCCCCCCACCACCCGGTCTATGGCCTCGTCCAGATCCGTTAATTCGACCATTTCTTTGCTTTTCCGGGCGGCCAACAGGGCGGCCTCATTGATCAGGTTGGCCAGGTCGGCCCCTACAAAACCCGGGGTGCGGCCGGCGATTTTGCGGAGATCCACATCGGGACCTAACAGGACATTCTTGGAATGGATTTTCAGAATGGCTTCCCGTCCGTTGATATCCGGACGATCCACGAGGACCTGGCGATCAAACCGCCCCGGACGCAACAAGGCCGGATCCAGGATTTCCGGCCGGTTGGTGGCGGCCATGATGATCACCCCTTTATTGGTTTCGAATCCATCCATCTCTACCAGAAGTTGGTTGAGCGTTTGTTCCTGTTCGTCATGCCCACCCATGACATTGACTCCCCGGGCCTTTCCTAAGGCATCCAGTTCATCGATGAAGATAATGCAGGGGGCCTGGGAAGTGGCTTGGGAAAAAAGATCGCGCACCCGTGCGGCCCCTACACCGACGAACATCTCCACAAACTCCGATCCGCTGATGCTGAAGAAAGGGACCTTGGCCTCGCCGGCTACCGCCCGGGCCAGAAGGGTCTTGCCGGTCCCCGGCGGGCCGACCAGCAGCACCCCTTTGGGAATCCTCCCCCCCAGCTTCTGGAATTTATCCGGAGTGCTTAAAAATTCCACGACTTCCTGAAGTTCTTCTTTGGCTTCATCGATTCCGGCTACATCGGCGAAAGTGACTTTGGTCTCGTTCTGGGCAAAAAGCTTGGCCTTGCTCTTGCTGAAAGACATGACCCCCATCCCCGGCCCCATCCTTTTCATGGCAAACCGCCAGATCAGGAAGAAAATGCCGATAGGGAGGATCCAGGAAAGAAGACCGCTCAGGAATTTACTCTCATAGTGTCCGGAGTAATTGACCTTATGATCGTCCAGATCCTTGACCAGACCGGGATCATTCACCCGAATCGTGGTGAATTCCTGCCCCGGCTTTTTTTCTTTTCCTTTAAGTGTTCCGCTGATATTTTCCGGCCCGATAATCAATTTAGTTACGGTTCCATCGATCAGGTATTGTTTAAATTGACTGTAAGGAATGGTCTCCACTTTTCGAGAGAGAAAGTATTGTTGCACGAAGGTAAATAACAGGAAAACGATCAGGAAATACCAGATGCTGAAATGGGCCTTGGGGGGCAAGGCGTTCTTCTTTTTCTGGGGGTCCTGGGGGTTGAATAGAGAACGAAATTTTTCCTTTGCCTGTTCCAGGCGTTCTTTTATTTCATTGGATGGCATATTTCCCTTTCGTACTTTAAAATAAACGTTGGATTGAACGGCCGATTTTTTCTTTTGGAGGCGCTTGATGAAAATCAGGTCAAAAAGCTTGTCAGGTCTTTCATGGCCTTGACAATATCAACAATAGCCTCATGCATTCCTTCGGCCGTGGAAAATGATTCTATGGTTCCTTTTTCGTCGGGTTTTGCCTGAACCGTAGACTTGATTTCCTGCAATCTTTGAGCATGTTTTTCAAACTGAAAGCGATGTCCCTCTTCCAGGTCTTCGATGTATTCGGAATGAATTTTTTGGACCAGTTCATCGGCTTCTGCCAGTAATTGTTCTACATTCTTTGATTTTAAAGTCGTTGTCACAATACCTCCTTCAATCCTTCCAGATTGAAAATGGTGTGAAACTTCATTTCATAGGGCTCCTGAAGAAGATTCATCGCCCCCCGGAGTACTTTAAATCGCTCCGAATTCAGATGGCTCATAAAGCTCTCCTGGGTATCCCATTCCTCAAGAAGATTGAGTTGATTTTCATCCTCGATACTCTGGTAAAAATCGCAGCTCCGGCAACCTTTCTCAGCCCTTATAGAACTGATCAATAAAGCCATCGTTTGTGACAGCTCCAGGCGCTTCTCAGAATGAACCTTCATGCGTATGACGACCAGGATCATAAAAAATGGTTAATGCAAAGGGGTTGCCAAAAATCCGAAAAAAGCAAAAGCTTTAAATCAGGCCTGATGTCGCAGGGTTTGATTAATAGGAGAGAATAGTGAAGAAGGTTGAAAGAATGGGTTGGACCTCCATATTTGGTGGAACCTCCAGATGTTGAGGGGATTTTTGAGGGGTGCCGGACAGTTTAACCCGGGTTTTTGGTTTCCGGACGGACTATCCCGAGCTTATGCATCCTGGCCCTCAAGGTGCTTGAGTGGAGGCCCAGGATGGCCGCAGCCCCGTCCTTTCCTTCGATGCGCCAGCGGGTTTTTGATAGGGTCTTAAGAATTTGGTTTCGTTCTACCTCTTCCAAGGTATTCATGCCGGCCGAAAAGGGGAGGGATGCGGTCTCCAGTTTATCCGCCAATTGTAAGACCGGCCCTGGGCACAAGATCACAGCCCGTTCAACGATACTTTCCAGCTCCCGGATGTTCCCGGGCCAAGGGTAATCCTGGAGGGCCTTCATCGTTTCCTTCTGGATGGAGGTAATTTGCTTCCCCAGTTTTCTTGCATATCGTTCCGTGAAGGCCTGCACCAAGAGCGGTATGTCTTCCTGACGCTGCCGTAATGGAGGGACCGTGATGGGGAAGACGTTGAGCCGATAGTAAAGGTCCTGCCGAAACCGACCCTTACGGACCTCCTCTTCAAGATTTCGGTTGGTCGTGGCCACGATCCGCACATCGACTTTAGTAGTCTGAGAAGAGCCCAGGCGCTCAAACTCGTTATACTGGATCACCCGGAGCAGTTTTGCCTGCATCTCCAGAGGCAGTTCCCCTATCTCGTCCAGGCAAAGGGTGGAGCCATGGGCGACCTCAAACCGTCCTACCTGCCGGGTATCAGCCCCGGTAAAGGCCCCCTTCTCCCGGCCGAACAATTCGCTCTCTATTAAACTGGCCGGCAGGGCTGCACAGTTGACGGTGATCAGAGGCCGATCCTGACGGGGGCTTAGGTTGTGGATGGCGGCAGCGATCAGTTCCTTTCCCGTACCGGTCTCACCGAGAATGAGGACCGTTGTGTTCTGAGGGGCGACCTGCTCTACTCGAAAGAGAACATACTTGAGACCATCACTTTGCCCGAGGATATGGTCGAATTGATGTCTCATCTTGTTCTCATGACGGAAATAAATATTCTCGGCCTCCAGTTGGTCTTTCAAGGCCTTGATCTCAGAAAGGGCCTTACGGAGGGATTCGTTGGCCGATCGAAGTTCGACAGTCCGTTCATCCACCCGTCGTTCCAGTTCGATGTGTGCTTTTTGTAACCTCTCGGCCAGAAGTTTCCGTTCGGTGATATCGCGGATATTACACTGAATCACCTTATGATGATTAACCAGATAGACATTACTGACAAACTCCACCGCAATCGGCTGTCCATCTTTCGTCTCAAGGGGTAAATCCTCAAAGCGGACATATCCTTTGTCCTGCAATTCCAAAAAGACGGTTTTCGAGGCTTCAATATTTTTAAAGGGACCAATTTCCCAGAGTTTTTTCCCTAAAAAATCCTTATAGGAATAACCCAAAATTTCTACCAGGAATGGATTAACATCCGAAATTTGTCCTGTCTCGGCATCGAGGATTAATATGCCGTCCTGGGCGGTCTCAAAGAGACGCCGATACCGAGTTTCAGAAATCTTTAGCGCCTCTTTCGACTGTTTTTGGTTGGTCAGGCCCCGTATTCGGTGCTCCGCAGCATTCAGCTTCTTCCGAAGCCCTTCCATCTCCAAAAGGAGTTCCTGTTTTGTTTTGGGGGTTTCTTTCACAAAGACCGTCTTTCTGACCGTTTCCAAATTTAAAATTTTCGATATGGTGTAAATTTTAAAGAATAATAACAGTTTGTCAATAGAAAAAGCCCGTCGATAGTAAAGGCGGGAATCCTTTGTTGAACAGGAATAGCGAGCGCATTCCCCGCAGCTTGCTGCGTGGGTTAGCGAGCGAACTACAACAAATAAACCCTTTCCTTGCCTGGAAGATTCCCTGCACCTTGGTGCAGGGAGCTTCAATTATTTTCCAAGGGTAATAATAATGGAGTTCCAATTGGTTCCTCGCCTTGACCTTTCACAATCTTTTTACTATAATTGAAAATTATATGTGATGAATATGGACGTTTTTGTTATAAAAAAACTGCTATGGTGCGATTTAATAAAGCCTCATAAATAAAAGGAAAAGGTGGAATGCCGGAATTCGTATCCGTTGAAAAACTAAAGCAAATGATCGGCCTGGAAAACGGCCTGAGCGACTGGGTGCTTATCGATCAGGACCGGATCAATCGGTTTGCCGACGTCACCGGACAACAATCTTGGATTCATGTGGATATCAAGAAAGCCAAGGAAGGGCCGTATGGCGGTCCTATCGGGCATGGAGACTTAACACTTTCCCTGATTCCAATGTTCAGCGCCTCAGCGAAATATGGTCCTGCCGATGTGAAGATGGCCGTGAATTACGGCCTGAATAAAGTCCGGTATCTCAATCCCGTTCCTGTCGATGCGCGGGTGCGTTCCCGGATGGTTATCTCCGGCATTGAAGAAAAACAACCCGGCAGAGTCCTGATGACCACCACCCATACCATTGAGATCGAAGGTCAGGAAAATCCAGCTTGCATCGCCGAAACCTTGACCTTGTTATTTTTTTAAACAGAAGGATGAGAACGATTTATTATTACAGTCGGATAAAGGTGGGGGGCGGTAAATTTAGTTTAGTTTTTTGCAGGGAAATAAACCGGTTCCCTTTTCCGATTCATTTCCGCAAGGGGTCTATCAATTTTTATTAGGTTTTCGAATTTTACAGCTTTCCTCGGTGTTCTCACACGATTCTTCGCAGGGCTCGATGTGGATGACCATGTCCATGGAAGGGATCTTTCGGGCTATTTCGGATTCCAATGCACGGGTTCGTTCATGGGCTTCATCGATCTTTAGCATCCGACAGAACAAGACATGTAAATCGCCATAGATTTTACTTCCCGATACCCGGGTTCGAAGCTTATGAAAACCGGCAAAGGGATAAGGCATTGCTTCCAAAATACCGGTCAATTTTTCCTCTGTTGCCTTCGGAATGCTCGTATCCATCAAACCGAACAGGGCATTTTTGGCGATCATCCCTGCCGAGTAAATAATAATACCGCCGACGATGACGGCAAAAAGAAGATCAAAAATAATTTGACCGGTAAAGTAGGTCAATAAAATGGCCAAAAGGGCGGCCGAATTGGAGTAAAGGTCGCTGGTATAATGAAGGGCATCGGCCTTAAGGGCCTGGGAACCGGTTATTTCCCCTGTTTTTTTCAGACGCCTGGAAATAAAAAAACTAAAACCGAGGGAAAGGAGCATCACACCCAAATCCAAGAGGGAATATTTTATTTTTTGATATTCAATCCATCTGTGCACCGAGGTTATAATAATATAGCTTCCGGAAAAGACGATGGCCATAGTTTGAAAAATAGCAGCCAGATTCTCCGCCTTTCCGTGGCCGTAGTGGTGTGTATCATCAGGGGGTTGGGTGGCTTTTCCTATGGCCAGGAAATTCATGGCCGACATACTGACATCCAAAAGGCTGTCCAGTCCCGAGGAGAGAACGGCCATGGAGCCCGAAAGAAGTCCTACTGAAAACTTGCTGCTGGCAAGAATAAAGGCGGAAACAATGGCAAATAAGGAAGCTTTTTGTTTAATATCCATTGACGATTATCATCTCTTCCGGGCTAAAATCTGACCACTTTGAGTTTGACGACTCTAATCCTTTGGATTCAGCAAGTCAACTGTCAAAGTCAATCCTTCCACTTTTTGAATCACCACCATATTCCCGGTCTTCATTGGGACCTCACTGACGGCCTTCCAGAGCTCTCCATCGACAAAAACATATCCTTCCGTGCGATCCCATTTCTTCACTTCGCCCACTCCCCCCAGTAGGCGCTCAGGGCCACAGGATGATTTTTTCTTCCGTTGGACCAGGGACCAAATGAGGGGAAAGACCACATGCTCGATGAACTCATAGGTTATAAATATAATGATCAGAATTATTATTAAGGTTTCCAAAAAATTGTAGCCCTATAATAACCGTTACCGGCAGTAATGCCAACAAGAAGTTTAAATCAGCCCACGCCAATCCTTAAACAAACGTATTATCATCATTAAGAATTCTCAACCTAAAAGTATCTTTTTTCAACCTCCTGGCGAAATAACCCGGGAAATTCTCAAATTATCGTCTGCCGTGGCCTCCCGCGCCACCCCCGACCCCCAATCCACCCTTTCCACCGGAAGGAGGATGAAGCCCCCCTGGCGAACCTTTGCTCGGGAAGGTGTGGCCTTTCCACAAAGGAGTCCCGTCGTTTCTCCGAAATTCAAAACATTGCTTAGAGAAGGGAACTTGAATTTCCTGAGCAATAAGGTATAGAATTCCGTCTTTTCCAAAGGATTTTGACCCGCGGACAATTACTTCTGTTCCTTCGGCAATCTTGATCTGGATTTCATTCCAGTACCAGGGGGGGGAGGTTAATACCGTATAAGTTTCACGGTCGGTTACCAGTAGAAAGCGAACGGGCCCCCTTTCCGGACGAAAAAAATGGGTTGCCTTTCCCTGAACTTCGCCAACTGTGTTTAGATCAAAGCCCCGGGGATAATGAATACCGCTTTCTTCCAGTATGATGTCTTTTCCCTCGGCCCATACCGGTCGGTTAAAGGGAAGAATGAGAAGTAGTGCGAAGAAAATCAGAAAGGTATTAATTGTGGGTCTTACTTTGGAATGATGTTCATTGCGATGTTCATGATGATTTTTTTTAAACCATTGAGGTCGATCGAATTTTTCCTCCAGCGTATGGAAAACAACGATCCCCGCAATGATTAATCCAGACAAGACAAAAAGGACTAGACTAGTTAACCAAAAATTTTTTCCATAGGACCAAGGCCATGAAAATTTCGGCCATTTAATTTTGTCTAACCAAGAAGAGAAAGAAGGGGATGATCTTAAAAAAGTAAAGTCGGGGGATGGCTGTTTTGGGGGCGGCTCTTTTTTGGGGCTTTGGGTGGGTATTGAAGGGTGTTCCAGATAGACCGGATCGATTAACTTTTTCGGCTGAATTGAAATTTCCCCGGGCAATTTGACTGGTGGTTTCTCCTGACAAGACCTTAAAGTGAGATGACGACACCAGGCTATGGTAATGGTCCATTGCGGCAACCGAGATAAATGGTACAGGAAGTCCGGCTTGCTCTGCTTTAATTCACCGCCAACCATAGGTCCAAGAAAAAGAATGCCGGATTCGATCATACCCTGTCCGCCGATGATCCGGTTCATTCCTGAGGGCGTTTGCCATGAAATAGTCCGGTCTTCATTGATGGTAATACGATATCGATCAATCCGATATTGATCCGGCTGCAGGCCTCTAAGCCTTTCCGGTTCGGCGGTTTGGGTGCTCATCCGAAAGGACATTTGTTTCAATAGATCAGCCGTCAGCTTTCGGCCGGCTTTGACCTCTAATATTTCTGAAAAAAAACAATAATAAAGCGTTTTGTCCCAAGAAGGTAATTTTTTCAATTGATCAAGGAATTCTCCTATTAATAATCCCTCCTTTTCATCACTCCAGGGCTTTATGATTAAGATGTTTCCATGAATAAAGCATTCTCCGCTCCTTTGCTTTCCAAAATCAAAATGGGTTTCCCACCATAATGTCCCGGTTTCATATTCGGTAATCCGATAGGATCTTAATCGGTATGAGGCTTTTATTTGCATTATCCGGTCAATTTTCTGGTCTTGCGAATCTTGTTTTAAGTCGGCAGTGTAAAATTTTTAATCGGGAATCTTCACAAAATCTTCATTGAAGATCCCCCGCTCAGCCGTTGTATGACAAGCGACGCAATTGGATAATGATCCTATGGCCTTTCGGCTAAGGACCTCCGGTTTAATCCCCCGGTGTTTTTTTTGCATTATTGGAATCTCCGTAATACGCAAGGGAATTTGGCCATTAAGACTATTCATGATCTTGGTCGACTTTTTGGACCCTGCCCGGTCTGCCCCATTTTCCATTAAATAGTTAAGAATCTCTTCTCTGGATCTGGGATCGATGGATACCTGCTCACCGAAATGGTTTTCTAGACGATCCAAGATTAATTTCCAGGAAAGGGCAGGAAGCAATCCGGGCGAAAAAGGAAAATGGCATCCCCCACAGGAGTTTTTATAAAGAGGATTGGAGGCAGGTCTGAAATCAACTTTTTCAGGGGGATTATTCCCCATCTGCCATCCTGGCCCCCCTTTTTGATAAAAATCCTGGTCCTCAAGATGATGAACCCATAAGCCTATGCCGAATAAAAGGATCAAGGCTCCTAAAATGGAAAAGGATACATATCTTTTTTTCATTGAATAAATAATCTCATGAAGTTAACTTTTCGATCCTGCTCCTAAAACAAATCGAGGGAGATTGGAATACAGGATTTCAACCTCCCGACAACCTTGAACTGAGAATGAGATGGTTATCCCCTAATCACCCTGTCCGGTTGGTTATCTATTTGAAGGCGCGCCGTAGCCCGTCCCATTTTTCGGTCCGACCCCAGCATTACCCGTACCGTCACCAGGACCGTAGGTGTTCCCTTTCTTGAACCCGGAACCCGCCTGGTTTGCGGTCGAGTTGGTGCAGGATCCATCCCGAAGACGCAATTGATCCCGGTCTTGAATTCTGGTTTTCGTCCGCAGAGAGGTCCCTCCCATTGGCCCTCCGCCGCCACCGCCTCCCCGCCCGGCTTGAACCGTTAACGGCAGGGTGGCGGTAACCAATATGGCCCCGGTCAATAAGGTGATAACTACTTTTTTTATCATAAATTCCCTCTTTAATCTGTTGTTGTATTATCTAAACAAGCAAAGGATGTGCCAATTAAGTTCTGGTTCATAACTGATTGTCAATTCATAAAAAAATCAAGAATAATCATTAAATGTTCGGGAATAAACATTTTAATGAGTGCAAAATATGCAGGTCGGGATGCAAAGAATGCATTTTGTATGATAAAAGTTCGGAGAACCTCAATTTTTATGCTTAGTGTTTTCCTGAAGGATCGTGAAGGCTTTTTAAAACAAGGGTTATTATGTAAATAAGAAGGGGGATACGAGCGATCCAACTTCTAAGAGACTCGATGGCGTCTTGGACCAATCTTTCAGAGTTCGTACTCTTTAATCCGATATTGGAGGGTTCTAAGGGAAATGCCCAAAACCCGGGCGGCCGCCTTTCTATTGCCTCCCGTTTCTTCCAAAACCTTTTGGACCAATGCCCGTTCGCTGCTTTGGAGCAGCCCTTTTTCAATTCCGGCCGATTCCTCCGGTGGATGTAGATTCAGGTGCGGTGCCTCTATTAGACCCCTGGAAAGGATAACCGCTCGCTCAACCACGTTTTGCAATTCCCGAATATTTCCCGGCCAGGGATAACCAAGCAGCAATGCTTGAGCCTTCGGACTAAATCCGGAGATTTTTTTTCCTAAAGATGCCTTGAATTTTCCTGCAAAATATTCGGCCAGAGGGATAATAGCTTCCCGACGCTCAATCAGGGGAGGCAGGTTGAGGGGAAAAACATGAAGCCGGTAAAAAAGATCCTCGCGAAACCGGCCGCCGGCCACTTCCGTCTTGAGATCTTTGTTGGTGGCTGAGATGATCCGAATATCAACCGGGATGACCCTTGTCCCCCCGACCCGTTCAAATTCCCTTTCCTGGAGGACCCGGAGGAGTTTTACCTGAACCGATGGAGATATCTCTCCCACCTCATCCAGAAAAACAGTTCCTTCGTTCGCCAGTTCAAACCGTCCCTTTCGAGTGTTTATGGCCCCAGTAAAGGCCCCGCGTTCATGCCCGAAAAGTTCACTTTCCAAAAGGGTCTCTGCCAGGGAGGCACAATGAACCGCGATGAAAGGCTTTGCTTTTCGCAGACTCAGTTGATGGATCACCCGGGCCACCAATTCTTTTCCCGTTCCGCTGGGACCGCTGATTAAAACACTGGCCGATGTGGGAGCGACCTCCTGAACCAGTTTGCGGATCTCCTTCATTTTTTCCCCTGAAAAGATCATTTCCAGGGGAGGGAATTGTTTTCCTAATTCCTCGGATAGCAGGGAAATGGTCTTTTCGTCATCGGCCTCTTTAAAAAACCGCCGGATGACATGGCGTAATTCTTCCGGGTCTCGAAACGGTTTGGTTAAATAATCGGCCGCCCCGGCCTTGATGGCCTCGACGGCGTTACTGATGGAACCGAAGGCGGTTATAATGATCCAACGGATTTCCGGTTTCTCTTTCCGAATTACACGCATCAGGTCTATCCCGGAAAGTTTCGGCATTTTAAGATCGGTAATGACCAGGTCAAAGTCGGCGTCTCGTATTTTTTCCAATCCCTCTTTTCCGTCTCCGGCCGAATACACCTGATATCCTTCTTCGGTTAGAATTTGGGTAAGGAAAGAACGCATCAATTCATCATCTTCGACAACCAAGATTGAACGGCTCATTTCAAGACCTCGCTGTCTTAGGTAGTTTGATTTTCAAAACAGCTCCAGTGTGCTCCGGATGATTGAACAGACTGATTTCCCCTCCCATCCCTTCAATCACCTTTTTGGAATAGGCCAAACCCAATCCGGTGCCGGTTGTTTTGGTTGTATGAAAAGGGGTGAAGAGTCTGGAGCATTCCTCTTCCGGAATTCCCGGTCCGGAATCTTCAATACGGATTTCCACCCATTTTCCTTTAGAATCAGCCTTAATTTGAAGATCCCGACCGCCTTCCATCACTTGCAGGGCATTTTGGATGCCGTTGAGCAAAATCCGGTGAACCTTCTCTTTGTCGGCAAAAACTTGTATTCCGGGTTCAATCGTGGTCTCAATTTTTTTTTCTCCTTGAAAAATTTCCGAATTGATGACCTCTTGGATGATCGGATCAACGGCTAACGGCTCAAGGCGGTAAGTCTCCTCACGGGAAAAAATAAGCAGGTCTCGGACCAGGGATTCAATTCGTTCAATCCCCTTTAATACAAAAGACAACCCTGTTTTTATGGGATCTGAGCTTTCCATCTTTTCGTTTATCCATTGAGTATATCCTTTAATGCTTCCCAGGGCATTGCGAATCTCATGGGCCAACACCGCCGTCATCTGCCCAATCAGGGCCAATTGCTCGCTTCTTTGCAATTTTTTCTGAAGACGAAGTTGCCGGGCAAACATCCGGTCGAAAAGTATTCCAATGGCCCAAAGGATCAAGAGGACCAGCCCGACGGTCCACCACATCCTCTGGGCTTTTGAAACAATTTGATCGGCAGGATAGGTGTGGAGTACTATCCGAAGCAGTTCCGACCGCCCATCAGGAAGATGGAGGGGGTAATTAAATTCAAAAGCCGGGAGGCCGGTCCGGAGCGTGATACGTCGTCCATAGGCTTTTCCGGATTGAAGCCATTGATCCAATTTTTCTTCTTTTAGCTGGGTTTCGATTAGTCCTGGATTAGTATGAAACTGGATTCCCCCTTTTTTGTCGGATACCAAAGCATAAGCGACCACCCGATCAGAAAAGATACGACGAACATGCTGTGTTGCCAGCTGGTCGCCGGAACGAAGTTCCGCTTCGACCGTGGAAGCCAGGGTCAGAGCCGTCCCTTCCATAGCCTGATCGGAAAGTTCCCGTGCTGATCGTGTGTTTTGAGCAGTGGTGTAAAGGATGGAGGCAGAAGAGAGTAACAGGAATAAAAAGAGGGCGACCCTTAGAACCGTGAATCGAAAAGAGTGCATCAGGTCAACCCATTATGGCAAAACAGAAATCGTTTCTGGTGAGAGTTCGGTGACTTGCCCTATCAGAGAAGCTTCCTTCAAACCCCTCTGTTTCAATTGTTCCAACAGGGACAGGGCCCGATCGGCAGACACGGCTATCAATAACCCTCCGGAAGTCTGGGCGTCGGATAGGATGTCGAGCAGATAACCGGGTATGGCCGGATCGACCTGCAGAGAGCGATGACAAAAACTTCGATTGGCATGGGTGCCGCCGGGGACCATACCCATTTGAGAATATTCCAGGGCGTAAGGGATGATGGGGACTTGAGAGGCAATGACCTTCATCGAACATTGGGAGGCCGAGGCCATTTCCAGGGCATGACCCAGCAGACCGAACCCGGTGATATCCGTGCAGGCCCGGGCCCCAATTTCCTGCATGACCTCCGCACCGATACGATTGGATTCCAACATGGTCTGGATCATAGCCTCCTCGGCCTCCCGGGAGGCCGCTTTCCCTTTTAAGGCTGTGGCAATAATACCGGTACCGATCGGTTTGGTCAGAATCAGCCGGTCTCCGGGCCGTGCTCCGGCATTGGTCATAACCTTATCGGGGTGAACGATTCCTGTTACTGAAAGACCGTATTTTAATTCCAGATCATCAACACTGTGGCCGCCGATCAACAAGGCCCCGGCTTCATGAATTTTTTCCAGTCCGCCCTTAAGGATTTCCTTTAAGACCGACTTGTCCAGGGTCTTTTTGGGAAAACAAACGATATTCATGGCCGTCAACGGCCTGCCCCCCATGGCATAGATATCGCTTAAGGCATTGACAGCGGCAATTTGGCCGAAGGTATAGGGGTCATTGACAATGGGAGTAAAAAAATCAAGGGTCTGGATCAAAGCCAGATCATCTCGTAATTTATAGACGCCGGCATCGTCGGAGGTCTCCCTGCCCACCAACAAATTGGGATCGGTTTCCAAAGGCAGGTCAGCCAGTATGTCCTGCAGGTCTCCCGGACCCAGCTTGGAGGCTCAGCCGGCGGCCCGGGCGCCGTTGACTAAATTTATTGGAGGTTTATCGGCCATGGTAATCTCCTTTAAAAACCAGTTCTGTTGTCTTGACGATGAGGAATAGAAGCCAGAAGTCAGAATCCAGAATCCAGAGGAAAAAGGTTTTATTCCGGCTCCTGACTCCCGGCTTCTGGATTCTTGTTTGTCTCTTTAACTAAACCGCCTTTAAAATAAACTCCTTAAATTCCAGGGCCAAGGGCGAAAGCGTCCTTTGTTTCAAGGTGATGAGAAAAAAATCCCGGAGGAGAGGGAGTTTTTTAATCCTGATCTCCTGCAGGAGTCCATGTTCCAAATCTTCCTTTGCCGCACGTTTGGAGATAATGGAAATCCCCACCCCGGACTTGACGGCCTGGCGGATTGCTTCATTACTGCCCATCTCGGCGACGATCCTCAGGTTTTTTACATCTAAATTAATTTTTTTCAGGGCTTGTTCTATGGCGGTTCCGGTCCCCGAGCCTTTTTCCCTGAAGATAAAGGGGAATTTGAGGATTTCTTCAGGGGAAACGGCTTTAGTGGTCTTATATCGATCTCCTGGAGGAGCAACACAGATCATCTGATCCGTTGTCCAGAAATCGCAGAGAACCTGTCGGTGCTCTACCGGGGCTCCCACCAGGCCGAGTTCAATCGCCCCTTCTAAAAGGCTGTCCCGGATAAGCCGAGTATCCCCGATCCTAAGGCGGATCCTGATGCGGGGAAATTGCGCTTTGAATTGTCCCAAGAGAGGGGGGAGGAGATATTGTCCGGGTATGTTGCTGCCGCCGATCAATAAATCGCCGGTCCCTTTGTCCCGGAACTGTTTAATGGCCCTGAAGGATTCATCCCGAAGGGCCATCAGTTGTGCGGCATATTGATAGAGAAGGCGTCCGGCCGGTGTGGGCAAAATTTCTTTGCCCTGGCGGTCGAAGAGGATCAGACCCAGGTCTTCTTCCAAAAGACGGATGTGTTCACTGACCGTGGGTTGGGATAGATAAAGAGACTGTCCGGCCTTGGAAAAACTTTTTTGTTGAAAGACCTTGGTGAAAACTTCCAATCGTCTAAAATCCATGAAAATAAATCTCCTGACGCCCCAAACAACTTCTATATTAAAATTTCTTCTTTCTTAATATATTAATGATTAACCATATTCCAAGAATGCCGGAAACCAGATAACCCACCACGCCGAGGGCCGGAAAACCGAACAGCAGGGGTTTGACGCCGGTGGTGATGATCATGGAAGAGCCGACAATCAGGGCGGCGATAATGATCCCGAAGGTGACCCGGTTGCTGATCCTTTCCAGGGTGGTATTCAAGGCGGAAAGTCCGGTATGTTTGAAGGTAAAAGTCAGGTCTCCCTTATCCACTTTTCGAAAAAGGGCTTGCAACCTGGCCGGAAAATCCTGAACCAGATCGTACAAATTCATTCCCTGGGAGCGGAGATCTTCCGAAAGCGTTTTTATGGACCACCGTTCCTTAACCAGTTCGGCGATTAAGATACGGGCCTCTTCAATCAGGTTGAAATCCGGGGCCAACTCCTTTCCCAATCCTTCCAAGGCCAGCAAGGCCCGGCTCATCAGGGCAAAGTCCGAACGGATACGCAGACGATGTTCATTAAGCAGATTCATCAAAGACAAGACTATTTCCCCGATCTGGATTTCTTTTAATGAAAAATCATAATAGGAATCGATCAGATCCAACAGATCTCTTTCCAATCGGTTGCGATTGAGGTCGGAAGGGGCATCGGCTGTAAGATGGGGGATGAGACGAAGAATGGTCTCGCTGTCTTTTTGGATCAAGGCCTGAATCAAATCTATCAGGCGATGACGCAAATCACGGGTAATTCGGCCGGTCATACCCCAGTCCAGAAAACACAAGCGTCCGTCTTCCATGATCAGCAAGTTGCCCTGGTGAGGATCGGCATGAAAAAACCCCTGACGGAGTATCTGATCCAGCATGATTCTGGCCCCGTTTCGAGCCAGTTTTTCCCGGTTAAACAAGGAACCATCCAGCCGATCCACCCGAATACCTTCCACCAGCTCCATGGTCAGGACATAGGGGGTGGTGTAGTCGTCAAAGACCTCGGGGATGAACATCAGGTCCGGGTAGGAAAGGGTTTTTTGAAAAATCATCATATTCCGGGCTTCGCGGGTAAAATCCAATTCCCGGGTCAGGCTGAATCGGAGCTCCTCCACCAGACCCGGGAAGTCATATAATTGGTAGGTCCGGAGTTCATTCAAACGTCCGGCAATGTAAGTCAGGATATTTAAATCGGCCCGGATCAAGGGGCGGATATCCGGACGCTGGATCTTGACGGCTACCACTTTATCTTCTTTAGCCAGCCGGGCCCGGTGAACCTGGGCCAAGGAGGCTGATCCGAGAGGGGTCCAGTCAAATTCCGAAAAAACAGTATTCATGGGCCGGGACAGTGCTTTTTCGAGAAGGGTTTGAACCGCCTGTTTAGGGGAAGGCGGGACCTGATCCTGTAATTTTTTCAGTTCCAGGACCAATAGACCGGGGACCAAGTCAGGCCGCATACTCAGGATTTGACCGAATTTAATAAAGGTGGGCCCCAGTTCCTGAAAGACCATGCGGATCCGTTCATTGACCGTCAGGGGGCCTTTGATGCGGTTGATCCGTTTCAAGATAAAGGAGCCGGGCAGGTCCAGACGATGAATGACATCGTCAAACCCGTACTTTAAAAGGACCCAGATGATGTGCTTAAAGCGACTCAGGTTGCGGATGGATTTAATTTTCAATGTTTTTTCCTTCCAACGGTTTGGACTGGAAATTTTTCACCGAACATTAACTCCTCGGTCCATAATTAAACTACCTTTTTTAAAAAAGAATTTCAACTAATAAGATCGGCCTTAAGGCAAGGAAGAGAGGAAAGGAATCGAGGGATTATTTGGAGCCGGCGATGGGATTTGAACCCGCGGCCTGCTGATTACGAATTGACTCAAAACCCCTACCAGCAAACACCAGGGGATAACAGTAGGCATTAAATCAATTAGTTGTCCCCTGGTCATTTCTGTTGATTGCTCCCCTTTTGGCGCATTATGGTAGCAAAATGGTAGCAACACATTTTTCATAATATACTATTTTCCGGTGTCGCTGTCTAACAAAAATCTAATGACGAATTGAATCATATTAAATGTTACCAAGGGGGTTAAAATAAAGGGATCATTGACTCATAATTCATGTTACCGAGGAAAATTCTCGGTAGGAGGGAA
>Ga0154639_136_pt1 | contig 157938 bp, 119 predicted proteins | sample Rifle2008BG13ft_FD_116068 | JGI IMG/M metagenome (GOLD analysis project Ga0154639, IMG submission 116068) | Deltaproteobacteria bacterium RBG_13_43_22 | reverse complement strand
ATGGAATTTGGGTTCTGGACTATAACGGCAATGAGCAGTTCGATGATTGCACGACCGACCATTGCCTCGGTTTTGGGATGACCGGCGATACTCCGGTAGTTGGGGATTGGGACGGCAGCGGTACGGCCAAGATCGGGATCTTTCGAGATGGACTCTGGGTTCTGGACTATAATGGAAACGGGCAGTTTGATGATTGCACCACGGATATCTGTATAGGATTTGGCATGACCGGTGACCATCCGGTTACCGGCCAATGGTAAAGAAAGGCAATCTAAAGGTAGTTGAAATTTCTGGTTATAAAATAGTTGAACTCTAGACCATTAATTCAAAGCTTCCAATCGGAGGGCCGGTGATCAGAAATAAATCATAGGGTGAAGTTGTGCCGAATAACCTCAATATAAAAACATATAAAAATATCTTGCTGCCGCGTTTTGATACCTTTGGCGATATCGTCCTTTTACAGGGATTTATTTCAGCTCTATCCGATTATCTCCAAAATACCCAAATCACTTTGCTGGTGCGCCGGGGATATGAACAGCTTGCCCCCCTGTATCCCGAACGGTTGATCTGGAAAACTACAAGCATTGTACTTCACAGAAAGCCGGCCGTGGAGGAAGAAATTAAACCGCTGTTGAATGAAATTGTTTACAACGGATATGATTTGCTGTTGACGACAACCTATAATCGCACCTGGCTTGATGACCTGATTGCTGTTTCATTGCCGGGCGTAAAGCGCCTGGTGCTTGGCGGCCCCCAGGGGACTCATGATTTTCTGAAAGCAATATTGGTGGATTTAGCAATGCAAATGCCGGAATGTCTCTATGATGAATATATTCCCGTGGAAGAAAACATGCATGAGACGGAAAAATATCAGGTTTACTGGAATCATATTGCCCCGGATCAAAAGGCGATTCCCCGGCCGCAATTAGTATTACCTGAAAAAGAAATCCAAAAAGCCGGTGATGTGCTTGAGGGCATTGGACTGAGAAAGGGAGAGTTTGTTTTCTGTTTTCCTGCCGGAGTGACCAATGTTTCTTTTAAAACCTGGCCGGAAGAAAATTTTGCGGAGGTCATTGTCCACTTAGAAAAAAAACAGGCCTTGAAAACGCTGATTGCCGGCCATAAAAAGGAAAAAGGTATTGTTGACCAAGTGGCCGAACTGGCGCGGCGGGGCGGAGCAAACCCCGCGGTCTGGTTGGGAAAGGGAGACGATATACCTCTGGCCTGTGCGCTTGCTGCGCAATCCTTGTTTTATTTTGGCAACGATACCGGTTTGATGCATATGTCGGCCGCCCTGGGAAAGCCCATTATAGCGATATTTGGCGGTGGAACATGGCCTCGGTTTTTGCCCGCTGCCGACTGCGGCATTGTATTGACTCAGGAACTCCCCTGTGCCTCTTGTCTCTGGCGGTACTGTTGGCTTGCGGACGCTCCCTGCATCAGGTTGGTTGCGGTAGAGCAAGTTGTCACCGGGATAGAACGCTTCTTGAATGGTAATATCTGCAAACTTGAAATCCACAAGGGATTATCTTTGGATAACTCCATCAATGAGCTCTTGGAAAAGGGGAATAATCATTATAAAAGATTACATCAGGAACTTGAACGGGCAGAAGAGGAACTTCTTAAAAGCAAGAAGCAACTATCGGAACTACATAAGATTTATGAACAGGCTGTGGATGAGATAGAGAAGCGGGATAACTGGCTTGCGGAATTGCGGGATGTCTATCATCAGGCTGTGGATGAGATACAAAAGCGCGATAACTGGGTGTCCGAACTTAAGTTAAGAAACGCAGAATTAAAGAGAATTAATGAGCAGGCCATGCAGGTTTTGCCGCTGGTCAGTATTATTACCCCGGTATTCAACGGGGCCAAGTGGATTGATCAATGTATTCAGAGCGTTTTAAATCAGGATTATCCGAATCTGGAACATATTATCGTGGACGGTGGATCGACGGATGCTACACTGGATATTTGCAGTCGATATCCTCATCTTATCGTTCACTCACAAAAGGATCGGGGCCAGTCTCATGCCATCAATAAGGGGTTTGCCTTGGCGCAGGGCGATATTCTCGCCTGGCTGTGCGCGGATGACGAGTATGAACCGGGCGCCGTTAAGGCCGCGGTAAAGGGTATTATAGACGGCCATGCTGTGGTAATGGGCTATAGCCGCTTTATGGATGCGGAGGGTAATATTATCGACGAGCATCCGGCCAATCGATATGAACGTTTCGATCATGGTATGCTGCTGCGTTTCTGGAAATACGGCCCTATCAGCCAACCGGCCATTTTCTGGACCAGGAAGATGTGGGATTCCTGCGGGCCGGTTAAAGAAAATTTATTCTTTGCCATGGACTACGACCTATGGCTGAGAATGAGCCGGAAGACCGCCTTCCGGCGCATCGACGCCTATACAGCCAGGTACCGGCTCCACCCGGAGGCAAAATGCTATGCCGACAACTTCGGTCCGCGGGTCGAGCTGATTAAGGTGAGCAGGCAGTACTGGCCGCCTTTCTGGAGCCCTGTTCGGCTGCTGTTGAAATTTCAATACCGGCTGACGAGAAGTTCCATTACCCAGCACTATGCGGAAGGCGCCAATTTAATCAACGAAGCTTTGCGCTGTCTCGATTCCGGGAAGATTTGGGGGGCCATGTTATATTATCTTAAAGCCCAGGTTAAACATCCGGCAGCGCCGTTATTCCCCGAATACAGGCTTGGTTTGAAACGGATGTTGAAAGGTCTTATCGGACCGGGACGGTATCAACAGCTGAAAGAGTTCTGGAAAAAAGATCTGAGAGTGGTTGTGGAACGAATGAATGACCAGCGTTTATTGAGGGTCCATTGCTTGGGATACCGGCGGCCGCAATTTCGCTTCTGGGGGAAAAAAAATGATGAATTTGTTTTATTGAGGGACTGGGGGCCGGAAGACACCTTAATTCTTTTGGATGAACATAAACATTGCAGTGATTACGGGGTGCATGTCCGATCCGGAAACAAAAAGGACTTGCAGAATCAGGCTTGGGTCATCAATGAGCAGTGAGAGCGGCTTAATTTTTTAGGCGCACAAACATCATGTCGATTATTTCCAGAATTTTAGGAAGGGTTGAATTTGTAAACGAGCCGCCCATTTTACTGGATATAGGCGCGTCTGACTCTTTGCCTGAAAAATGGAAAGAAATAGCCCGGTTTTCCGTTTGTGTTGCTTTTGATGCGGATGACCGGGAGATGAATTTTGTCGAAAAAGAAAATGAAAACTATCAAAAACTATATGTTTTTAATCGAATAGTCACAGACCGCGAAATTTCGGAACTTAACTTTTATCTTACGAAATCCCCTTATTGCTCCAGCACCTTACCTCCCGATCCGGATAAACTAAAAGATTGGGAATTCACCGAATTATTCAGAGTTGAAAAAACAGTCATGCTTAAAACCGTACAATTAAAGGGTGCACTCGCGGATTTAGGACTGAAGAAAATAGATTGGTTTAAGGCGGATACCCAGGGAACGGATTTGCGCCTATTCCAAAGCCTTGGTGAAATTATTATTAATAAAATCCTGGCTGCCGAATTTGAACCGGGGATTATTGACGTCTATCAAGGCGAGGACAAGTTGCACCATCTGATGGCCTATATGGATACACTGCCTTTCTGGATGTCGGATATTAAGATTCTCGGCTTCCGGAGGATTAACCAGGATATATTGCAGAACTTGGATGCTTCTGAAAAAGAGGCCTTGCAGGCGGTCAGGACTTCCCCAAACTGGGCGGAGCTCATCTATTTGAATTCATTTTCCCAAAGGCACTTCAGTAAAAGGGATTTTTTACTGGGCTGTATTTTTGCGATTATAGAAAAACAATACGGCTTTGCCCTGGAGCTGTCGATAAGAGGGTATGAAGAATTTCAAGATGATGATTTTCAAGTTATTGAGCGTTTTGTTTTGACCCAGATGATTTCTGAATATCAGAAAAAAAATCTTGATGAAGTGGAAATGACGACTTCCCCGAAGAAAAGTCTGCTTCGGCTTGTTAGTTTGTTTCAGGTTTCGAAACAGAAACAACTTAAAATTCTGAGAAGCGTTTGGGCGAAAAACGTTACCCTAACGATTGTCCGAGAGCCTTCCGGTACCCGTGAAAGACTTTTTTTGAAAGCCTCGTGTAAGCGATATCGGCAACCTCAGTTCCGATTCTGGGGAAGGAAAAGTGAAAGGGAAGACTTTATACTGCTTGCGGATTGGAGTCCGGAGGCTATTTGCCCTTTGCCGGAAACATATAGGGACTGCCGGGATTTCGGAGTTCATATCCGCTCCGGAGATAAAGGGGACTGGCAGAATCAAGCTTGGGTGAAAAACCTTTGGCAAAACGACGTGTAACGAGAAAAGATGACTTCAACAGAATCATCATTGAATGACACTACACATTATTAAGAAAAGAATAAACTCTGGACCCCGGCTTGCGCCGGGGTGACGAAGAAGGGGGAAATTTTTATTCCTCGTCATTCCGCGCTTGACCCGGAATCCAGGGACTTTATGTTTATTCTATTTGGGGATTCTTATTACCAAAAAGAGAATAATGAAAAGGATAGATGGAGGTTGATAATGGTTAGAAAACAATGTGGGTTACTTGGTATGATGGTGTTGCTTGTTATTATGGCGGCGTGCAGCGAAAAAAAAGGGGTTGAAGTGACCGTGGCAGTCCCGCTTACCGTCTTTCAACAAGAGATTACGGCCCCGTCTCCGCCGCAGAAGATGAAAGCAGGGGAAAAGTCGGCCATGGATGTTATCGTCAAAAACACCGGCAGTGAAGCCTGGCAGAACAAAGGGAGCGATGATAAAGGTACAAATCTGGTAGCTCTCGGTTTCTTATGGTACAACAATGCCGGGGAAAAAGTTAACCAAGAACAGGGGGTTTCTTTATTACCGAACGTTTTAAAGCCCGGAGAATCGGTTCCTTTTAAAGTGACTGTCCAGGCCCCTTCTCAGCCAGGGGATTATACCTTGTATTTTTCCATGTTTCAGCATAATGTCGCCTGGTTCAATCATAAAGGCGCTGCGCCTCTTGCCGTTAATGTCAAGGTGGAGAGATAGGGTGGGCTCTGCGGCTTCTTTTAACCCTATATCTGCCGTCAGATTACGCATCGGAATGATAAAAATGATCATTTCAATACAGCCTCATGCGCTGAGTAATAACCTTAGATCGAAACCATTAATTTGGTGTATTTTAAAGGTCTCATGAAAGCCGACTGCCCGGTTAAATAATTTGATAAATTGAGATAGTTTGTTAATGCCTTTCGAAAATAACATTACCGTTGTCACCAGCCTGACGCCGTTTAATATCGAAACGCAAATAGAAAATATTAAGAGCTGGGAAAAACTGGGCTTGGAGGTTGTTTCCGTGAACAGCGGCGAGGAAATCAAAAGGCTTCAGCAACATTTTGGCACGGTTAATTTTATGGAGGTTCATAGAGATGCAACCCACATGGCCGGGAAACCTTTGGTTTATTTAGACGATGTTCTGCAAACCCTGGAAAAGGCCGATGGTCAGATATGCGGGATCATTAATTCCGATATTTTTTTGTCTGCCAACGATGACCTTATTAAATTTATAAATGATCAGGCGCGTGGTGCTTTTATTTTCGGCTCCAGAATCGATGTCGATTCGCTTGAGGGTCTTACCGATCAAGAAGAATATTTTGGAGGCTTTGACTTTTTTTTCTTTGAAAAAAAGATTCTCGGCCTGTATTCAAAAACGGATTTTTGTTTAGGGCTTCCCTGGTGGGACTATTGGCTTCCTCTTGTTCCTATAACTAAAGGTGTCCCGGTGCGGAGGCTGGTCACTCCCTTCGCCTATCATGCCAAACACCCGCAGAACTGGCAGCAGGAATTCTTTGAGAGTTTCGGCCGGATTGTGGCAGAGTACTTAAAACGGGAGAATCGATCAGGAAGTTTGGACCGGGAACTGAAAGCCTGTTTTGCTTATATTGACGAGCCGGAGATTCTCAATTTCTGTAAGTGTCTTTTATATTACTTAAAAAACATACCCGTACATATTTTCTATCCGGATAATCCTCAATCCGATAACGACGCGGAAAGGAAGATCACAACGGGCCATTTTTTTTCAGCTTCAGCCGGGCGGAAGCTGAAAGTGGCTTTTTTTACCTCGCATCCGGCAAATATCGGCTCCGGCTCGGAACGACTAATTTATAATACCGCCAGAGCATTAATTGAACGTGGGCATGATGCCCGTGTATATGTGGGAAATGCACATCTGGATGAAGAGCCGCCGTTCTTTGTTCATCAACTGCCTCGTATGCCCTTGGAAAGGCTTGTCGAAAGGGGACAGGCAAGACTTACCGGTTGGAATGATCTGGTATTTCCCTCAACGGCTTTACTGGGCCTCTGGCCCTGGCTCGGTACATCCGATGTCTGGCATTTTCATAATCTTCACGGGCATTATGTGAGCCTGCCGCTTTTAAGTCTTTTAAGTTGGGTTAAGCGCATCGTCGTTTCGCCTGTGGATAAATATCTCTCCACCGGTTATTGCCCCTATCCAATTGATTGTGATCGATTTTTAACGGGATGTGATGAGTGTAAGAATCTGAACGAACCATGGCCGGGAATTTCCCGAGATGCCACAAAAACATTATGGAAAGTGAAACGTTTTTTCATTCCCCATTCTAAGTTTTATCTGCTTTATCATACACAGGCCCTGGCCGCTTTTTATGAAAAAACCTTTGTGGCCCGACGGCCTGCTAAAGTCATCCATTATGGAATTGATGTTCATTGCTACCGGAAACTTGATCGCGAAAGCTGCTTGCGGAAATTCGGGTTGCCGTCAATACCCCGTTTTGTAGTCGGTCTTTTGCACAGTTACCTTTTGGACCCGCGAAAGGGGATTGTCCCTATTATCAAAAAATTGGGGAAACTGGGCGAGCAATTGCCTGGAAAGGTTGAATTGCTGGTTGTGGGGCACGGAGGTCATGAAATAAGAAACATCGTGCCGCCGGAGCTTTCGGTAACTGTTTTGCCCTATTTACGGCAGACCCACGAGTTAGCCAGCGCTCTGAACCTCTGCGATGTTCTGCTTTACCCGACAAAAGCCGAAAATTTATCACTGACCTGTCTTAATGCCCTTGCTTGTGGTGTACCCGTAATTTCCTATGACGTAGGAGGACAGAGAGAAGCAATAAAGAATGGACATAACGGCTTTATCATTGAAATTGATGATGAGGAAGGTTTAATCAAGAGACTCATTGAAATGATTAATAATCCTTCATTGTGCTGGAAGTTGTCTGATGGCGCACGCTCCACGGCAGAAAAACATTTTCACTTTGACCGTTACATCGATGATCTTGTTGAGTATTATAAAGAAATTTTAACCAAACAGAATTGAAGTTTTTCTGTTGTGGGTTACGGGTTACGAGTTGCGTGTTTAAAAAGTCGAACCTTTTCTTCAATAACCCGCAACTCGAAACGGCCTTTTTTTGTTAAAGATACATTCTCAGACTCATAGTGTAAGAATCTAATGACCCTTATTGATAACCATACCGGTGGAGAAAAAAAAACCCGGGTTCTTGTGTTGGGAGGATTGGGTTTTATCGGCAGCCACCTCAGTCGGTTATTGCTTAAGGAAGGCTATTCGGTACGGCTTTTTGACAAGCTGTATAATTCCCGCAAATTAATAGCAGACATACAGGAAAAAGTTGAAATCGAAGAAGGCGATGCCGAAAGACCGGAAGATATTTTACGGTCATTGGAGAATATGGATGTCGTCATAGACCTAATTCATACCACTGTTCCCGGAGCATCCATGCAGGATCCGGTCTACGATGTGCAGACCAACGTCGTACCTCATGTCAGCTGGTTATCGCAGCTTCATAAAACTAAACTGAAACGCATAATATACATTTCCTCCGGTGGCACCGTCTACGGTATTCCCCAAAAAAATCCAATAGGGGAGAACCATCCCACTGAGCCTATAAGCTCCTATGGGATCACCAAGCTGGCCATTGAAAAATATATAGCCCTGTACGCCAACATCCAAGGGATTGATTACCGAATTTGCCGACCGGCCAATGTTTATGGTGAAGGACAACACCTCAATATCGGGCAGGGGGTGATAGGGGTATTTCTGGAATGTGGATTAAAAGGGCAACCGATTGAGATTTGGGGAGATGGTTCGATAAAGCGGGATTATCTTTATGTAACTGATATGGTGCAAGGAATTGCCAAATTAATTGAACACCGGGGAGGTAACCGCATTTATAATATTTCCAGTGGTGTTGGATATTCTTTAAACGATATAATTGAGATCATCCGAAACGAATTGAAAATACCTGTAAGAGTGCAATATTTACCTTCAAGAATGTTCGATGTTCCTATTAACATTCTGGATAACTCACGCTTTAAACTGGAAATGGACTGGGTTCCGCAGACTGATCTGGTGGCCGGCATGCGGCGGGTTTATGAATATTTAAAAATCAAGGTTTAAACAGGGATGTTGATGGAGATCCCTTCCATTCGTGAAAAGTGTTTTTGGTCGAAGGTAAAGGCGGTTTTTATCCCCTGGGAGGTCATCCAGGCCTCGTTATAACCATCGAGGAAATCAATATTTTTTTCCTGGTACCAGGTAATGGCCTGCAAAATAAGGTCGGAATCGGCGACTTCAAGTCCCGGGGTATTTAAAATGGCAAGCACCTTTGCCTGGATATCCTCCCGGGACAACCGATAATAAGACTCCAGGGTCCAAACGATTTCGGCAAGGACTAAGCTGTTGGTCGTCAATAGGATCTCACCTGCAGCGGCCAGGCGGAAAATTTTTTCCACAGCGTCGGCTTGTTCCGGGACGTCGTTGGTCAGGTAACGCAGGAAGATATTGGTGTCTGTAAAAATTTTCTCAGGATTCATCAGCGGCCTCCTTCGAGGCCCGAACCTTCATAACCATCTGCCGGATATCTTCAAAATATTGGGGGTTATTAACCGGTACACTTCCACGAAGATCAAAAAGGGTCTGGTTCAGGGGTTTAAGGATAATAGCCTCTCCTTTCTGGAGAAAGGATAATCGATCCCCTTCTTTGATCTTTAAGTAACGGCGTATGTTTCCCGGGATAGTAATTTGGCCTCTTCTTCCAACTTTACTGACATTTATCATTATTTTGCCTTTCATTTATTTATTTGTTGGATAAGGTTAAATATGACTGTCAAATTAAAAAATGTCAAGAATTTTTTAAAAAAAGAACTACCGTTACCCTGTGAATATTATTTGGCACGTCCCGGCGGGATTGAACCCCAATCTGTGAAGTTGGCCCCATTACAGTGCAAAGAATTTTTTAAAATATAATCAAATAGTTATTATAATTTTACGAGAAGGGAATAGCATGATCCCCTTGATAGATTTAAAAGCACAGTATCAGAGTATAAAAAATGAGATTGGCCAGGCGGTTGGCCGGGTACTGGAGAGCTGTCAGTTTGTTTTAGGGGACGAGGTGGCGGCCTTTGAAGAGGAATTTGCCTCTTATTGTGGTGCAAAATATGGGATAGCCGTCAATTCCGGGACCAGTGCCCTGCATTTATCCCTGTTGGCCGCCGGGATCGGTCCGGGGGATGAGGTTATCACCATACCGTTTACCTTTGTGGCTACAGTGGCCGGCATCGTTTATACCGGAGCCCGGCCGGTGTTGGTGGACATCCAGCTTCCTTCTTATAACATCGATGTGGATCGGATCGAAGAAAAAATCACTGAGCGAACCAAAGCGATTATACCGGTGCATCTTTACGGCCAGACTGCGGATATGGATCCGATCCTGGAAATCGCCCGGCGTCAAAACCTGAAGGTTATCGAGGATGCGGCCCAGGCCCACGGAGCCGAATATAAGAGACGTCGTGCAGGGGGGATGGGTGACCTTGGGTGTTTCAGTTTTTATCCCGGGAAAAACCTGGGGGCTTATGGGGAAGGAGGTATGGTGGTAACCAATGACCCCGAATATGCCCGAACTATCCGTATGCTTCGGGATTGGGGCCAAGGAAGTAAGTACCATCATGTACTTAAAGGGTATAATTATCGGATGGATGGGATTCAGGGAGCGGTCCTTCGCGTTAAACTAAGACATTTGGAAAAATGGACCGAGGCAAGGCGTCTCCATGCCCAGAAATATAATCAATGGTTGGCCGGAACGCCGATCCAAACGCCGGTGGAGATGCCTTTTAACCGTCATGTTTATCACCAATATACCATCCGCTTACCTGAAAGAAATCAAATACAGACCTGGTTGCAAACACAGGGGATTCAAACCGGTATCCATTACCCCATTCCGGTTCATTTGCAGGAAGCCTATACTGACTTGGGATACCGGACCGGGGATTTCCCAATATCGGAAAAGGCGGCCAAAGAGGTTCTTTCTCTGCCCCTATATCCTGAAATGTCTGAGGCTCAAATCAATATAATAGGTTCAGTTTTAAAAGAGAGATTTCGTTGAATTTTGAACAGACTGCACCCGTTGAAACAAAACGATCCCTTAAAATTTACCATCGTTACTCCTTCACTTAATCAAGAATCTTATATTGGAGCAACGATAGAGAGCGTTATTACCCAAGCTGGAGATTTTCAAATTGAATACTTTGTTCAGGATGGAGGGTCCGCCGATGGTTCTTTAGAAACCATTCGATCGTATGCAGAAAGGATAGGCTCCGGCCGGCAAGGGATTCATTGTCGAGGAATCACCATGGATTGGGAAAGTAAACCCGATAAGGGCCAGACGGAAGCCGTCAATAGGGGACTCAAAAAGGCTGCCGGGGATATTGTCGCTTATTTAAATTCCGATGATATGTATTTCCCCGGCACTCTGGAGGGTGTAGCAACGGTTTTTCAATCACATCCCGAGGTCGATTTTGTGCATGGCGACGGTGAGTTCATAGACGAACAGGGCAACCCGAAGTGGGAATGGTTATCAAGGCCGTATGATCATAAGGTGATGACTTCCTACCATTATTTATGGAATCGTTTTACCAATTTTATCGTCCAACCGGCAACCTTCTGGAGAAAAGAGGTTTTGGATAAGATCGGTTATTTGGATGAATCCTTTCACTATGCTATGGATAACGAATACTGGGTGCGGGCCGGACATTTCGGCTTAAAGTTTTTTCATATCCCCGTTAAATTTGGAAAATATCGATTGATCCCCGGAACAAAATCCCTCTCCAGCCCAACTGTCTTCTGGGAGGATTCCCTGGAGATGTATCGGCGATATAGAAGACCGGGTTCACTGAGTTCTCTCTTCGCTTTTTATTATTACAATCTGATATTGAACGAAGGGCTCGATCTCGAAAGAGGAAAAAGAAGGGGAGAACAAGTTTTCGAACGATGGAAGGAATTACCTGAGGAGGAACAGGAACACCTTAAATCTCAAGCAGAGAAAGGTTGGGATTTGACCAATTTATTGATCTCCGGAGTTCTGGCCCGTCTGGGACAGAAGGAGAAGGCCGGTTTCCCCTTTCGGCAGGCCCTTATAAGTCACCCCACCTTGTTACTTCACCCGTTTGCTTGGTCTTATCTCCTTAGGAAAGCGGCTCCTTCAAGCCTAGCCTTCCGGATTGAAACTTTTGTTGAAAGGATGATCCTTTTTTATAGAGATTTCCGTTATGAATATCGTTATCAGGAAGGTAATACCTTGACCCCTATGGAGAAGAAATTTCGTCAGTGGACGAAAAGAAAAGGATAGATTTATTGCGTCCGGAAAAAATAAATGTCCAGGAGTTTTATAATCGTTTCGGCTGGCAAAAAACCCCGGATGGGTTATTTAAGGATACGGTTGCCTGGGTGGACCTCAGACCCCTGCTGTTGCCGTATTACCGCAGGGTCAGGAACCGGGCTAAAGCGTTTTTTAAAAAAAAGGGAGATTTTTTCTTAGATGCGGGATCAGGCGGAATATCGTATCCGGAATATCTCGAATATGCCCAGGGATTTAGTAAACAGGTCTGTGTGGATCTTTCTATGGTCGGGCTTAAAGAAGCCAGAGATAAGCTGGGGGAGCGGGGCCTTTACATTTTAGGGGATATGACTCTCCTGCCTTTCCGGGACGAGGTCTTTGATGCCTTTGCCTGTAATCACGCCCTTTATCATGTCCCCGCCGATGAACAACTTCAAGCCCTCCGGGAACTCTACCGCACCTTGAAAGCCGAGGCAACCGGGGTCATTACTTATACGTGGCCATTTTCTCCGATATCGGACTGGATTCCGATGAAAAATAAATCCCGGCTTTTTGGTTTAGTTAAAAAAATCTTTTTCTCAAAAACTGAATCAGGACCGGTTTTGGTGGAGGAAATCCCTCCTCTCTACGGTCACCCCCATCCCCCCTCCTGGTTCCGTCAGGTTTTGGATGAGGTTAAAATCCCTTATACCATGAGAGTTGCACAACTTATTGACCCTGTTTTTAGCCGGGCTTTAATCAGGGAAAATGTCTGGGGACGCCTATTATTAGGGCTTCTTGCCTTTTTAGAAGACTGGTTTCCCCGGTGGTTGTCTGAAAAAGGCAGATATCCTTTTATTATTTTAAAAAAGCAATCGACTGACAAGACTGATTCCTGAAGGATTTTTTTGTCTCCCTTTCCTTTAAGCGTTATCCTCTGCACATACAACCGCGCCGGGTTTTTGGAAAAATCCCTTGAAGGGCTGGCCAGGCAAACGGTTTCAAAAAAAGATTTTGAGGTTATTATTGTTGATGACGGCTCTCAGGATAATACAACAGCGGTGGTCGAGGCCTTTAACGGCATTCTGCCCATACAATACCTTTACCAGGAAAATAAGGGACTGGCCTTTGCTAAAAATCGGGGGATAGAAAAGGCCCAGGGAGACATTCTGGTCTTCCTGGATGATGATGATCAGGCTTCACCCTCTTTTTTGGAAGAACATCTAAAGACCCATCGGGCTTTTCCCGAAAAAAATTATTCAGTTTTGAATTTTACGACTTGGTCCCCTCATCTAAAAATAACCCCTCTAATGGAATTTATCATCACTGCAAGCGGGGGGTTGTTCAGTTATTCGGCCCTTAAACACGGCCAGATCCTCAATTATCTTTTTTTCTGGGGAGGAAGGTCTTCCTGCAAAAGAGAATTTCTTCTTGAAAATGGGTTGTTTAACCCTATCTTTCGTTTCGGCAATGAAGATGCCGAATTGGGATATCGGTTGTCAAAACTCGGGTTTAAGGTGATTTACAACAAAAATGCCGTAAGTTATATGATGCGTCCGATCGGGTTCGAGGATTTCTGCCGTCGATCGATCCTGCAAGGGCGGGCTAATTTCATCTGGAGCCGTCTTCATCCTGAGCCGGAAGTACTGGAATGGTGTCAGATGGACACCATTAATCAAAACTGGAGTACCGTTCGGGAAAATTTCGATCTTATTATTGAGTATGCCCGTGAATTGGATGATTTCGGCAACAAGATTATGAACCTGGGTGTTCCTTTACCGTTCCCTTTCAGAGATATATTAAAGATGGCTTACGGAGAAGCCTTTTGGGCCTGTAAAATAAAAGGGATCATGGAAGAACGGCGGGAACAGGCTTCTTCGGTTGAATCCTCCCCCCAAAAGACCTTTTTGCTGGACCCTATTCAAGCCCCCTTTAAGGTGGTGGCTATTATCTGTGCTTATAACGAGGGGGATATCATCTATCATGTGATAAGACATTTAATAGAAAACGATATTTATGTCTATCTCCTTAATCACCATTCTACCGATAATACCCTGGAGGAGGCTTCAAAATGGTTGGGGAAGGGATTGCTTCATATTGAACTATTTCCCGATGAGAGTGATATGCCGAAAAAACATGAAGAGATTTTTGCTTTAAGAATGATCACCAAACGGATAGAACAATTGCATTTGGAGCTTGGGGCCGACTGGTATCTTCATCATGATGCCGATGAATTCAGAGAATCCCCCTGGCCGAGGATGACTTTGTGTGACTCCATAAAATTAGTGGATGCCCTGGGGTACAATGCCATAGACTTTAATTTACTGAATTTCCGGCCTATTGACAATTCTTTTATTCCCGGGGAAGATGTTAGGCAGTTTTTAAAATATTATGAACCAGGAGAGGACTTCAACAAAATCCAGATTAAGGCCTGGAAGAATTTTGGGCAATCTATTGACCTTTGCACCTTTTTTGGACATGAACCTATTTTTGAAGGTAAGAAAGTCTTTCCCTGCAGATTTCTCACACTTCACTTTCCTGTCCGTAGTTCGGAACACGGCCTCAAAAAAGCGATCAAGGAAAGGATTAAGCGGTTTGATCCAAAGGAAAGGGAGGCTGGCGCTCACATACAATATGATGAGATTAACAAAGAATATAATTTTATCAGAAAGAAAAAAGAGTTAACTCTTTACCAGGCCACGAAGGTCAGGGAAAAGCTGTGGTTTGACGTCATATTTAAAGAAGTCGGAAACCGTGAAGAAGGAGATCTCCGGTCATGACCCGCCCAGAAGATCAAAAACAACTGGATTTTGATCAGGTAGAGCAATTGAAAGAAGCTCTGAAAGTTAAGGATGCCATTATCAATAGTTTGGGGGAAACCTTAAAAAGGAAGGAGGCCCGATTGCTGGAACAAGCAAAAATTCTTCAGGCTCGGGAAGCGGCCTTGAAAGCTTTGCAGCAAATCATTTATTCTTTTAACAACTCCTTATGCTGGAAATGGTTTACCGTCTTACAGAACCGATCCCTTCAAATATTTCCATTGCAATCCCGAAGAAGGAACTATCTTAGAAAGGTCCTTTCTATTTTTCGTAAGGTGGTTTAAACGTCCGAGAAAGAAACATTCAATTAAAAGCAATTGCGGTTTTCAATTTCAAGTATCATTTGTATATGGGAGTAACGAATCACAATGATAGAATATGACTCAGCAGTAAGGCGGTCTCCTTTATTTTCAGAGTTGGGTGAGTTATTACGATATCGGGATCTATTATATCTAATGACCTTAGCAAATATCAAAAGGCGATATAAGCGATCCACGTTGGGGATCATTTGGACTCTGTTGGGCCCTTTATTAACCATGACTGTATTAACCATCGCCTTTTCTAACCTTTTTCGTTTTTCGTTGATCAATTATCCTATCTATTTATTATCAGGTCTCATCTTTTGGAATTTATTTACTCAAACAACTCAAGATGCGATGAATTCTATGATATGGGGTGGGGACTTGCTTCGACGAATTTATATTCCTCGGACGGTCTTTCCCCTTACTGCTATAATTTCCGGTTTGATTAATCTTTTCTTGAACTTGATTCCTCTGGCCATTATTATGCTGATATTTAAACATGCCTTTCGACCGGCCCTATTTTTTATTCCTTTCGCTATCTTACTGGTAGCTATGTTTGCGCTTGGGATAGGCCTTATCCTTTCAACTATGGCAGTTTTTTTTCTTGATGTTATATACCTATATCAGGTTTTTATATCAGCTTGGTTCTACCTTACCCCAATAATCTACCCCAGGGATATCTTCCCTGCCCGATATGTTTGGTATATGAATCTCAATCCTTTATATAACCTTTTAGAAATATTTCGTGCTCCTATATATCTTGGTCTTATACCAGGAACTAATACCATATTGGCAGCCACTAGTTGGGCTCTGGTTTCATTGTTGATCGGTTTTTGGGTGTTTACAAAGAAAGCCGATGAATTTGCCTACCGGATATAATCTTATGAAAGTTGACAAAGTCAATCCGTTGATCGAATTTGATAATGTTTCTGTGCGCTATCGTCTGCCCCACGAAAAGATTGCTTCGTTGAAAGAATATGCTATTCGTCGTCTTAAAAAATCAATAAATTATATTGATTTCTGGGCTCTTCGTGAGATTAATTTTAAGGTTTATCAGGGTGAATTAGTCGGAATTATTGGTTCCAATGGAGCGGGGAAAAGCACACTTCTTAAAGTTATCTCAAGGGTGTTACGGCCGACTTTGGGAAGCATTCGAGTGAGGGGGTTGGTAGCACCTTTACTTGAATTAGGGGCGGGATTTGATTATGAACTTACGGGACGAGAAAATATTTATTTAAACGGAACCATTCTGGGATTTAAAGTAAAGGATATTTCCAAACGTTTCGATCGAATTGTCGATTTTGCAGGCATCAAAGATTTCATCGATTCGCCTCTAAGAACCTATTCAACCGGTATGATTACCCGGTTGGGGTTTGCTATCGCTACGGATATAAAACCAGACATATTAGTTTTGGATGAAATATTTGCGGTTGGAGATGAAGAGTTCCAAAAAAAATCTATTAAACGAATTGAAAGATTTAAGAGCAAAGGGACTACTATTTTGTTGGTATCGCACAACCTCAATCAGGTCAAGTCCATGTGTGAAAAGGTTGTATGGCTGGAAGGAGGAATAACCCGTGCCGTTGGCCCTTCCAAGGAAGTCATCGAAAAATATCAACGGACTAAGCGTTGATTAATTCGAAGCCTATAAAGAGATTAATCGATACGCACCGAGACCTTTAAAAAATGCTCCCTTTTGCCCAATCTCTTTGTCGGGCTTAAATTTCAGTCCTCGAAATATTACATAGTTTTCTGCGGTTGAAATTTTTGCTTTTCTTGACTTTGACCAAAATTGAACATTTTTCAAAGGTCTCGTCCCCCTAAAACCTAAGTTTTATCAGATTCAACCCCAGCATTTTTTTAAACCAATAGGCAGTTCTTTTATTTAAGCAGAAATCGAAAGGATTAAATGGTCTCAGAGGTTTGGACTTAAAATTAAGGTCCCGACGGAAAAACAGAAAAAATAATTGTGCCTATTGGAAAAAGGGAACCCAATGGATCTTAGTGTGATTACCGTTACCTGGAATTCTGAGGAGAAAATAATCAAACAGATACAGTCTGTTTGTGCCGGTTGCCGAGAGATCAGTTTTGAACAGATTGTGGTGGACAATGCTTCTGGTGACAAGACAATTGAAGTTATTAATACTAATTTTCCGGAAATTACACTGATTATGAATCTAAAAAATGAAGGGTTCGGTTATTCGAATAACTTAGGGGCGAAACTAGCCCAAGGAGAGTTTATCTTATTTTTAAATCCGGACATGGAAATCGAAGCCGAAGGTTTGGATAAGATCGTAAAATGGATGAGAGGAAACCGAGAAGTGGGGATAGGAGGCTGCAAGTTAGTCGATAAGCAAGGAAACTTTCTTGATGAAGCCAAGCCGCGAAGGTTTCCAAAAAACTGGGAGATGTTAGTTTTAATATTTAAATTATTTCATTTAATGCCAAGTCTTTTAAATAAATATTTATCTAGTAATTTTAACCCAAATAAAGAGCAGGAAGTCGATTCTGTACGAGGTTCTTTTTTGATGATAAGAAGAGAAATCATTGAAAAGTTGGGTTGGGCTTTTGATCCAAGATATTTTATCTGGTTTGAAGATGTAGATCTCTGTCGGGAAGTAAAAAGCTTAGGATATCAAATCAAATATACACCGATAACGACCTGTATGGATTATTTCGGTCAAAGCTTTGACCAAAAAGATTTGTTATGGAAACAAAAAAAATTTACTGAAAGCATGTTAAAATACTTTAGAAAATGGGAACCCTGGTATAAATGGATTTGGATTATGATGTTAAGGCCAATGGGAATTATCTTAACCTGGATTTATTTAAAAATATTTCAAAATAAACAAAGAGATTTACCAGCTTCTTATTTTATAAAAGTTATTTAAAACAATGCATTCTTCGCCATTCATTTCAATAATAATGCCTGTATACAATGCTTGTAGAATTAATTCTAATTATTTAGTCGAAGCCTTAGAAAGTGCTATCAATCAAACTTATAAAAATTATGAACTAATTATTGTTGATGACGGATCGACGGATCAATCTTCCAAACTTTGTCAAGACTTTATTCAAAGTTATCAGAATATGAAAATTCAATACTTTTATAAAGAAAATGGAGGACAATCCACTGCCAGAAATTTTGGAGCTGGAAAAGCCAAGGGCGATTACTTGTGTTTTATCGACCAGGATGACATTTGGAAAGAAAACAAATTGGAAACAATCCTGCCTTACCTGGATGAAAAAACAGACTTTATCTATACGGATTTTGACAGTATCAATGAAGCCGGTTCCACAATTTTATCAGAAATCCATCGTAAGTATTTGTCGCTATATGATAGACCTCATCCAAAGCAAAATATTGAAGACATTCTTTATCAAGATGTTTTTGTCATGCCGGGCCTGATGACCATAAAAAAGGAAACCTTTTTCAAAATTAATGGTTTTGATGAGGAGCTGTCCGGATATGAGGATGATGATTTATTTCTGAGAATTTTTGAAACCGGCAATATTAAATACCTTCCTGTCTCAACTTTAAAATGGAGGATTTATGAAAACAGCTATAGTTTTTCGAACAGAATGGTAAAAAGTCGTTTAAATTATTGGGAAAAATTAATTAAAAATTATACCAGTCAAGGGAAAGATCGCAGAAGGGTCAGAGAAATATCGTCTCGTTTTTTCTACGACTTTTTATCTCAGGCCATATCCCAATATTTGAAAAACGATAAATTATTTTATGAAAATTTCAAAGGATTGAAAAAGGTTTTAGGATATATCCCCTGTGTTAGGAAATGGTTCTATCAATGTATTTTTTTATTAGACGCTGAAAGGGCCATCGGGACCATTCATTGGATATTTACGAAATACGAAAAGATCCTCTATCAAATACGAAAAAATCTCCATCGTCAAATAACCTTCCGAAAAATTCTTGTTTATTTTTTAAATCATACCTTCCTGCATCGATATTTGCCAAAGTCAATAAACCGGGAACGTCTTGCAGGAATGTACATTCAAGGCAATGGTATTGAAATTGGAGCATTAAAAGATCCATTAAAAATACCTAAATCTTCCAAGGTTAAATATGTGGATCGAATGTCAGTAGCTGATCTTATGAAACAATATCCTTTAAAGGAAAAGGATTTAGTACCAGTCGATATTATTGATGATGGGGAACAACTTGAATCAATAGATGATTCTTCACTGGATTTTGTTATCGCCAATCATTATCTGGAGCATTGTCAAAACCCGATTTTGGCCCTGAAAAATATGTTCAGGGTGCTTAGGGTGAATGGAATTCTTTTTCTGGCCATTCCCGACATGAATGATACTTATGATCGAGATCGAATACCAACCCCTTTTGAACATCTTTTGAGGGATTATGAAGAGGGGCCTGAATGGTCAATAAAAGAGCACTATAAAGAATGGGTGACTCAGGTCGACAAAATAGGTGAGGATAAAGTAGTTGAAAAAAATATTATCATGCTGATGGATATCAAATATAGCATCCATTTTCATGCCTGGACTCAGATTGAGATGGTTGAATTACTGGCGGCCATGAAAAGGATTTTCAAGCTCCCTTTTTTAATAGAGCTTGTTTTCAAAAATGGACAAGAAATTATTTTTATTTTAAGAAAAATAAACCAATGATGATTTGTAAAAAAATAATTGCGCATGAAAAAATGTTGTCCTGAAGACCTTCCTTTGATTTCCGTCATCATTGTCAACTGGAACGGGGCCAAGTTTTTAGCGAAATGTCTGGCCGCCTTGAAGGCCCAGACTTTCAAGAGTTTTGAAATAATCATCATTGACAACGGCTCTAACGATCGATCGGTCGATAACCTGGAAACAACTTGGCCGGAGGTGCGAGTTGAAAGACTCAAAAAAAACAAAGGATTCGCCGCAGCCAATAATCTTGGTGCCCGATTGGCAAAAGGAACATGGCTTGCTTTGATTAACTATGATGCTTTCCCAACACCGGGATGGCTTCAAGCTTTGTCAGATGCTTCCATAAAATTTTCTGAATTTTCATTTTTTGCCTCATATCTTGTAATGGCCGAACGAAATAATTATACTGACGGAATGGGAGATATTTATAATGTATGCGGGATGGCCTGGAGACGCGGCCATGGCAAACCAATGGATATTTTTAAGCAAAAGGAGATAGAAGTATTTGGGCCGTGCGCCGCTGCCGCATTTTATCCTCGGGAACTGTTTTTAAAGGCCGGTGGTTTTGATGAAGATTATTTTTGTTATCATGAAGATGTAGATATGGCTTTTCGATTACGGTTGCAGGGCCATCGCTGTTTATTTGTTCCGGACGCAGTCGTTAAACATGTAGGTTCTGGAAGTCACGGTTCTGAAAGTGATTTTGTCAGGTATTTCAGCCACCGGAATCTGGTATGGACTTATGTTAAAAATATGCCCGGTGTTCTTGTTTGGTGGTACCTGCCGGCCCATTTACTATTCAATTTGATTTCCATATTCTGGTTTTTAGGACGGGGTCAAGGCAATACCATCTGCAGAGCCAAAAAGGATGCGATGCTTGGGCTAAGAAAGGTCATCCATAAACGACGTCAGATTCAACAGACACGAAAAATTCACTTTACTCAAATTAAAACAATTATGGACAGGCATTGGATAAACCCATATCTCAAGCCACATTATCGAACGGAATAAAAATCATGGAAAATGAGGTGAAAGAATTATTAGTATTAAGAGAACAAATGAGCCAAGTGAATGAAAAAATAATGACTCAATTAAACCAATTTATTGAAATTTCAAACCAAATTGGAAAAATGAAGGACAAACTCGGACTTCCGCATTTTGATCCTCAAAGAGAATTTGAAATGCTGAAAGAAGTTGAACAAAAAAATAAAGGACCGATGCCCCAGGATATGATGAAAAGGGTTTTTAAGGAAATTTTTCAGGCATCCGTTGAAGAAATGGGTGTTGAAACCCGCAGAAAACTGAAGGTCAATCGTTTGCCGACGAGTCAGGATTTGGTGATTGATATCAATGGGATAAAAATTGGTGGCAAAAATCCGATTATTATTTCCGGGCCGTGTTCAGTTGAAAGCTATGAACAACTATCCAATACGGCCAAAAAATTAAGAAAAATGGGTATCCGGATATTGAGGGGCGGGGCTTTTAAACCTCGAACCTCTCCCTATAGTTTTCAGGGATTGGAAGAAGAAGGTTTAAAGATATTGAAGACCATTGCCGATGAACTTGATATGATTGTGGTGACCGAGATATTGAATGTGGTTGATATTCCGTTGATCTTAAAATATGCCGACATCATACAGGTCGGTACACGAAACATGTATAACTATTCTTTGTTAAAAGAATTAGGTAAAATTGACAAGCCGGTATTACTGAAAAGAGGATTTATGGCCACCCTGGATGAATTCATTCTGGCAGCTGAATATATTTATCTTGGTGGCAATCATCAAATAATTTTATGTGAACGGGGCATTCGAACTTTCGAAACTCAGACCAGAAACACCCTGGATATCTCCTCCATTCCAATCATAAAAAAAGAAACCCATTTACCCATTGTCGTTGATATAAGCCATTCCGTAGGAAGAAAAGATATCATCAAGCCGATCGCCCGCGCCGCCTTAGCCGTAGGATCGGATGGAATAATATTTGAGTCACATTATAACCCTTCTCTTGCCTTATCGGATTCGTCTCAACAGTTAGATCTTGATGAAGCTGAGGAACTTATCAATTATTTAAAAAAATATTTTATATTCTCATAAGAATTTTCCTCAACCGTTAAACTCTTTTCTGTCCTTACAATAAAATAAGATCATGAGGTTTGGAAATAATGATTTTCAAGAAGGAATTGATAAAAAGAATGATGGATTTTGTTTTCAGCTTAATATTGGTGATTATTTTAACCCCCCTTTTTATTATCACGATCATCTCTATAAAATTTTTTGATAAAGGCCCGGTTTTTTATAAACAAACAAGGGTAGGGAAGAATAATAAAGAATTTTTGATGTACAAATTCAGGTCGATGGTTATCAATGCGGATTTATTAAAAAATGAATTGAATAATGAAGTCCAAGGACCTGTATTTAAAATAAAGAACGATCCCAGAATTACAAAAATTGGAAAAGTTATCAGAAGGTGGAGTATCGATGAGATCCCTCAATTTTTTAATGTCTTAAAAGGAGAGATGAGTTTGGTTGGGCCAAGACCTCTATCTTCTGAAGAAATGAAAGGATTTGAAGAATGGAAAACTTTGAGACTGACGGTATTGCCGGGAATTACAGGAGTTTGGCAAATAAATGCCAGAGAAAATAAAAAATTTGATGATTGGATCAGTTATGACCAAGAATATATTCAAAATTGGTCAATCACCAACGACATAAAAATACTTTTTAAAACTATTCACGTGGTTTTTAAGGGGAAGGGAGCCTTTTGATTTAATGGAGGTCACTATTCAAGAAAATTTACAACGGAACTATATAAACCATCCTTCGAAAATCTTTATCCAATCGAAAAATGAATCGTTAACGTATGGGGATGTTTATCAATATGTCAATGGTATTGCCAATTCATTAAATTCCTTGGGAATCAGGAAAAACGACAAGATCGGATTACTGATGAATCGAATTCCGGAATTGGTGCTTTCCATCTTGAGTATATCAAAGGTAGCAGCCCTTGCGGTTCCAATCAATATATTAAACAAGCCCGAGGAGATTAAAGAATTTATTTTTGATATTTCTCCTTCTCTGTTAATCATCCAGGACAAATATCTGCCCCTTCTGGATAAAGAAATCTCTTCAAGTTCCATAAAGATCATTGTCATTGGCGAAACCAATCATCCTTACATCCCCTGGAAAATAATTTGTTATCCTTTCGAATCCATCTCTAAAGAGGATATCGATCAGGATAACATTGCCTATTTGAATTATACCTCAGGATCAAGCGGTAATCCAAAGGGAGCAATCACCACGCATGCCAATATTTACTGGAATACCATGGCAGCCGTGGAAAAACTGAAGATTCATCCAGGAGACATTCATTTGTGTATGTTTGCCTCCTTTGCCCATCCTCATGAAATTTTCGCCAGGGCGCTTTATACCGGTGGTACCCTGGTCCTTCTGGAAGAGATCAATCCAAAAACGATCGCCGGCATGATTAAAAAGAGATCGGTAACCTGCATGATGGGGCTGGCCCCTATGTATGAGATGATGGCCGCTCATTGCCAGGGTTCTGATTTAGAAAGTTTGAGAATTGCCGAAAGTGGAGGCATGTATACCCAAGACAGTATCATCAAGGAATTTAAAAATAAATTCGCCATTCCCGTACTTCCGGTTTGGGGTAGTACCGAAACCACAGGAATAGCCATTGCCAATTCCCCTGCAGAAGAGGTCCGCTATGGATCCATCGGACGGCCTTGCCATTATTATGAAGTGGCGATTGTAGATGACTCCGGGAAGGAGGTTCCTACCAATAGTATCGGGGAATTGATTTTCAAGGGACCGGCCGTTGTCAGTGGTTATCTTGATTCACCGGAGGAAAAAGCTAAATCCTTTAAAAGGGATTGGTATTATAGCGGTGATTTGGCCAAAAAAGATCCTGACGGCTATTTTTATTTTGAGGGAAGAAAAAATGAAATGATTAAAACCGGCGGATTAAAGATTTTTCCTCAAGAGGTAGAAAATATCTTAATCACCCATCCGATGATAAGAGATGTGGCCGTGATAGGCCTTAGGGATAAATTGCGCGGGGAGGTGGTCAAAGCCATCATTGTCCTGAATGACGGAACAAGGATATCCCCTGGAGAATTAATTCATTATTGCCAGGAGAGAATTCCCCGATATAAGGCGCCCAGAATAATTGAATTCCGAGATGTTCTCCCCAAAACGGGCGGCGGGAAAATTAATAAAAAAGAATTGAAAAGAGATGCCGAATGAAAGCGCTCGTTGTCCAAGCCGATTGGAAACCAAAAAAAGAATATTATTTAACGAAAGATGAGGAATTAACCAGAAGAGCCCGTATCGGAAGTCAGGTTTGGTGCAATCCTCATTTTGAATATAAAGATGTCCCCACTCCCGATTTGGAAGATACAGAAGTATTGATACGAGTCAGATCCTGCGGGCTGTGCGGTTCTGATACCCATCTTTATGAAACAGATCAGGAAGGCTATATTCTTTTTTCCGGTCAAGTAAAACTTCCCGGCATCATAGGACATGAATTTTCCGGCATTGTGGAAAAAACAGGTAGAAGGGTTGTACATTTAAAAATTGGAGATGCGGTTACCGCGGAAAGCATCTTATGGTGCGGTCTATGCAGTCCCTGCCGCCGGGGAGCCTTGAATCAATGTCAGTCCCTCGATTTATTAGGACTGAGTTCGAATGGGGCTTTAGCCGAATTTATCGTCATTGACGAAAAATATTGTTGGAAAATAAATAAGTTAAGAGATGTTGCCGACGAGGATACGGTGTTTGATATTGGAGCACTGATCGAACCCATCGGGTGTGCTTATAACGGACTATTTGTATCGGGCGGCGGTTTCAGGCCGGGTGATACACTGGTCGTTTATGGAACCGGCCCCATCGGCCTTGCGGCAATAGCCCTTGGGAAAATATCCGGGGCAAGCAAGATAATAGCTTTTGACAAAATAGACTCACGCTTAAAATTGGCTCAATTATTGGGAGCAGATTATGTCTATAACCTGGATCAAATGGGCAATCAAAACCTTAGACCACAGAATAAGGTTTTGGAATTGACCAACGGAGAAGGGGCCAATATTCAAGTGGAAGCGGCCGGGGCCGCCTCTTTTACGATTCCTGCAATGTTGGAGTCGATGGCACCTAATTCAAAAATTATCTATTTAGGTAGATCTTCTGATCTTGTGTCTATAGAACTTAATCGGTTGGTTTCATGTGCTGCCAGCATTCATGGAGCTAGGGGTCACGCCGGAAATGATATTTTTCCGAATATCATTAAATTGATCGCTTTGGATAAACTTAAGATAAAAGATATGATTACTGCCAGTTATCCTTTTTCAAATACCATTGAAGCCATAAAAACTTCTATCAAAAGAGATAACGGAAAAATTATTATAAAAATTTAAGGCAAACGCCAGTCATCTTGGGGAAACAAAAGGGAACTTATCTATTGATAAATTTAAATAATTGAATCAATTGGTAACATATTAATATTAATATGCAGAAAGAATTTTATTATGATAGCAAGCCTCAAAGCGACATATGGGATAATATGTGGACTTCCAGAACCATTGAAGAAGAGCTTGATGCTTGTGATATAGAATCACCTCCCAGAGAGTTGTTTCTGAAATACCTTTCAAAAAAAGATAAAATTGTGGATGCCGGTTGTGGTTTTGGCAAGTGGGTGATTTATCTCCACAGGCGCGGATATAACATTATGGGCATCGACAACAATGAATTGGCAATTTCAAAACTAAGAAAATTCGATGAAACGCTTCAGATAGAACTGGGCGAAATATTAAATATACATTATCCTGATAATTATTTTGATGCCTATATATCAATGGGAGTTATTGAACATTTCGAAGGTGGTCCGCTCACAGCATTGAAAGAGGCTTATCGGATAGTAAAGCCGGGTGGTTTAATATTCGTTTCAGTACCGACTGTAAATATAATCAGAAAATTTATCAGAAGACCATTGCGTAATACCATTAACGCAATTATCGGTTCCCCTTTAATAATAAAGTCCAATTGGAAGAAATCAAAAATTAAAGCTATTCTCGCCCCAATAGCAAATCCTTTGCCAGAGAAAGTGAAAAAACTTTTATTAAGGAAACAAATTAGATATTACCATTTTGGAGAATATCGCTTTTCGAAAATTGAGTTGGAGAATTATATAAAACAAACTGGATTTGAAATAATAAAAACATTACCTCATGACTTTTATGATTCTAAAGATCATGCAATAGGATTGATAGTAGATTTTCCATTTTTTGAAAGCGGAAACTCGATTAACTTTCGCCTTAATCCTATCGGAAAAGTAATTTCAAGGGTTTTAGAAGGTATATCCCCATGGATTGCCTGTTCAAGTATTATTTGTGTTGGCAGGTCAAAAAAAATCAGTTTTGAATGCCTAGACTAAAGCTTTAGAAACGATGTTTAAGCTTCAAGTCATTGTCGGGTATAAATTTTCTTAAGATGTCATTGCTGGAAAACCCAAAATAATAAGAAACTTATCTCAATAATAATAAATGATATGAGAAGTTAAAATGCCTACTTTTTCTATTATTATGCCCATTTACAATGCCTGCCAGATAAATGACAAATATTTATTAGAGGCTTTGGAGAGTATAAGAAACCAAACATATCAAGATATTGAATTGATAATCGTAAATGACGGGTCTATAGATAAGTCGGAAAAAGTTATAAAAGATTATATCTCGCATCATCCTGAAATCTGTATCCAATATTATTATAAGGAAAATGGCGGACAATCGCACGCAAGAAATTTTGGAGCCAACTTCACTCGAGGTGAGTATCTTTGCTTTCTGGATCAGGATGATCTCTGGGCTGAAAATAAACTGGAATTGATTACTTCTCAACTGGATGAGGATACCGATTTATTATACACAGATGCCGATATTATTGATGAAGAAGGGGAGACTATAGCTGAAGGAATTCATAAAAACTATAAATTGGGTGCACCACATCCCAAAAGATGCCTTGAAGATATTCTTTTCAAAGATGTTGCGGTCATGCCTGGCGTCATGACTGTTAAAAAGGATATTTTTAAGACAATAAGCGGTTTTGATGAAAATTTATCAGGTTATGAAGATGATGATTTGTTTTTGCGGATTTTTGAGATTGGAAAAATAAAGTACCTTCCCGTTTCCACCTTAAAATGGCGCCATCATTCCGGTAATTGCATCTTAATGGAGGGGATAATCAAAAGTCGTCTTATTTATTGGCGTAAACTGATTATAAATTACACCGATAATGGTCAAGATCTATTCCGAATCAGGAAAATATCCAGCCGCTTTTTTAAGGAAATCCTTCATCAAGCCTTAATTCAATATAAAAAAGACAATATGCTTTATTTGGCCAATATCGCAACGGCCAAAGAAATCATGCCCTCACTTCCCGGGAAGAAGAGGATTTTATTTCGTTTATTATTTTTATTAAATGACAGGCCGATGATTAATATTTTCAGGATTTATTTATTATTAGAGAGAGTAATTGCCGGAAATATAATAAGGCTTAGACGTTTCGTAAGGAAATTTGCATGACCTGGAGGATTGAATGAAATTGGCGCTATTCAATAAACTACATAAAGCCTATCGGATTTTAAAGGAGATGGGATGGAGAGCGTTACTACAAAAAGTTATTTGGCGTCTGACATATATTGACTATCGAAGTATTTATAGTTTGGAGGCTTTTTATTTTTCGAACAGCATGGATTTTTCTTCACAGCATTTATTGATGAGCAAAAGGATTCATCAAATCTATTCTGGAAAATTGGATATTCGAAATATTACCTGGTTCCTGCCGGAATTTGGTAATATTTACTATGGCGGCATCTATACGATATTACGTTTTGCCGACTATTTGAAACGGCAACGGGGGATCGAAAATCGATTTGTTGTTCTGGGGAGAGGGAAAGAGAGTCAAATTGCAGAAAGAATAACCAAGGTGTTCCCTGCACTTGTTAATCAATCGGTTGAGTGTTTCCAGCAATATGAACAGGTGATTGATTTTAGATCGTCGGATGCCGCGATTGCCACTTTTTGGACTACCGCCTATTTTTTGTTGCGCTTTAATAAGACAAAACGCAAGTTCTACTTTATGCAGGATTACGAACCGGTATTTTATCCGAACGGCTCAGTCTTTGCCCAAGTGGAAGCTACCTATCGTTTTGGTTTTTACGGGATTGCCAATACGCCTACCCTTCATCAAATATATGTGCAAAAATACGGCGGCCAGGCTGATTATTTTATGCCATGCGTGGACACCAATATTTTTTATCCTCCTGAAAAGATAAATAATCACGAGAGTCCTCCGGTTAAAATCTTCTTTTATGGACGGCCCTCTTTCACGCATAAAGGTTTTGAATTAGGGATTCAAGCCCTACGTTTAATCAAGAAGCAATTAGGAAATCGGGTTCAGATCGTGGCAGCAGGGGAAAACTGGAATCCAAAGCAATATAACTTGGACGGGATTATTGAAAATTTAGGTTTGTTGGATTATTATAAAACAGCGGAGTTATACCGAACTTGTCGGGTAAGTTTGGTGATGAATCTAACTCGGCATCCTTCCTATTTACCTTTTGAATTGATGGCTAGTGGCACCCTGGTGGTGGCCAATTACAATCCGGCAACTACCTGGTTATTGAAAGATGAAGAAAATTGTTATTTAGCAGAGGCCAGCGCCACCTGTCTGGCAGATAAAATTAAAGAGGGTGTTTTGAATTTAGAAGAACGAACAAGAATTGTTAATAATGCCAGTCAAATGATAAAAAAAAGATATTGGAATTGGGCCGAAGAATTTGATAAAATATATCATTATATGTTAAACCCCGATATTGCTTCGAAGAATAAATAAGAGGTAACTAAATCGCAATTTTTAAAATAAACATACCAACTTTATATTAAATTATTTCCTTTCGAAACCAATTTATCAAAAAATTAAATACAAAGCCCTGAATCATTTTTTTTATCCCATAGTCTATGTGGCCTTTAATCGAAAAAGTATTTAAAAAATATTTTACTTATCTCCCATGGCAAATGAAATATTTTCTTGGAAAAGCCGGTATAGGTGGAATAGATCTCAGTATTGATCGTCATTTTGAATACGCTTTTGTCATCAGCAGATTATCAACAAAAAAAAAAGGATTGTTACTTGAAATAGGAGGAAGTGGATCACTGCTCACGCCAATCCTTGTTGCGTTAGGTCATCAGGTTATTGGTTACGATCTTCATCCATGGAGTCTAATATATCCGGGATATGAACATCGTGTAGGTGATGCACAAACGATGCAACTTGAAGATTCTACAATAGATATATGTGTATCCATCAGTTGTATTGAACATATGGAGAACAACCGTTATGGGTTACAATCAGGAGGGTCAGACAAAGCAGTTCTGAAAGAAATATTTCGGATCCTTAAACCGGGCGGATTTCTGATATTCAGTGTGCCCTATGGTATTGCCAAGAGCTTTTCTTTACATCATGTTTACGATGAACAACAGATCAAAGAACTGACAAAAAATTTTATTGAATGTTCTCGTGAGATATATGTTCCTGTTTCAGAAAAAAGCTTATTTCATTATCGGAAGGGAAACGAGAATGAAGCAAAGCTTAAAAGGCCGTGGTATCGTTATTCAGTGATAGCCCTTGAAATACAAAAACCATATGAACTTCCAAAAATATGACGATGAAAATAAACTTTTCGTCAGATGACTGGATAAAAAAGCATCAAGAAATATTCTCACAAAAAAATTCATTACGCTATTACTACTTTGATATTTTCGGGTTCCTTATAAAAAAACATCTTCTTCAAGGGCCGTCTTTGGAATTAGGAAGCGGACCGGGATTTCTTTCTCGTATTGCCGAAAATGTTACCACTTCAGATATTATTAATTTACCCGGTATCCAAGTTGTATGTGATGCCCACGAATTGCTGTTCCCGGACGGTTACTTTTCCAATGTTTTTTTTGTAGATGTTTTGCATCATTTGCACTCACCTCTAAAATGCTTCTGTGAAATATCACGTATATTAAAACCTGGAGGAAAATTAATCATAATTGAACCTTATACAACTCCTCTTTCGAGGATCTTCTATAAATACATTCATCATGAAGAATGTTATAGACCTGACAATGTATGGAATTGCGCGTTTCCTCCGGATAAGAAACCAATGGAAGGAAACTCTGAAATTCCTCGAGCATGCTTGGTTGAAAAAAATGGGCCCATTACTGGTGATACTCCGGCTAGCGGGCTGAGACTTGAAAAATTAATACCGTTTGCAGGCTTGAGTTACTTATTGACCGGAGGATTTAGATCCTGGCAGGTTCCTCTTCCGCTGATTCAAACATTATATTTTATTGAAGAGGCTACCCTTCGATTGTGGGCACCTCTGGCCGCCACCCGCTGTTTTGCCGTATTGAAACGCCCAGAGAAGCATAGCTAATAATAAAAACGAATATAATCGAATGAGAAGATTTTAAGTGAAGGACAAAATACTCTGCGGGCGAAACAGAAGATCGTTTATGGAAATTATTTGTCCCAATGAAACATTGAAAAACTATGGGGCCGGGGAACACCGATCGGGAAACCTTATGCGCGACAGCCTGAGGAAATATTCTACAAAACTGCCAGTTTAACTTATTCTTTCTCTAAAAGGAAAATAACGACATGGTTGATTTTAGCTGGCTTTGAGAATTCAAGGTTCACCCATTTCGATTGGCTTTATGGTAATAAAAAATCCCTCAAGAATGATCAGTATTGTAGATAGAATAGGACAAAAGGTTGAAAAGATTCCAGTCCTGAATAAATTTGTATAGTCCTTTTAATCTATTCACGCCGCCCGAAAAAATATCTGCCTGAAAGAGAAAAGAATTAAAAGAAATATGAGCAAGCCTGGAAAAAATATTGTAAAAATCAATATAATTATACTATTTATTCTTGGCAGTTTAACATTTTGGTCTTTAAGAATATATTATTGGAAAACAACATTCGAATTACCATTTGCTGATATGATGATGTTTGAACATATCTCCCATAATATAGTTAATAATTATGATTATAGCTGGACCAGTTTTTGGAAAACATTTAATCCTCCAACATTGGTTTCCATAAGGGCATTTGAGTTATGGTTATTCGGTGAATCAATTTTGAATTGGCAGATATTTCAAACGTTCCTGATGTTTGTTTCATTATTATTTCTTATTTATGAAATTTATAAAAAAACAAAGATTTATTTTTATTCAGTTTTTTTATTATTTATTGTTTCCTTATCGAAATCATCAATATTTTGGAGTCTAAAGATTTCCAGGGAAAGTTTGGCAGAGACTTTATTATATTTATCGATTGCAATAACTTTTTATTGTTTTAGGAAAAAAAATTACTATCCTTTTTTATTAGCGGGTCTAATTTATATTATTACTATTTTTAATCGACAAAATTTTATATTGATTATACCCATATTCATGTTGTTGACTATTTTTAAAGATATTTATAATAATGATTTAAAGATTGTTATAAATAAAGATAAGTTAATTAAATTATTATTTTATACTTTCGGATTACTGATCATATGGGCTCCGTGGACAATAAGATCTGTAATTTTGTATGGCCATCCGGTTTTATTAACTACTCAGAGCCCATATGGTGGTTTTTTGTGGGAATTGGGTGAAGTAAATATCATTGAAAAAAATGGAAATATAATAAAAACAGATGTTATGAAGTTATTAAGGGAAGCTCCCGAGAAATTTAAAAATGATTATGAGGCCAGCACTTATGCTAACTATATAAGCAAACTTTGGATAAAACAAAATTTTTTATTTTATCTAAAATTATCTTGCAAGAGATTTATAAATATAACTATCAAAAGAGATATATATTTAACAAAAGTAAATCGTCAAATATTATTTTCAAGTTCGACTATTACATCAATAATCAATAATTTATTAATTGATAAATATCTTTTATTAATTATAACAGGATTTTTAGGATATATAATTTTAACCATTAAATGGACTGTTATATCAATAATTCCTTTAACTATATTTTTAATAACTTTTTCAACTGCATTTGTAATTGGACTTCCAAGAATGTTTGAACCTTTTATTTCTTTGACTATTTTTGGAAATATAGCTTTTATTAAAAGTCATTGGAATTTCTTAGAACGAGAAAAAAGTTAAAATCATATATTGTAAAATCTTCTTATCCAAAGAAATATTGTTTAAAATAAACAACAATTCTCTCCAAGCTGCTTGATTTTGAGATTTATAAAAAGATTCCCTGTGATTGTTAATTCAAATCAAAGACCTATCATAATTTTCAAACATTAAAGGAAATGCATAAGTTGTTGTACGGACATAGATCAAACCAACAACAAATTACTGAATCAAAGATTGCCATTGCATTCCTATTACTTGTAGCTTTGGCGCATTTACCATCGCTATTTGCATGGTTTAACGGGGATGATTTTATTCACATTCAAGAACTTGCAATTTCATTTCCAAAGCTTTTAACAAAAACCTTGTCAGCTCACGTATTTGATCCTGTTCAAAAAGACATTCATTTTAGGCCGCTTACAAATATTTTCATGGGTTTGTTGTTTGATACAGCATCCCCCATTTTTATTCGATCGATCATCCTTTTTTTACATTTTATAAATGGATGGTTGCTATTTCATTTAGCACAAAAGATATTTAATAATTCCTTTGGACCATTTGTTTCCGCCTGTTTGTTTTTAGTCAATCCTTCATTATGTTTGACCATTTATTGGATTTCCGCTATTGGAGATGTTCTTATTACTTTTTTTGGATTACTGATTATGATTCTTTTTGAAAACCAAGAAAAAGGGTACTGGTCAAATATTCTAATAATAATTTATTTTATTTTAGGTTTATTTAGCAAAGAAATGATATTTACCTTGCCAGTGCTCTTATTATTTTATTCTTTTTATTTCCATAGAATCTTAAAAGACTGGCGGTTAATTTCGATATTGGCTCTTGTCGCCCTTATATTTTTTGTATTTCGGGGATTTTATATGGGATCTTTTTTTGCTGGGAAAGCTAATTTTTATTATTTTTCTTTTGGTGGCAATACCCTCTTAGCTATTGTGAAATACGCCGTTTGGATATTTTCTCCCTTCCCGTTTCATTGGATTGTTAAGCAGCCTGTATTGCTGGCCTTTAGTTTAATTTGGATTTTGGGAATATTTGTGACTATTCGAAGGGAAAATGGAATAAAGAATCTTAAAGAATTATCGATATTCCTGATAATGATTATTATTTCATTACTCCCTGTGATAAATTCACCAGGAAATTGGTATTTGTATTTTCCAATGATATTTTTTACATTAGCTTGCGCTTCAATTTTATCAAAAATAAAAATACGTCCTGTACTTATAGTATTGATAGGATTTATTTTTTCATGCTATATTGGAGTTTCCAATTATCATAGTATCAACTTTAGTAAATCAGGAGAGTTCCAAAGATCGATTCTTAAAAAATTATCCCAATTGCCGGAAAAAACAATTATTATTGCCGGTATTCCTCGGTCTTATGGTTCAGGAATCCCACTACTATCCTTTGACTTTATCGCGGAAAATGCTTTGAATCGATTTTATAATGTTCAAAAAAAAATTCATTATATGTTCATCTCAAATATCGAAAATTATAATATTAAAACATATGTTTGGTGCAAGGAAAACCAGGTTGAAATGCAATTACCAACAAAAACTTACAGCTATTTTTGGGATATTGGAGACGAAACGTCTCGAAATGGTTGGGAAATAAAGCCATTAGTTATGAATATTTTAGGAAAGCCTACTTCCGTTCGATTGCAAAAAAAGCCAGGAACCCCATTTTATATTTATAATGGAAATACTTTCGAGCGATATCCGGAATGCTGCAATATTCGGAGGTAAAAGAAAATTTCAATAGTTCTTATACTTCAGTGCGAGATTTTAATTGAGAAAAAGGTTAGTTATCTGGTGACTTTGAGAAAATAAATCTCTAAAGATTTAAATCAAAGCTCTCTTTCCCGAGAAGACTATCCGTAACACTCACGGAGATAATCGAAAAATCATCTTTAACGATAACTTTCTTACGATTTAATGATTCATGAATTGAATAAGCCGAATTAATAGATAATAATATTATCATATCAACAGGGTAATGTAGTAAATGAAAGAAAAGTGAAAGTGGAAAAAAAGCAGATTTTAATTACGGGTTCAGCTGGGCTAATAGGTTCTGAAGCAGTAAGATTCTTTGGGAAAAAAGGGTTTCATGTAGTGGGGATAGATAATAATATGCGGCAATACTTTTTTGGCTATGAAGCCAGTACTTCCGGAGAAAAAGGGCTTTTAGAAAAAGAATTCCCGGATAACTATATACATTATAATACTGACATCAGAAATTATGAGCATATAAAAAAAATATTTAATAAATATAATTTTGATCTAATCATACATACAGCCGCACAACCATCACATGACTGGGCCGCAAGAGAGCCCATTACCGACTTTACCATTAATGCGAATGGAACTCTTATATTACTTGAAAATTATCGGAAGTATTGCCCTAATGCAGTCTTTATTTTTACTTCAACCAATAAAGTCTATGGGGATACACCCAATTTATTGCCGTTAATAGAACTTGAAAAAAGGTATGAGATTGATCCGACTCATAAATTTGCAGCAAGAGGAATAGATGAGTCTATGAGTATAGACAACAGCAAGCATAGCCTATTTGGTGCATCCAAGGTGGCAGCGGATTTGGTAGTCCAGGAATATGGAAAATATTATGGCTTAAAAACCGGAGTCTTTAGAGGAGGATGTTTAACCGGACCTGCGCATGCTGGAGCAGAACTACACGGTTTTTTATCTTATCTAGCAAAATGTATTATCATAGGAAAGGAATATACGATATTCGGGTATAAAGGAAAGCAGGTAAGAGATAATATTCATTCCTATGACCTTATCAGTGCTTTTGAAAAATTTTATCATAATCCAAAATGTGGTGAAGTCTATAATATTGGCGGATCAAGACATTCGAATATATCAATTCTTGAAGCAGTCGATAAAATTGAGGAAATAACAGGAGAAAAGGCAGTTATTCGATATGAATCAAAAAATAGAGAAGGGGATCATATTTGGTATATTTCGGATGTTACAAAATTTAAAAGTCATTATCCAGACTGGGAATATCGATATAATAGCGATATGATCCTAAAAGAGATATGTGTTGCTTTGACATTGAAGAATAAGAAAGCATGATAAAGGATAAATATGAAAACAAAAAGTTTTCGTAGACTTTTAATTAATACAATACATGCGAAGAGTAATATTCTTTACATGGGATGTGAAGATGGCCAAGTAATCAGTGAGCTTAATCCAAAATATGGATTAGGCATACCTAACAAAAAGGGAAATAGGCCGTTAACAAAGAAAATATATACAAATGTATCATTTGAAACAAAAGATGTCCTTGAGATTCAGTCAGAAATAAAATTTGATTATATAATACTGGATGAAGCTTTATCACATTTTATAGATGTATACTCTACATTAAAGCACATCAGGGCAATGACCAAGGAAGATGGAAAAATTATTATTAACAGTATACCAAAAATAACTTTAATAAAAAGTATATTAGATTTGTTTAAAAAAAAGAATTTTAAGAAAATTGACAACTGGATACCAAAACAGCTTCTTGAAACCTTATTATACTTGAGCAATTTTTGGCCAAGACCTGAGGTGGGTTCATGTATCATTGCGGACGCTATAGAACCCAAAACCAGAAAAGAATATAGCTGTTCAATAATAATTCCTGCATACAACGAAGAGGGGAATATCGCGGAATGCGTGAGAAGAATACCTAAAATGAAAAGAGACTATGAGATAATCATAATCAATGATGGGTCAAGAGATAAAACATCAGAAGTGGTCAGAGAAATGCTTAAGGACGATAATAGAATTAAATTTATTGATTACAAAAACAACAAAGGGAAAGGGTATGCGACCAAAATTGGGATGGATGCAGCAACAAAGGATATTCTGATGATTCTCGATGCCGATATGACAGTTAGACCTGAGGATCTATTATTATTTATTGATGTGTTTGATTACAGGAATGCAGAATTTGTGAATGGTACAAGGATGGTCTATCCGATGCAGGATCAGGCAATGAGGTCCATAAAGGTTTTCGGGAACAAGATATTTTCTATTATTTTTTCTTACATTCTTAATCAAAATGTTACAGACACATTATGTGGAACAAAATGTATGTTTAGGAAAGACTACAAAAGAATAATAATGAAAGATAATTCCTGGCCGGATTTTGATTTACTATTCGGAGCCGCAAAAAATAATCTTAAGATAGTAGAAATGCCGATTTGGTATCAAAAGAGGGTTGTTGGAGAATCAAAAATGAAAGTTATCAAGCATGGTTTGATGCTTCTTAAGGCATCAGCAAGAGGGCTATTAGAATTAAAAATATTACGGAGATAAAGATGCAAAAAGTGGTTTTCTTAAATATGTTAACTTAAAAGTTATTAGAACCTATTAAACAGTAATTTAAAACCTTCTAATAATGTGACCCTTGCCAACAAACCCAACCTCACCAAATGAAACAACATTACTTTTAAAAGCTGCAAAGGGTGGTTTTTTTGGGTTTTTAGGGACAATTGTGGGGAAATCCTTAACACTTTTTTTACAGATTCTTGTGTCCCGCTTTTTTGGACCGAAATATTATGGGATCTTTATCACCGGCCTTTTAATATGTCAAATAACACAAATTATTTCTGGCCTTGGCTTGCAAAAAGGGGGGATGCGATTTCTGGCCATTGCACACGATCAGCGGGACTACAAAATGATGCCGGAAATCCTCAAAACTGCTGTACTTTTTCCACTAGTATTCGGGACTTTCATTGGGGCTATTCTTTATGGATTGGCTCCTTTTCTCGCTGTCTCTGTTTTAAAAAATGATGAAATAGTTCTTGTGTTAAAACAATTCTCATTTGCAGTACCTTTTTTTACCATTCTTAGGATTAGTGCCGATTTAAGCCGTGCTTTCAAAACAACTAAATATGCGGTCATCATTGAAGATTTACTGTTTAGTTTATTACAAATTATTTTTTTTATTACATTTTATAAAATTGGTTTTGGTTTTTCATCAGTAGTTTATTCCTTTATTCTTGCCACGATGATCTGTTCTTTTTGGATGCTGTTACTGGTCAGACATCAGATCCAAGGGTTTTGGCCTCATCCGACTAAGAAACAGGTTTTGAACAAAAATTCGATTTTTCCAAGAAGCTGGCGTCCTATCTTACTATATTCCATACCGCTTACTCCATTTGGTTTATTATTGATAGGAAACAACTTTATGGACATTATTATGCTTAATATTTTTACGGATTCTTCAAGAGTTGGAGAATATGCTGCAGCGGCCCGTTGGATTATGTTTTTCGGAATGGTAAGTGTCTCTTTAGAATTAATATTTGGCCCATTAATGGCCGGGCAATTAGGCTTAAACCGAAATGATCAAGTTAAGATCCTTTATCGATCGGCAACCCGTTGGGGATTATTTGTGATTCTTCCCATTTCGGTTTTTCAACTGTTATCAAGAGAACCATTGATGCTAATTTTCGGTAAAAATTTTCTTTTAAATAGCCCTAACGTCTTAGGTATTCTCGTTATAGGAGCCATCTTTTCTGCAGTTTCTGGTATTGCAGGGCTACTCCTTACAATCAGTGGTCACCAGTATATAGAACTTGCTTTTTTGACAGGTAATCTCTTGATTAATATGTTACTTAATTTATTATGGATACCGCGATATGGGCTATATGGAGCTGCCTTAGCTAACATATTATCAACTTTGATGACTGCTTCCGTTCGAATTATGATAATAAACAAAGTCATGAAAATGCATCCATTTAGTATTTATATTATCTTTCCACTAATTATATCTTTTATTTTGATCATTGGAGGATTGGTAATTGAATCTATCTTTATTTTAAATATGGGGGAAAAAACAATTATAGGAATTTTGGCAGGAGGTCTAACCTTGTTAAGTATAACTATTAACGGCTTTGATAAGAATGATCGTGAACTGTTGATAACGATTAAAAACAAAATATTTAGGAATTAGTCAAAAAATTATTGTAAAGAGGGTTAATAGAAAATTTGAAATATCAGAAGCGAAAGCAACGCATTGTGAATCAATAAGCTCCTTGGATTAAAATATGAATAAAAATAAATCAGTGGTAATACTTGGTGGCGGTTTTGCCGGAATAAGAATTGCTTACCTGTTAAATAAATTAGGTTATAAAATATCCTTAATTGAAAAATCGCAAAATCTTGGAGGCATGGTACAAACCGTTAAATATGAATATAAGGGCGAACAATTTCTCTTTGATTTTGGGCCGCACATTTTTTTTGAAGATTATGTCAATGAGTATCATGATCTTTTGGGAGATGATTTGATAACTCTATCAGATCGTTTCAGTATGTATACGGAAAAGGTAATCCTTTCTTACCCACTTCGACTTGTTGAATTATTTACTAAAATGAGTCCCCTGGTAACGTTCAGTTACCTATTAGATTATTTTTATAACTGGGCCAAAATATCAATAAAAGGTGAAACCGACTTAAATTTGGAAACTTTTATGACGAAACGGTTCGGGAAAAAAATATTCAACTTTTTTTACTTCCCATATATAGAAAAATGTTGTGGATTATTACCTGACCAAATATCAATTTTGTGGGGGAAAGAACGCGAAAATGTAAGTGGAAAAAGCTTAATGAAAAATATATTAAATAAAATTGTAGCGCAATTAAACAAAAAAATAAAGGAGCGGCTTGCTAAAACTAATGATCCATCTGCAAAAATGATTTCATCTTGGTATCCGCATTACGGTGCAGGTCAACTTTGTAATGCGATGACCGCAACCCTCAATAATCAAAATATTTATTTGAACACCAAGATAAGTCAAATTAATGTTGAAGGTCATACCGTTCAAAATGTTATTGTGGATACGGAAGGTAGTCAAAAAATTATCAGCGGAGATTACTATATCTCGACTTTACCGTTACCAACATTATTTACTTATTTTAATCCATTAGTTGCTGATCAAGTCGAGGTTGCACAAAAATTACATTATAGGCATATCCAGCTTGTTAATCTCATTATAAATAAAGAAAGAATCTTAGATTCTTTGGAGATGTTCTCAATGAATAGAGAACATCTCTTTAAACGTGTTTATGAACCTAAAGCCATGAGTGTTCTTATGGCACCCAAAGGAAAAACATCGTTATCTCTTGAAGTTTGCCATAATGAAAATGATTTTATATCAAGAATGACCAAAGAAGAGATGGTTAAAAAATGTGCGGAAGACCTAATTGGTCTTAATTTACTTGAAACCGTTGATGATATTTTAGATTCATTTATTATAGAAATCCCAAATGCTTATCCAATATATACAAAGGGATTTGAGGTTTCTCGAAATTTGCTTTTAGATGAAATATTTAAATTTGATAATTTACTGACTTCTGGCAGGCAAGGATTATTTCGTTACCATGCGATGACCAATGAAATCATGGAGATGGCTGATAATGTGGTCCATTTTATTGAGGGGAATCTGGATAAGAATTTAGAAAGAAGTATCTCAAAATGGGGCCAAACATTTTATTAAAACCAAATTGGAGAGAATATCTTTTCAATAGGATAATTATTACTTATTGATGATATTTATAAAATAATAATGATTATCAAGGATACCCTTTTGAGAGACATTGGACGACTTCTTGTTTGGTTTCCATTTCGTTGGTTTATTGCTTCCAGTCCTTACTTTATCGTAAGGCGGTTTGCCGTTATTATGGGCTTTATTGATCATATTTTTAGCAGATCACGACGTAATCAACTCATAAATAATATTCAAATTGTTTTTGGAAACAATCGGGTAGCTGTATCTAAAATTGCTAAAGGGGTGATGATAACCCATTATTTAAACCTGCTTGAATTTTTTAAATTCCCCGTTATTAATTTAAATAATATTTATGATCATATATCTTTTGAAGGAAAACAAATACTGGATCAAATAGTAATGGAGGGAAAGGGTGCTATTCTTGCCACGTTACATTTCGGTACTATGCAGTATCCTCTTGTTGCTTTAGGGCATTTGGGCTACAAAGTGAACCAACTGGGGGATCGGGACGTTAATGCTTCCGAGTTCAGCTTTATCCATCGTAAAGTGGCTCTTAAGTATCGTATTCGAATAGAAGATAGTTTTAAAGTGAACCATATTCATATCAGTAAATCGATTAAACCGATTTATCAATGTCTTGAAAATGGTGAATTATTAATGATTAATGTTGATGGTGTAGGAGGGTTAAAAGGTCAAAAATTAAAAAAGGATTATATAATTGTTAATTTTCTCGGAAATCAAGTTTATATGCCTACCGGTGCAGCAAGGGTCGCCAGAAAGATGGGTGTTCCAATTATTCCGATTAATTGTTTAAGACAACTTGATGGAAAACATAAAATAATTTTTGACCCACCGATATATGTTCAAAAAAGTGAAGATCGAGCAGTTGATGTTCAAAAATGTATCCAACAAATAATATTTCAGTTAGAAAAATATATAAAAAAACATCCAGAACAGTGGTTGTTATGGATGGAATTTCAGAAGGGATATATTATTGTTTGAAAATTAGTTATTTTAATGCAGATCTCGTTAATTGAAATGTAATTTCAATTAGTAGAAAACATTAATTTGAAGCAAAAAGGTATTGATAGTGATGATTATTCCTTTAGAAACGATGGGTTTGAGTAAAATTATTCGACTTAGAAGGTATTTTTTCGCATTGATACGACATAGCTCGTTAAAGAAAATATTAAATTTTCTATTAATTGAATTTCAAATACTCATTAAACGAGAACGTATTAGTGGAATGCCATATATTTTAAAGGTTGAGAATACCAATTTATGTAATTTGCAGTGCCCTGTATGTTATGAAAATAGAAAAAAGCACGATTTTGAAGGGGCCCGTGGCTATGGAAGGATGAAAATTAAAGATTTTAAAAAAATTGTTGATGAATTGGGCCCTTGGGTATTCAGGATAAATCTTTATGGGTTTGGAGAACCTTTCCTTTATGATGAGATCTTCGAAATGATTCGATACGCAACCGACCATGATATCAGTGTAGCCATCACTTCAAATTTTAATACAATAAACCAAGATCGGATCAATAAAATAATAGATTCCGGCCTGGAACATTTAATCATTTCGATTGATGGCATCGATCAGGAATCCTATACAAAGTACAAAGTCGGGGGAAACTATGAGAAGGTTATTAATAATATAAAACAATTATTCCAGACCAAAAAAGATAAAAAAGCCAAGTATCCTTTTATGGATTGGCAATTTCTTATCATGAAACATAATGTTTCCTTTATGGACCCGGCAACCCGAATTGCCCGTGATTTGGGAATTGGAATCCGGTTTTCCAGGATCGGGGTCGATCTTAACAACGAAATAGAACGCAAAGCGTGGTTGCCTGAAGAGAAAATTAGAAAATCCTTAAGATTTGAGGATCAAGTTATAAAAAAACAGAAAAAAATTCCACTTTGCTCATGGCTGTATCGAACGGTATTTATAAACTGGGATCTTGGTATATCACCTTGTTGTAATTATTATACCGGAGATAAAACCTATGATTTTGGAAATATGAAGGACTCAACATTCAACGAGATTTGGAATAATGCTAATTACCTTGATGCCAGAAGAATGTTTAAAAAAGGAGGGTTACGGGATATTAACATTAGTAATATTTGTTTTAAATGCATTAAAAAAAAAGGGATAAAGACATTTGGAGAGACCAACACGGGAACAACGTCTACTCAGATTTCTTGAGATAAAACCATTCCCTCTTAAGTTTCATGTTTAAAGATATCGTCCAGTGGATTTATTGGTATCCTTTTAAATTCTTCATTCAAGTCATTCCATTAAGCAGTGTGTACCGGCTGGGAAAGATATTTGGCATTTTCTCATTTTTTCTCTTGAGAGGGAAAAAGGTTTCATTCAAAAAGGAATTGAGGAAAATATTTCCGGATCATTTGGATGATTCAACTTCAGACCAAATTGTCAAACGGGCCTTCATTGATGGCTTACAGGCTGAATTGGAAGTCCTGTTGTTTTCTAAACTCAACACAAAAAACATCTTTTCTCTTGTCCAATGTTCTGGACTGGAAAATCTCGACTCGGCCCTGGTGTCTGGGAAAGGGGTCATGCTTTTATTTGCCCATTTTGGGGCTAACCAGATGATTATGCCGGCGGTAGGCTATCGCGGATATAAAATGAATCAAATCAGTGCCCCTCCGATGGTCTGGGTTGAAAAATTACCGAAAAAAAAATTCAGCCCCATGAATAAAAAGGCTTTAGAACTCCGATGGGAGCAGGAATTATCCTTACCGGTCAAACATGTCAATGTTTTCAGTTCATTGAAAGAGGCCTTTTTCTGCCTGAAACATAATGAAATTCTGGGTATTGCCATGGATGGGGGCGGCGGTAAAGACCGAATCGGGGTCGACTTTCTTGGGCGGAAGGCCTTTTTTTCAACCGGTGCCCTTGAGATTGCCATACGAACCGGGTGTACGGTCCTTCCTGTTTTTATGGTTCGGGATCAACAAGGCGGTAACACCATGATCGTGGAGCCCCCCCTTGAAATTGTCGATGAAGGGACCAAGAGAGAAATGATTCAAAAAAGCATGAATTGTTTTGTCAAGCGCCTTGAATGGTATGTCTTGAAATATCCCTATCATTATTTAAAATTTTTGGCTTTAAGACAATTTATGACTGAACAGGGAGATATCCCCTTATTTACACCAGGTGAAAGCTATGAAGATATTACTGATCAGACCTCCTTACACCAGGCTTAAAAGTTCGGGACAAGCCCCTTATTTTCCATTAGGGCTGGGCTATATTGCCTCGGTCCTGAGCGAAGATGGGTTTGAGACAAAAATTTATCATGCGGAGAATCCACTTTTAAAAAATGAAAAGATTATTCTTGATGCGGAAGTCGCTTTTGACTCTAGATCTATTGGTTATCGAAAATATATCGAGAGCATTAAAGACCGCGAGCATTATGTGTGGAAAGAAGTAAAAGATACTCTTAACATGTATCAGCCTGATTTAATTGGAATATCCCTTCTTTCAGTTGAAATAGCTTCGGCTCTTAAAATAAGTCAGATTTGTAAGGAATATAATGAAAAGTGTTATGTGGTTTGGGGGGGACTTCATCCCACATTCCTACCTTCAGATTGTCTCATGAACAAGGAAGTGGATTTTGTGATAAGGGGTGAAGGAGAATACCCCATGCTGGAATTGTGCCGTTCCATAGAAAAAGGAGATAAAATTAGTAAAGTCCCGAATCTGTCTTATAGAAATAATGGGGACTTATGTCACAATGATACTATGATGTTAATAAAAGATCTTGATGAGATTCCTTTTCCTGCCCGGGACAGCATTCTATATCCGGAGTCTTTTGATTTTAAATCATTTGGGAGCATGATTGTATCCAGAGGATGTCCTTTCCGATGTTCATTTTGCTCATCAAGAAACTTCTGGGACAATAAAGTCCGTTTTAGGTCACCTGAAAATATCATTCAAGAAATAAAAATAATCAAAAAAGATTATGGAACAAAATTTATCATGTTTTGGGATGATTCTTTTACCATTAATAAGAATATAATAGAAAAATATTGTAAAGCTCTTATTGAATCTGATCTCAAAATAAACTGGAAAACGGCAACGAGAGCGGATCTTATTGATGATGATTTACTAAATCTAATGAAAAAATCAGGTTGTGTAAAACTTGAGATAGGCGTGGAGAGTGGAAGTGACCGAATCAAAAAATTGATTTGTAAAGATGTTACTAATGACCAAATCAAGAAGGCTTTTACCCTCATTAATAAAAGCGGTCTGGGGTCAGGGGCATTTTTTATGGCCGGTTTTCCAGATGAAACAATAGAGGATTTAGATCAAACCTTTGGGCTAATGAAAGAACTCGATGCGACCGAAATTGCCTTTAATATTTTTGACCCAATGCCGGGGAGCACAGATTATCAAAAATGCATAGACCGTGGTCTACTTCCTAAAAATCCTGATTGGAATAATGTATTGTTCTGGCCCGATGCCCACTATGTGACCAATATTAGTAAAGAAGACTTTTCTAACTATGCCATTATAATTGCAAAATGGCTGTTTAAAAGGAACAATAGTTTTAAAATTAAATTTAGAAGAAACAAACATCTTATTTTTTCTATGATGATGGACGATCCCACTCTTTTAATAAAAAAAGTCTTTCATTTTATAAAAAAAAGAATAAAAGTGCATTCACTAAAATCCAAAGCACCTTATTAAAAATAAGAAAAAAATGAGAACAACCTTAATTGCCTTAACTCCGCCTGATGTATCGGCATTTGGTACAAGGGCACTTTCAGCCTATCTCAAAAAGCATGGAAAGGATGTCAGGATAATTTTTCTTCCCGGCGGTGTCGAAAAATACAAATATCAAAAAGGTTATCAATACGAATACGAAAAGCTAATTCTTGAACAGATTATTGAATTAGGCAAAGAATCAGGGTTAATCGGTATTTCATTTATGAGCAATTATCTTGCTCGAGCCATGCAGATTTGTCAGGCGATAAAAATAAGTTTGGATGTTCCTGTAATCGTGGGAGGAATACATCCAACGGTAAGTCCTGAAGAATGTCTGCGATTTTCAGATATGGTCTGCATCGGAGAAGGCGAGGAAACCCTACTGGAACTTATTGAGAAAATTGAGACAGGAAAAAATTATGATCATATTCAGAACCTTTATGTGAAAAGGGCAGGTAAGATTTACAAAAATCCGTTACGTCCGCTAATTAGAGATTTAGACCAGCTTCCCTTTTATGATTTCGGTACTGATAAACAGTATATTTACGATAATGTTAAAAAAAAGATAGAACCGTTAAGTAAAGAATTGATTAAGCGATCTTTTCCTTTAGAACCGCATTTGGAAGGTTCGTTTAACGATTCATACAAACGGACACTTTCCTATAAGACCATGACCACTCGCGGATGCCCTCATCATTGTACTTTTTGTGCAGAAAAAACATTATCTGACTTATATAAGGGACAGGGATATTTGAGAAAAAGAGGAATTTCGCACATTATGGAGGAATTAGTATGGGTAAAAAGGGAACTGCCCTTTGTTGAAAGTATTTTTCCGTTCGATGATACATTTCTTGTGAGGTCCACCAAAGAAATAATTGAGTTTTCAAAGAGTTATAAAGAGCTTATCGGGTTGCCTTTCCATATTCAGGCGAGCCCGACGACCGTAACCCCCGAAAAGATGGAAGTTCTAATAGATGCAGGATTGGTTTTTGTAGAAATGGGAATACAGTCTACCAGTAATACTGCTAAGAATCTTTACAAAAGATGGGTTTCAGAGGAAGCAATTTTAAAAGCTGCTGATGTTTTTCAAAAGTATAAAAACAAGATATATCCTCCCTGTTATCATGTGATATTGGATAATCCATGGGAGACATCCACGGATGTTATTGAAACACTGAATACCGTACTTAAGCTACGTAAGCCTTTTTGGCTAAAAAGAGCCTCACTGGTCTGTTTTCCAGGAACAGAATTATATGATAAAGCAAAACAAGACGGAATTTTCAGAACAGAAGAAGATGAATGGGAAAATATTTATTCTAAACATCTACATACCCCCAAAGGGACTTATATTAATTTTTTAATGTACCTGGCTGGTTTCTCATCCTTTCCAAGATGGATTATAAAGTTATTATCCAAATCTCTTTTTCTAAGACTTTTTGATAGAAAAAAACTTTCCTCGATCTATACGTTAATGTACCGTTTTGGAGAAATGCTTATTGTTTTGTCAAAAGGTCTTCGATCGTTTATAAAGGGTGACTTTTCAAGAATATATCAATACGTCATTAAAATAACATCCAAGACTTCCTGAGAATATTTAACAAGTAAACTTAATTTCAAAATTTGCCAACTCAAATAATTTATACAATAAAACGAATTCGATTCAGTCGTGAAATGAGATGAAAATCACATTAATTTCTCCCTATCCTGATATTACCGCTTTTGGGTTAAGGACCATGTCGGCCTATTTAAAGCAGAATGGCTACAAAACGCAGATGATATTCCTTCCAGACCCTTTTGGCGATAATCTTATACATGGGGTTAATCGATATGATGATAGCGTACTGGAAAAACTTCTGACTTTATGTGCAGGATCCGATTTAATCGGTCTCACCCTAATGACCAACTTTTTTGATAATGCCGTCCAAATTACTTCCAAACTAAAAAAATCGGTCGATATTCCTGTAATCTGGGGAGGGGTGCATCCTACTATACGCCCTGAAGAATCATTGGAATATGCGGATATGATCTGTGTCGGAGATGGCGAGGAAACGATCCTTGATCTCATTAGAAAGATGGATAATAACGACGATTATTTATCCACCGATAATTTATGGATTAAATCTAATGACAGATTAATAAAAAATCCTCTGGGTCAACTTGCTCGAAATTTAGACCGATATCCATTTCCGGATTACTCTCTTAAAGACCACCATGTGTTGTACAAAGGAGCAATCGTTCGTATGACCGATGCCCTTTTACGCCAGTTTCTTGAGAGAGGCACCGTCTCAACCTACTTAAAAAAAATTGGTTATCAAACCATGACTGGTAGAGGATGTCCGCATAGATGCACTTATTGCATTAATGACACCATAAAAGGTTTATACGAGGGACAGGGTTATTTGAGATGGAGATCGGTAGATCATGTTATTGGCGAACTTTTATGGGTTAAGAAGAATATGCCTTATATCGGTTATATCTGGATCTCGGATGATGCCTTTTTTGCTCGTAATTTAAAAGAGTTGGAACGGTTCTGCAAAGAATATAAAGAAAAGATAGGACTACCTTTCTCTTGCCTTGGGAGTCCGTTAACGGTTAGCGAAGAAAAGATGGAACTGCTGGTTGATTCGGGTTTAATATACCTTCAGCTTGGACTTGAAAGTGGCAGTAAACGCATTCAGGAATTGTTTAATCGGAAGAATATGTCCAATGAAGTGATGATGAAGGCCATAAAAATAATCAATAAATTTAAAGACAGAATGTTTCCACCCAGTTATGACTTTATACTGGATGTTCCCTATGAGACTGATGAAGATAAGATAGAGAGCCTTAGATTTATCACCAAAATCCCCAAACCGTTTCGACTCCAACCTTTTTCTCTCGTCCTTTACCCGGGAACAAAACTCTATCAAATGGCTAAAAAGGATGGATATTTAAAGGATGACCGACAGGAAATCTATTCCAAAAGTTATACCATGAGGGAACCCGGTTACCTCAATCTGCTCATGACATTAGCCAAAGGTGGTAGATTTCCCGGTCCCCTGCTTAAATTTCTGGTAAATCGACAGGTCGTCCGAATTTTAAACAGCAATATCTTGAAACCTTTCTTTAAACACTTTTATATAGAACTTAAACGATTGTTTCATTTTATAAAAAAAACAAAAATAAAATGAATATCTTATTAGTTCAGGCCTATCTCGGAGGGAAAGAACCCCCAATTTTCCCTCTTGGGCTTAGTTGTCTTGTATCCTCTATAAAAGGACACAATCTAAAGGTCGTTGATACGAATGTTTTAAGTAATTATCTGGTTGAATTGTCGGAGCTACTTAATAATTTCAACCCTGATCTCATCGGTTTGTCGCTTCGCAATATAGACTCCACTAACAAGAGAAAGGTTATCTTTTATTATAGTTATCTTAAAAAGATCATAGATGTGATAAAAGCTGGCCCCTCCCAAAAAAGCAAGATAGTCATAGGCGGCTCAGGTTTTTCAATGTTTGCACACGAGATTATGCAAGATGAACCACGGATCGATTATGGAATATTTCTTGAGGGTGAAAATACCTTTCCGAATTTATTAAATCATCTCGATAGTCCTGTTGCAATAAGAGGGGTCTTTTTCAGAGAAAATGGGAAGGTGGTTTTTACCGGACCGAATAATCAAGTGAATTTAACCGATATCTCATTTCCGGAGAAGAACTTGGTTCCTCTGGAACCCTATCTGAATATTCCTGAGGCAATTGGAGTAGAAACCAAAAGAGGTTGTGCACTGGGGTGTATTTATTGTATCTACGGTTTTCTTAATGGAAAAAATTATAGATTGAAAGAACCCGTGAAGGTGGTCGATGAAATAGAATCCCTTGTACTCGATATGAATGTCAAAAGCTTTACTTTCGTGGATTCGGTCTTTAATCTGCCTTTGTCGCATGCTGAGGCCATATGCAAAGAGATTATCAAAAGAGGGCTTACGGTATCCTGGTCAGCCTGGTTTCATGAAGGTTATCTTAATAAGGATTTTTTTGATCTTTTAATAAATGCCGGATGTAAGAAGATTATACTTTCTCCGGACGGTTTTTCTGATGATGTTCTCCGAAAATTGGGTAAGACTATAAAAATGGAAGACATTCTAAGAGTCTATGATATTCTTAAAAGTGTTAATGGAATCGAGGTTTGCTATAATTTTTTTAAAAATCCTCCTGGGCAGAATGTTATTACTTTTTTAAAACTAATGGCTTTTTACATTAAAGTCAAAGTTAGAATGAAAAACAGGGTTCATTTTGAATTTAATTCCTTACGGATCGAACCCCACACCCCTCTTTTTAAAATAGCGGTAAAAGAAGGTTTAATTAAAAATACAGATAATCTTCTTTTTCCGGTGTATTACACAAATAAAAAGTCGTATTTTATCGAAATTCTTTTTAACGGTTTTTTAAAAATACTAGGAAAATAATTAGTTGCCAATTGTTTAATTTTTATCCGCTTATAGGAACTTGAATTTTATGAATAAAGGATGCATTAGAAAATGAAAATGACTTTTATCAGTATGGGATTAAGTACGGATGCTGTCGGAATACGTATTCTTTCATCGATCCTAAAACAACAGGGGCACCAGGCACAACTGATTTTTCTTCCTACTTTGAAAGATATACACCGCAGGGCTATAGGTGGTATTTATAGTTATGATTCAGATGTTATGGAAAAAATCGTTGTTCTTTGTCAAGAATCTAATTTAATCGGTATTTCCTTGATGTCTCATCACTACACAATTGCCAAGGTTTTTACCCAACAACTCAAAAGTCGTTTAAGTACCCCAGTGATCTGGGGAGGGATCCATCCCACGGTTAACCCAGAGGAATCCTTGGAGACTGCAGATATGGTATGCGTGGGAGAAGGGGAGACCGCTCTTCCAGAGTTGATCAACCGTATGTCCAAGGGTCAGGACCTCACCGATATCCCTGGTATCTGGACGAAACAGAACGGACGACAGATTAACAATGGTCCTGCCCCTTTGGCCCAGGAGTTGGACTCTCTCCCTTTCCCCGATTACTCTTTCGAAGATCACCATCTGACTGTGGACGATGTTCTTCAGCCGATGAACATCCAGAATTGGCACGCCCATATAATGAAATATTTTCCGCCATTAAATTTAAATGGTCCACCCAAACCCGCGTATCAAATAATTTCGGCCCGGGGCTGCCCCTTCCATTGCAGCTTCTGTGGTGAAGTCCCTCTGAGCCTGAAAATATATGGACGGCGCTATTTTCGTAAACGCAATATTGGCAATGTAATTGCAGAACTTGAATGGGTAAGAGATTCTTTCCCTTTTATCGGAGAAATCTGTTTTTGCGACGACACCTTTGCCAGTCGCAGTTTGGAGGAGATTAAAGATTTTACCGAGCAGTATAAAAAAAAGATTCGGCTGCCTTTTTATATCCTGGTAACTCCCGTGAATGTAGTAAAGGATAAATTCGATCTTCTGGTAGGTGCGGGATTGACTAATGTAGGCATGGGAATTCAATCGGGAAGTTCAAGGATTATCGAACTTTATAAACGAGAACATTGCGCTAATGCAGCGCAATCCTTACGGGCTGCGCAATTACTGAACAGCTATAAAGACCGGTTACTGCCTTATTATGATTTTATTGTTGAAAATCCCTACGAGAGTAGGGAGGATTTATTAGACACTGTAAAACTGCTCGTTAAACTGCCGCGACCCTTTGTCACCCGGGTGTATGCGTTGAGTTTTTTCCCGGGCACACCTCTTTATGAAAAAGCCTCAGCGGATGGCATCCTATATGACAGCATGTATGAAAAGACATTTGGCCAACGGACCCAAGGGGGTTATCTTAAGTTTATCATTGACATGAATAAATATGAAGTCTCCCGGAGAATCTTAAAGATTTTAATTTCCAAGCCATTCCTTAAAGTATTTAACCAACCCTTTATGGATGGTTGCTTCCTATTTATTCATAAGTCATTAAAATGGTTGGCCATGCGGTTGCATTTTCGACAAACGGGTCTCACCTAACACTTGTTATCTTTGCTTCTACTTCAAGCAGAAGGATCAATCTGGTTGTTTCGATCTTTTTAAACAAATTATATTGTCTGACAAAGAGATGATTTAAAAGCCAATGCAGATATAGATATAAAGAGAAAGGGATTATTTATGAAAATAAAATTAAGGATTCTCTTAACTCTAATGTCAGTTTTATTTTTAATAAATTTATCGAATGCTGAAGTAATTAAGGGCGAAAGTGCGCAAAGTGCTATTCCAGATATCAATTTATCAAATTATATCTTGGGTCCGGGTGATAAAACAGAAATAAAAGTTTATCGAAATGAAGATCTTAGTTTTACGCTTACGATTGACCCTTCGGGGAAAATCAGTTATCCCCTTTTAGGAGATATTCAAGCTGCTGGTGTTACGGTATTTGAACTGAGGGATATTATTAAAAAAGGTCTTTCAAAATATTTTAAAAATCCGCAAGTTATGGTAAATCTGACCGCCTATCAAAGTCAAAAGATCACTGTTTTAGGGGGAGTTGTAAGTCCAGGGGTTTTTAATATCGATCGTCAACCATCGATATTGGAAATTATTTCTCGTTCCGGTGGTTTTTCTTCAAGTTCCGATAGAAGTAATGTGATAGTTATTCGCAAGCAAAAATCTAGTTCCACTGTTCTTAATCTTGATCTTAAAATGGCACTAGGGGGAGATAAAACAAAAGATATTCTGCTTATGAAGGATGATATTGTCTATGTTCCCTCCGAATCAAACAAGTTGATTGTTTTGGGTGAAGTTACCACTCCCGGTTCGGTTAGCTTAGAAAGAGAATTTACAGAATCCCCAATGTCGGTATTGGATGTCATTGCCAAAGTTGGAGGGTTCAGTACAAATGCCGATAGGACTCAAGTTTTGGTAATAAGGAAAGACGGTGAAAAAATTGAGACAAAAAAAATCGACATAAAAAAAATCCTTGAAGAGGGCAATATCGATCAAAAATTGATCGTTAAGAAAAGCGATATTATTTTTGTTCCAAAATCGGAAAAAAGAATTACCGTTTTGGGAGAAGTTAAAAGTCCTGGTAATATTTCTTTTGAATCTCCCATTTATCTGTTAGAAGTGATTGCAAAAGCCGGAGGTTTTTCAATGAATGCTAATAAAAATAATGTCATGCTTATAAGAAATGGTAATAAGACCTCCACGGTTATGGTTTTAAATCCCCAGAGGATGATAGAAACCGGTGATACAAGCCAAAATCCTGTTTTACAAAATGAAGATGTAGTTTTTGTTCCATTTGAAAATAAGAGGGTTATCGTCCTTGGTGAGGTAACCACTCCAGGATATTACAGTTATACGGAACCGTTAAATGTTTTAGATGCAATCGGTAAAGCCGGCGGATTTTTATCCAGGGCTAATAGGAATAATGTTTTTGTGGCCAGAAAAGGCGAAATTAAAAAATTCACTATCGAAAAAATTCTAAAACACGGGATTTGGGATGAAAATACTATCCTTCAAAATGGAGACCTCGTCTATGTCTCTACAAATTTTATTACCGATGTTGAGGATGTACTTGGTCATATCAGTAGAATATTTCAAACGGTATCATCGGTAATAAGTCCTTTTTCTGTATGGGAAAGTCTTGGTAAAGGTACAACACCTGTCATTATTCAACAAACACAATGATTAAAATAATAAAGAGAAAATTTAATGTGTTTTGAGATGAGAATTTAAAAAGGAGGTGACCATATTGGAATTAAGAAGGTATTGGGAGGTTCTTTGGGGAAGAAAAATTCTGTTTGGATTTGTATTTAGCGTAATCGTCATAGTGACTCTTGTTTGGGCATTAGCAGCTACTCCTGTGTATATGGCCACCACCAGGGTCGTCGTAAGAACACAAGACTTGAGCACTGATATTAGTTCTACGACGGTTCCTGTTGCCCCCGGCAAACTTTATATAGAAAGTCAGACAATCCCTGTTGCTATCAAGACATTGTTGGAAAACAAAGATTCCATAAGTCGAGTGATAAAGGAATTAAATTTAACCCAAAAAGATGGGACGCCATTAACAAGCATCGAGCTTATGAAATCGAGTTTTTTTTCTATTATTTCCAATAAAATAGGGCTGAAAATTAAATCGATAAGCGATTCCGATGTATTTGAAATAGCAGCTTATTCAACGAGCCCGTCCATGGCCGTAAAAATATCTGAAGCGATTACTACCACTTCTTTGAATTTATTTGCGAATATTAATAAGGAAGAAACAAGAAAAACCATTGAGATACTAACTAAAGAATGTTTAAGACTAAATGTGCTTATAACGAACTCTGAAAATAATATAAATAATTATAAGCTTAACAATATGGCTATAAGTGTTGATGAGATAGCCACAAATTACGCTAGCCAACTTGTGACTACGAAGTTATCTATTGCCAAGTTATCAACGGAAAAAAAAGAAAATCATCCAGACCTTAAGGTGGCCTTAGCACAGATAACTTTAATAGAAAAAGAATTTAAGAAGATATCGACTAAACAAGTTGAACTTGCCAAACTGACGAGAATAAATACGGCCTTAGTCAATGTATATACTTCTCTTCTAAACGATCTTGAAAAGGCTAAAGTTTTAAAGGCACTAAGCATTACCAATATTTTAATTTTAGAAAAGGCTCAAATTCCTGAAAAAAGTAAAAAATATTATAAATATTTTCCAAGAAGAAAGGTAATGCTTATCTTTGCATTATTTATTGGCAGTTTTTTAGGGATGATAGTAGTTTTCTTGGCAGAATATATAGATGATACTCTTAAAAATCCTTTCGAGGTAAAATCGAGGACAGGACAAAAAGTGTTGGCGGTAATTCCACAGATTAAAGGTAATAAATTATTCCCCCCTACAGAATCTACTTTGCTTGTACCTGCCATGAGTGACTTATGGGTTTCAATAAAAATTAGCAGTATGAATCAACCTAAGATTTTGACCATTACCAGTTATGGAGTTGGCGAGGGTAAAAGTCTTGTTACTGCATGTCTTGGATATTCTTTAGCAAAAAGTGGCTTTAAAACATTATTAGTCGATCTAAATTTTAAAAATTATTTTCTCTCAAGAGTTTATAATCAATCATCGGATATTATTTTGAAAGATCCAATTATTACAGTCCATACTCAAAAATTCGACGCTCTTAAATGGGTTAAAACGATTGAAGATAATCTCTATATGATTCCATTCGGAGCGGCCATTGGGTCAGATAAAACTGTGCTATTAAATATCCCTTTTCTTTTTGATTTAATAGCACAGGTAAAAAAAGAATTTGATGTGATTATTATTGATACCTCCTCACTTAATCAGAGTAAAGAGACTCTTTTAGTTGCTAAAGAAAGTGAGGGGACAATATTAGTTGTTGAAGCAGGAAAGTATCAGGTTGAAAAAATAATTTGGTCTTTAGACGAATTGATCGAATCTAGGGCATCAGTTGTCGGTATACTTTTAAATAAAAAACGGAATACCTCTATAATATAAATAAGTTTTTGATTTTAAAAAAATATTTTCATATATTTTAATGAAAAATAAATTATTTGATAAATATATTAAAAAATATCTTCCTGTGTTGCTTATTTTAATCATTTTGGAGATATTGGCTATAATAACAATTGGATATTTGTCCGTTGAACAAGACTCAATATTTTACATATATCTACTCGGTGCCCTAGTTATAATAGTTATTATTGGGATTCTTTTAAAAAACATTAATTTTAGTCCTATTCTATTAATAGCTTTTTTACCTATCGGTAATATGATGATTTTTATCAAACCATCCACCTATAAATTTAGTTGGATAAGACTTGAATTAATTGATATTGCAATTCTTCTGGTTATTTTTTGTATATTTTTTCATAAATGTGTTTTGAAAAAAGAAGCGACCCCCTTCAGAAAAAAATTAACTCCTGAATATATGATTTTCTTTCTAATTATATTAGTAGGGTATGCTCTTATATCTATTGTATGGACACCGGAAATATCGATGGGTTTAAACCAATGCGTAAGATTGGCTTTTAATTTTATTCTATATCTACTTTTTATAATTTTATTAAAAAATCAAGAAGATATTATTAAAGCTATAAAAAGTATTATACTAGTTTCAATGTTAATAGCTATTACAATGTTAGTATCCACTTTTCCTTTTAAAAAATTGATTCCGACTTTCCCGGTTGGAAATACAACCAAAGACTATCAGATTACTAATGAATTGGATATACATTTCAATTTTCCCACATACCAAAAAAAAGCATCAGGGAGTATAGAATCTCATGTTGGGGCGGTATTTTTATCTTTTGGAATTATTTTCACTATTGGGTTATTATATCAAAGCAAAAAAAATAAAGAGAAATTCCTTCTTTTTTTAATTACTAATTTATTATTCTGGACAATCTTATTTACCGAAGCAAGAGGCCCAATAGCCTCAATGCTATTGGCTATAACTTTTTTAATTGTCACATTAAAGAATTTTAGAAAAAAGCTTTTCAGAAATTTATTCATATTTTTCGGGTGTGTTCTTTTAGGATTTGTTATATTTTCATTCATAAATCTCCCTCATATTAATTCTATCAAATCTTATTTTCCGCATGACGAAAGTGTAAGGATTCAATCAGAACGTTCGCTTTCTGATCGATTTAAATATTGGCAAACAGGATTCAATGCGCTTAATGTTAATGATGCTTTTATACAAGGATTAGGGATTAGTGGAAGCACATACTATTTGAACCCAATAATTCATAGTCATAGTATTTATTTATCGATATTATTTGATTTTGGCCTGGTAATATTTCTATTTATATTAGGTATGATAATTTATGCAATTTTCAAAATATTTTCTGTAATAAAAAATTTAAAAAATGAGTATGCAAAAACACTGTTAATATCAGCATCAGGTTGCATCATCGTCTTAGGATTTTCGTCATCAGTCGATTTTACCTATAATCTTCCTATCTTGTGGTTCCTATTGGGAATAAGTTATGCAATTTATAAAAACGCTGTTACCCTCTGTACCAATGATAGTGAGACACCTTTGAGGTGGTCCTTAAAAACTGGACAATATGATAAGCTCAGAGTCAACCCAAAGAAAGGAATTGACCATGAGCAAGAAACGAAAACAACACACCCTTGAACAGGAATAGCGAGCGCATTCCCCGCAGCTTGCTGCGTGGGTTAGCGAGCGGACTACAACAAATAAACCTTTTCCTTGCCTGGAAGATTCCCTGCACCTTGGTGCAGGGAGCTTCAATTTAAAGCTAAAGTTGCTTTGGCGGCCCTAAAAAACGAGGCCACTGTCTCCGAATTGACTATCCGTTTTGGCGTTCACCCCACCATGATCACCAAATGGAAACAAGCCCTGGTGGAGGGGGCGGCAGAACTTTTTGACAAGGGCCAAAAGTCCCATCAAGATCAGGAAGCCCAAATCGACGAGTTGTATCGTCAGATCGGAATGATTGAGGTGGAAGGCGATTTTTTAGCCAAGAAGCTAAGTCTTTAAGCCAAAAGCAACGAAAGCAAATGATCAACTTTCAAGATCCCCAAGTGAGCGTCTCCCGGCAGTGCCGGCTGTTAGACCACAGCCGGTCGTCGCTGTATTATAAACCGGTCGAAATAGACTCGCAGGACCTGGCCCTGATGCGTTTGATCGAAGAGCAATACCTGAAAGACGCCTTTTTACGGATCTCGCTCCATGACCCGACATTTGCGAAGACTGGGCTATCGCTTTAACCGGAAGCATATTCAACGGCTGATGCGTTTGATGGGGCCGGAGCATAAAATCTATCCCTACTTGCTCCGGGATCTGGTCATTGACTATCCCGACCAGGTGTGGGCGGCAGATATCACTTATATCCCTATGGCCCGGGGCTTCATGTTTCTGGTGGCCGTTATCTGCGGAGTTTCGACAACGGTTCCGCACTACGGAGTGGGCTGGAGGAGTGGTTCCGGTTCTACAACCAGGAACGCCCCCACCAAACATTTGATATTCTAACCCCGGATGAGGTATATCATGGCTTAACTGCTCCAGTGATCCAGGCAGCCTGAGACCTGTAATAAAAACAAAACTTAAAGCTTATTCACATGTTCAGGTTGTCCAACTACTGGGGCCCACCCCCGGGTGATGGCCTTTAATAAAACGGGTACTGTTGGCAGAGGAGAAAAAAACTCAGAAAGCTATGGCTTGGGAAAGAGGATAGAAGGTGGAAGTGGGATAAAGGGATTGATTCTGTCTTACAAATGCTTCCAATGAAGTAATATTTTTCACCCGAAGGACTATTATTTAAAAATTTACCTCGTTATATTCCAGAAGTTTGATTTCAAAATTAATCAAAGGTCTTATTCATAAACAAAAATAAGTTATCCTATGTTTTCAATATATGTTTCTATACTTAATAAAAATAATAAAATAATTGTAATTACTCTATTTATTATAGCCTTAATATTAAGATTAATCGCATTAGGAAGCAGCAGCCTTATATTTAAAGGATCTAATGTAAATCGAGATTTTGAATATGGGGTTATTGCAAGATCGATAATCAAAGGGAAAGGTTATAGTGTTCCTATTAATGAATTTAATAAACAATCTTTAACTGAAAAAAATGGAAAACAAAAAATACATTCAGATAGTTTCATTTCTGATGGAAACACCCAAATGGCCGATTTTATCAAATTTAAACAAACGGGACAATACAGACCTTCAGCCAATCAGCTTCCATTCTATCCTTTATTTCTTTCTATATTTTTTTATTTTTCAACAAACCCTTTTTCTTATTGGATTATTAAATTTCTGCAAGCCATAATTTCCTCTTTAACTTGTATCGTTATTTATCTTATCGCTTTAAAAATATTCAATAAAAAGGCTGCCATAGTTGCAGGATTTATTTCGGCTTTTTACCCGGTATTTGTTTTATATTCGATAAAGATTGTTCCTGAATCGATTTTTACATTTTGGTTTTCTTTATCAGTACTTTATTTATTTATTTTTAAAGAAAACCCCTCTTTTAAAAATAGTGTGATCTCCGGTTGTTTAATTGGTATTACTCTCCTTAATTCGAATGTTATTGTTCCAGCCATGCCTTTTATTTTTTTGTGGATTTTCTTAATTCAGGTAAAAAGGAATGATAAGTTTAAAAGGACCTTATTCATATTCTTAATTGCTATTTTATTTGTTTCACCCTGGATCGCAAGGAATTATTTGGTTTTTGGGTCGTTTCCCCTCATGAAATCAACAGCAGGGCTTAATTTATGGATTGGGAATAATCCAAAAGCGACAGGAACCTTTTTCCTGCAGACAGGTGAATCAATGGATTCAATATTACCAAATTCCTTTTATGAAGGATTAAAAAATTATGAGATGGACAAAGATAAAGAACTTTATAAAATTGCAATCTCCTATATTAAAAATAACCCCATTCCGACACTTAAAATATTTTTTAAGAAATTTATCTATTTTCTTTGGTTTCCACCTGACAATATTATTTCAAAAGATGTCAAACAATTAAAAAAAATACTCAAGTTTCCTTATGGGATATTTCTTTTAAGCTGTATTATTGGATTTATTTTCTCATTAAAAAAATATTTTACAGATACAATTCTTTTATTTTTTATTATTCTTTCGATAACAGGGTTATATTCTATTTTTTTTGTAGGGCATCTTAGGTTTAGAATGCCTATAGAACCATATTTAATAATATTTTCATCATATACGATAAGTGCTATATCGGATAGAATTGCATTTCGTCATTTTAAAAGAAAATAATATAAAAAAAACATGATATTTTAATTATTGAACTCTTGAACTTTTCAAAGACCTATGAGATGGACCCCAAAAACTAGACAATGTGAGACCTTTGCATCACCGTCCCAAAGTTGGAGAAGAAGCAGGATAGGAAGACCACAAAAAGTTTAATTAGAAGATAAAAAAAGTTAAAATAAAATATATTATTGAAATAACTTAACAATGAAGCATAAATTGAACAGGAATAGCGAGCGCATTCCCCGCAGCTTGCTGCGTGGGTTAGCGAGCGAACTACAACAAATAAACCCTTTCCTTGCCTGGAAGATTCCCTGCACCTTGGTGCAGGGAGCTTCAATAAGATTTCTCCACCAAAACCAATACAAGGGAGAGAAATGGGCTGTAAGAAGTGGAATAAGAATATCAGCTTTTTGGATATAGCGTTTAGTAGTTCTATGGAGAAGAAGCGAAGTTTGAAAACCATGGACCGAATCAACCGAGTGATAGACTGGTCCAAAGTGGAGGAGCGGTTGAGGGATTATTACGTAGTGGGGAGGTAGGAGGAGGGAACCGATGCCTATACTCCGTTGATGCTTCATCACCAGATCATTCTACTTTTTCCCGATTTTGGAGTCGGTTGTCGAAAGAGGCGATGACCTGGATCAATAATGAGGTGTTACAGCAGTCTTCCCAAAAGGGATTAACGATCAACGAAGGGATAGCTATAGATGCCCGGTTGATTCAATCCGCCAGTCATTCGTTAAGCAACGAAGAGTTGGAAAAACAAAGAGAAGAAAGAGCCACGCCTGAAGGTCAAGTGAATAAGAATGGTACCCCTCTAAAATTCTCCAGGGACTTAGAATCTGATTGGACAGTTAAAATGATGTTCCCCATTATGGTCTAAAAGAACATGCATCAGTAGACGTCAATAATGGATTTGTCTTGACAACGGAACTTGCTCCGGCATCACATAATGATTCTCTTTATCTTCCCCTATGTGCGGCGGCCAGTTGTCATACGGAACAGCCGATTAAAATCATATATGCCGATAAGGGTTATTTCGGGGAACCTAATCGCACCTTCCTCAGTCTGAATCAGATCAAAGACGGGATTATGAGGAAGGATACAACCACGGCCAAATTTACCGAATATGAAAAAGAACGAAATAAAAAGATATCCAAAAAAAGGTACATCATTGAGCAGTATTTTGGTTTTAGTCATTTACATCAAGGAGCTTATCGGCACGGTTTACCAGTCTCTTCAAGAATGTCATGGATGCAATGCTCTCGTTCGATCAAGGGAGGGATGGCGATACATGTCAGATGGGTGAAATCGGCAGTCAGCCCGAAGAGCACGGAGAAAATAGAGGAAGAGGCAGAAGCGAGGGACAACGGAAGGGAACAAAAATAAAATGGGACGCCGGTGAAGTTTCGAAGTGACATAGACTCTGATGGGGTAACTCGAGATGAGCAGCCGTTTTACGGGATGAAAGAGAATACCTCATTAATAAAAGGAGAGTTTTTTAAAGCTCTCTTTTGATATCATTTAACCTCGAAACCATTAATTCAAAGCTCTCAGTTAAAAATTTACCGTTGGGATAGTAGTGATGTTTAATACAAAAGAAAATAATATTAGAATTAAATTTAATTTTAACAATAACTTAATCAAAAACACCAATATCTATTTTTTAACTAGTATATTTTTATTGGCCTTAATTATCAGAATAGCTTATATTATCATTAATAAAAGTTATATAGATCCTGAAGATGTCGAATATGGATTGTTAGCCAGGTCACTGATAGGCGGTCATGGTTACAGCATTAGTATCAGCGGGGGACCATATGTCCCTTCGTCTAATCAAGCACCCATTTATCCTTTCTTTATTGCCTTTTTTTATTATTTTAGTCAGAACGCCATTTCTTTTCTATCAATTCAAATAATTCAATCTATTATTTCTGCATTTACTTGTTTAATAATTTATTACCTCGGATTAAAAATATTTGAAAATGAAACGGCTATCTTGGCCTCTTTGGGGATGGCAGTATATCCACTTTTTATTCATCATTCGGCCACAATAAATCCAGCAATTTTTGAGGTCTTTTTTTTATCTCTATCCATACTATTTTTATATAAAATTATTGAACAACCATCAGTCCGAAATCAAATACTGTCCGGATTACTTATAGGTATAACGGCATTGGTTACACCTATCATAATATTATCATTTCCGTTGATATTAATTTGGATATGGTTAAATGCTAACGGAACTTACCGGATTAATATAAAACGTATTATTATTATTTCTACGTTAACCTTAACAGTAATTTTACCATGGACCGTTAGAAATTATTTGGTACATAATAAATTTGTATTAATCAGGACATTGGCCGGGCAAAACTTCTGGATCGGAAATAATCCCAACGCAACTGGGACCGATTTATTGCCCTCCGGTAAGCATATGTTCAGTATATTTCCATATAAAGAAAATCCTTTACATCCTTTCACTGAGATTGAAAGGGATACTATTCTATCCAAGGAAGCTTTTCGTTTTATAAAAGAAAATCCGACAACATTTCTTATGTTAACTGTTAAGAAATTATATTATTTTTGGTGGTTCCCTCCTAACGATTTGGTTACTGAAAAAGCTGCGAAATTCAAAACTCTTATGCGATGGCCTCAAGGTATTTTAATTCTATTAGCCATTATTGGAATCATTGTATCCATTAAAAAATGGAAAATACTATTATTGTTCTATTTTTTTTTCCTTACCTACTCGGGGGTTTATTCATTTACCCATGTTGGGCATTATAGATATAAAGGAGCCATTATTCCCTGTTTAATACTTATTGGGTCTAATGGACTATTTTTTATGGTAAATTATTTTTATAAAATATTATTTAAAAAGAAAAAGAATTTAACATGTTAAACAAGTTGTTAATTCATTATTTAACAATTCTATTTTTGATTTTAATGTCAATATCTTCCATTAAAAGTTTTTCACAACCTACTGACAAAATTATAACTCCGGAAGAAATACAAAAAACTGTTAAGGAAATGAACCAGAAAGTGACCAACAATGAGAACATTGAAAAAAGGATAAAGGTCTTAGAGGCGTGGGCAATATTATTAGCAAATTCAGGGAAAGGGGAGGAGGTTAAACAGATAGTAACTCCTGAATTACTTCAAAATATTATGAAGATGAAGAATAACGGAAAAGCCAATCAAGCTTTTAATCAACTTGATAAGCTTTATGTAAAGATGGAAAAATTAGGATTACCGAAAATAATATCAAAAACCGAAATTATAACTCCGGAAGAAATACAAAAAACTGTTAAGGAAATCAACCAGAAAGCGACCAACAATGAGAACATTGAAAAAAGGATAAAGGTCTTAGAGGCGTGGGCAATATTGTTAGCAAATTCAGGGAAAGGGGAGGAGGTTAAAAAGATAGTAACTCCCGAATTACTTCAATATATTATGAAGATGAAGAAAGACGGAAAACCCGGGGAAGTTTATAATAAAATTGATGTGCTTTATATGAATATGGAAAAATTAGGAATCCCTACTAATATTAAAAAGTTGGACCACACATTAAAAAAATGTTTCGTAAAACAAGAAAATAATAAAAAGTATACGGCGACTATTTCAATTGATTATTCAAAAGAAATGGGTACATTCAACCCTTATTTGTTTGGCGCTATTACTGCGCCATATTTTGAACAGTCAGGGTTCAATCTCACTAGGGAAGCTGGATTCAGGTTGGTTATCGTAAAAATGGATACAGATGAGCCATTTCCATCAAATCTAGATGATCCGACTCAATATAAATTTACACTCATAGATAAGCAAATTGAGGCCATATTTAATATTGGAGCTGAACCTATTGTTTTATTCGCTCCTTTGAAAAAACCTATTAATCTAAGAAAGTTTACTACTTATATTCAAAATGTTGCAAAACATCTTACGCAAGGTTGGGGAAACGGACATCAATGGAACGTAAAATTATTTCGTTTTGGTAATGAACCAGAATTGGTAGAATTCTGGAAGGGGACCCAGCAAGATTATTTTGAAACTTATGCTGTTTGGGCAAAAGCCTTAAAAGCAATAAATCCAAAATTTATCCTTGTTGCCCCTTCATTAATGGCAGCTCGGGAAAATCATAATTTACCTGTTCTCAGTCCTTGGATAACCAAATTTTTAAAATATTGTTCTAAAAATCATGTTCCTGTTGATTACTTTTCATTTCATGCCTACTCACCGAATCCTTATTATTTTTATTATGAAAATTATAAACTTGTAAGGTCTGAACTCCAAAAATATCCAACATTAAGTCCTCTCTATGGGGTTCCACGCCTTGGTAATGATGAATGGTTTATTATGGTTGGTGATCTTTCGTCTGGATCTTATCATAAACAGTTAGATACTGCTTGGGTGGCATCACATAGTATTAATGTCCTAATTAATATGATTGAGCAAGGAGTCCAATTATCACTACCTATGACTGGGACATTCAACGGTGGAGAAGGTGGATGTCATGATTTTTTGCTGACTGATTGCCAAGGAAACGGTAAGCCCGCTTATTATGCCTTTAAAGGGTTTAATCAGCTTTATGGTAGTACACGATTAAGCTCCTCAGGCACCGATCATATGAACCTTGCCGCTATCAGCGGGAAAAGACCCAATGAAGTAATTGTCATTATTTCGAATTATGACGTGAACAGTTATTTAAGTAACTATGAGACATCGAATACTCTTGTATGTAATGATTACCATATTTACGTTTCCAGTTTTGGTATCCCTAATATTTACGACCAATTTAATATTAATTTAATTAATCTTCCCTGGAATTCATCTCAGAAAATTACTTATGAGCATTATTTAGTAGATGACCGACACAAACTTGAAAAAATAGAATCTAAAACCGTCAATGGCAATAAGGTACTATCATTTAAAGGAGAAATGACTGCTCCTTCTATACAGATTTTTAAAATATACTTGAAATAAAAGTATTCTTTAGAGAAGGAAATCTACGAATTGATGGAGGTTCAGATAAAATATTAGATGTAAGGGGTCAATCAGAAAATCCCTTAGTTTAAGGCCAAACCAAATAACTTAATATTTTTAGTGGGTATGCACTTTACTTAATCGGCCACTATATGTAGAATGTGGTCATGGAAAAGCCAAGACACCCCGTTTCGGGCATTGATTATTCTGGAACAATCCAGGATTTTGATAAATGGTTTAGCAGCGAAAATGCTTTCCTTGAATATATTGCGAAACTTCGATGGCCTCAAGGCATTTTTTTGCCCTGGTTGTGCGGAAAAAGCTGACAAGCCGTCCTTGATGGGGCGTGGTCTTTCTCTTTACCGAAAATATAAACGGCAAACGTCCATTACTGCGGAAACTTTGTTTCATGGGAGTCACAAACCACTTCGGACGTGGTTTCTCGCGATGTGGTTTGTGACGAGTCAAAAACATGGAGCCAGTGTTCTCGGATTGAAAAGGGTCCCTGGTCTTGGTAGTTATAATACTGCATGGATTTGGCTGCATAAACTGCGTCGTGCGATGGTGTGCCCCCGACGGGATCAGTTGACCGGGAGGTTGAAGTAGATTAAACCTACGTCGGGGGAGTCGGGAAAAAGGTTCGTGGGCGAGGTGCTGAACGAAAGATGATCATTGCCATAGCGGCTGAAGTGCGTGGTCGTGATCCGGGTAGAAATCGTATACTAAAAATTCATGACTTGTCAGCACCAAGCCTTCGGCGGTTCATCAGGGATAACGTGCAAAGGGGAGCCGAGCTTCGAACGGATGCCTGGTCTGAGTAAAACGGTATAGAAGTGATGGGCTACAAACATATTGTCACAAATATCTCGGATAGCGAAGATCCTGCTCATGTTGTTATGCCACGTGTTCATCGTGTTGCTTCCTTACCTGACCGATGGTGGCTTAGCATTTATCACGGTGCGATCAGAGCGCCGCATCTTGATTACTATCTCGATGAATTTGCGTTCAGATTTAACAGGCGGACATCCAAGGCCCGTGGCCTACTCTTCTACCAGCTTATGGAGCAGGCCCTAGATTGTCGTCCCGTGCCACGCAAAATGATTATAGGTGGCCAAACACAACAAATGGCAAATAGTTGAGTAAACTTAATCTCCACTTTTAAAAATTTCCCTCGTTATATTCCAGAAATTTGATTTCAAAATTAATTAAAGGTCTCTTTAATTTAGAATTTTAAGAAATTGCCTTTTTTGAGACAAGACTATCATAATCAATAAATTCAAAGTTCTCTCTTTACTAAAAGGGATATGGGATAATCTTATTATTAACAAGGTCATGAGAATCTTAACCAGAAAATAGAGTTCAAACCATTTCTTAGTGATCCTCCCTGCTTTTTTTTGATCTAGCTTTATGCAATATAAAATTATAAATAAAAAAAAACTTTATTTAACCATTATTGTCGATTGGGTATTGAAAATCCTTTTTGGATCAGTAACCGTTTTTAAAAAAAAAGAAAATACCGATTTTAACAGAATACAAAAAATATTGATTATTCGAACAGCTTACCTTGGGGATATTCTTATGACGTTGCCTATTTTAAGACCCCTTAAAGAAAGGTTTATTAATTCTAAAATTATTTTTCTGACATCGAAATTAGGAGGTCAATTACTACTCAATAATCCTTACGTTGATAAAATAATGGAGTACGATCCGTTTTGGTTTTATTCATCAAAAAAAAGAGAATATCTAAAATTTATAAAATATCTTAAAAAAGAATCTTTTGATCTTATTATCGAAGCCAGAGGGGATATACGGGATATTCTATTGCTTCTATTTCCCACTCGGTCCAAATATAAAATCAGTTACAATGTCGGAGGGGGGGGGGATTTATTAACACATGTTGTTCCTTACAACGGATTAAAACATAAAGTTGAATATCATTTGGATATGGTCAGGTATTTAGGCTGTAATACCAATGCAATTGATTGGAATATTTATTTAACCGAAAAAGAAAAAAATAAGATTGCTGAATTATTAATCATGAATGGAGTTCATGACGCTTTTATCTCTGTTCATCCGGGTGCACGACTTCCGCTGAAAAGATGGCCTGGCGAACGGTATGCCGGTTTATGTGATATGATTATGGAGAAATATAGTTTTCCTCTTGTCCTGCTGGGTTCACGGGAAGAAAATGAATTAATTGAGGAAATTATTTCAAAAATGAAGAATAAACCAATAGACCTTGCTGGACAAACGAACATTAGGGGGCTTGCCGGGATCTTATCCCGTACAACCTTATTTATCTGCAATGACAGCGCTCCGATGCATATAGCCGCCGCCCTGAAAACGCCGACTGTCGCCATTTTTGGACCTTCCAAAAACATCGAGACTATGCCTTATGGAAATATGAATAAAATTGTTGAAAAAGAATTTCCCTGCAGATACCGCTGTGATGAAAGTTCATGCCACAACAAACCATTTCATGCCTGTATGGATGCTATCGAAGTTACAGATGTTTTTGAGCGATTCGACGAATTATTGAAAGAAATATAAAAAAATGTTTAGATTGGAAATGATAAAAGCCTCTGCAGTTAACCAAATAAAATCGGGTATTCATAAAATTCTTACAAGAAAATTCAATGATGTGTTCCCAAACGATATCTACGCCTCCATTTTGATAAAACCAAATCTCAATAGTAACATGAATGCCTTAACCGGAAATACCACTGATCTGAGATTGTGTGCGGCTGTAGTCGAGTTTCTTAAGGAGAGAGGATATCGCAATATTATGATCGGGGAGGGAACCAATAGTGGTTTTTACCGAAACCAGATAAGTGTTATTGAACGGTTGCGGGTTGATCGGTTAGCCAAATTTTATGGAATATCGGTTAAGGATTTGAACTATTCTGATCCGGTTAGAATAGAATTTGAAGATGGGGTTAAGGCCGGGGTGGCCAAGGAATGCATAGAGGCGGATCTGTTTATCAATATGCCGAAACTAAAAACCCATTTTGAAATGGGGATGAGTGTATGTCTAAAAAACTTAATGGGTTGTTTGGTGGGCCAGGAAAATAAAAAGAAGACGCATCAAGCACTTGCTGCGAACATTTTGAATATTAATAAGAAAATTAAGCCTCACCTTCACATTGTCGATGCAATCATTTCGATGGAAGGTCTGGGTCCCACCCGTGGGAAGCCTATTCACACCGATACGATTTTTCTTGGCACCGATCCTTATTTGATAGATTTGATTTGCGCCAAATTCGCTTCTTTTGATGATAAAAATATCGGGACCCTTGTAGAAGCACATCGTAGAGAAATTATTGGCCATCAGTATTATAATTTTGTAAATGAATTTAACCTGGAAAGTTCTTTTCATTTTGAACCACCCCAACCGGGTAAAATTGCCGGTTTCATACACAGTCCCAAAAGGCAAAAATATTTTCTCGCTATGAGGAATACCAAATTTTTTAATTTTCTCTGTTCAACTGAAATTGGAGGTCAGTTGTTATTTAAAACCGGTTTAAGGCAAGATGTCTTTATTGAGGATGAAATGGAGGTTTCAGGGTTCTCGGTAAACAGAGAAAAATGCTCTAATTGCACAAAGTGCCAGGATTATTGTCCAGTTGACATGAAACTTCCTGACCAATTGGAAAAAGTTGACAATCACTGTATCGAATGTTTGTATTGTTTCATGGTTTGCCCGGATAAAGCTATTGAGGTTAAAGGTAAACTTGGTTTTGTGAGTGAACAATTAAAACAATATGATTCATTAGTTAGAAAAATAACCTAATTCTTGTTTAGGAAGGAATTCTACCTAACTTAATGAAAATAACATTTTTAAACCCGCCATTCTTAAAAAGATTTTCACGTTCACAAAGAAGTCCTGCAGTAACCAAGAGCGGGACCCTTTATTTCCCGATGTGGTTGGCCTATGCTGCGGCCTTAGCCGAAAACCGGGGATACCAGATAGACTTTATTGATGCGCCGGCTTCAAGTATTGATCTGGAGAATTCAATCGACCGAATAGAAAAATATTTACCCGAACTCCTTGTTGTCGAGACCAGTACACCAAGTATCTATAACGACGTAAAAGTCTGTGAAAGAGTAAAAGAGGTAATACCGGAAGTTATTATCCTGCTCGTAGGAACACATGTCTCGGCATTGCCGGAGGAATCCTTGAAACTTAGTGGTGCTATCAATGCCGTTGCTGTCGGTGAATATGATGAAACCATTATTGAATTAGCCGAGGCGATTCTTAAAAAAAGGGGACTGGAAACGGTTAAAGGGATCTGTTATCGGGAAGGTGGGAAGATTCAATGTAATGAAAAAAGGGGTTTTATTCAAGATTTGGATACGATACCCTTTGTAAGCACCATCTATAAAAGATTTCTTAAAATCGAACATTATTTCAATCCTAATGCCCTATATCCGATGGTAACCATTACCGCCAGTCGAGGCTGCCCATTTGGATGTACATTCTGTGTCTATCCCCAGACACTGATGGGGAGAAAATTTCGGTTCAGGAGTATAGAAAATGTTGTCAATGAGTTAGAGTATATTGTGGAAAATTTTCCCAAGGCCAAGGCCGTCTTTTTTGAAGATGATACTTTGACCGTCCATAAACAACGATGTATTCAATTGTCAGAAGAAATAATTAAAAGAGGTATTCGAATAAACTGGACGGCCAATGCCAGGGTGGGTCTCGATTTAGAAGTGATGAAAAAGATGAAGGCGGCAGGCTGCCGATTACTCTGTGTGGGTTTTGAAAGCGGCAGCCAATGGATACTGGATGAAATGAAAAAGGCCGTCCAACTTGACGAGATGTTTACCTTTATCCATAATGCCAAGAAAGCGGGGCTTCTTATTCATGGGTGTTTTATGGTCGGTTTTCCGGGGGAAACGAAAAAGACTATGGAAGAAACCCTTGCCTTAGCCAAGCAATTAAAACCGGATACGGTACAGTTCTACCCTTTGATGGTTTATCCCGGAACCGAAGCCTATCGTTGGTACCAGGAAAAGGGACTCATTACAGTTTCCGATTATTCAAAATGGATTACACCGGAAGGGTTGCATAACACCGTAATCAAAACCGAAAACCTGTCTTCAGAGGACCTGGTAAAGTTCTGTGATTACGCTCGAAGATCGTTTTATTTAGCCCCCCGATACCTTCTTTATAAGACCAAGCAATCCGTTACCAATTATGATGAATTTAAAAGGAATTTAAAATCAGCCAAGACATTCATGAAATATTTGTTTTTTGGTTCTAATATCGATAAATCCCATTATAAATATACAAATCGGGAAAATGATTAAATATTCAGTGGTCATTCCTGTTTATAATGCAAGCGATACCCTCCGAGATTGTTTGGACGCCTTAATAAAACAATCCATCCCCAAAGAAGAATATGAAATCATTGTGGTTGATGATGGCTCCACCGACGATACGGATAAAATCTCCAGGGAATATCCCGTCAAATATATTAAACAGGCAAACCATGGCCCTGCTTCAGCAAGAAACCGCGGCGCCAAAGAAGCCCAGGGAGATAAGTTACTCTTTACCGATTCCGATTGTATTCCCGATTTCAACTGGCTTGAAGAAATGACCCAACCTTTCCAAGATTCAACCGTCAGCGCCGTCAAAGGTTCTTATAAGACAAAGCAACGATCACTAACGGCAAGGTTTGCCCAAATCGAGTTTGAAGAAAGATATGAACTTTTAAAAAGGGTGACCCATATCGACATGGTCGATACCTATTCGGCCGCTTTCCAAAAGGCCGTTTTCTTCCAGGCCGGAGGATTTGATCAATCCTTTCCTGTGGCCAATAACGAGGATACCGATCTCTCCTATAAACTTTCCGCGATGGGTCTAAAAATGGTTTTTGCACCAGAGGCCGTGGTTTATCACCTGCGTCACCCAGCCTCTCCTGATCGGTATTTTAAACAAAAATTCTGGCGCGGCTATTGGAGAACTGTGGTTTATCAAAGATTTCCCCAAAAGGCGGTCAAGGATACTTATACACCTCAAACCTTAAAGATTCAAATACTCCTGATTTTTGCCTTGCTGGGTATCCTATTCTTTTCGGTGATATGGCCCAAGGGGATATATTTGGCTTTTTTTCTGGCGCTATCATTTGTTTTTTCCGCTGCGCCCTTTGTTGTGTTTGCCTTCAGGAGAGACCGACCGGTGGGTATCCTGTCCCCCTTTTTTCTGGCCTGGCGATCCCTTTCTATAGGGTTGGGTGTATTATACTCAGTCATCAAAAAGAAGTTTATCTGATCATGACCCTTCTTATTTCGATCGTCAGTCATAATCATGGAAATCTTGTTTATAATCTGCTGAAAGACCTGCAATCCTTTTGTTCTGTTGTTGATCTGGAAGTCCTCTTAACCTTAAATCTCCCGGGAAAATTACCTTTTCTTAAAACCGATTTTGAGTTCAAATTGGAGATCCTTCAAAACGAACATCCCCGAGGATTTGCCACCAACCATAATAGGGCCTTTAAAAGGAAACCTTCTGATTTTTTTGCGGTACTGAATCCCGATTTAAGACTGATCCAAGATCCCTTTCTACCCCTTATCTCTCTGGCTGCCGGGGAAAAAAAGGGGGCCGTTGCTCCACTGATCATCAATGCAGATAAGTTGATCGAAGATAGTGCCCGCCGGCTTCCAACTCCTGCTCGTCTTTTAAAAAGATATTTTTGGAAACCAAAACATGATAGGTTGGATTATCCAATTGAAGACAGGGTTATTTCCCCAGATTGGATAGCCGGTATTTTTATGTTATTTCGCAGTTCCGTCTTTTCAGAAATGAACGGTTTTGACGAAAGATACTTTCTCTATTTTGAAGATGTGGACCTTTGCAGCCGCTTGAGACTGGCTGGATATCAGATTATTCTTGATCCAAGAATCTCGGTGGTTCATAATGCCCGCAGGGACAGTCATAGAAATTTTCAATATCTCAGGTGGCATATCCTGAGCGGAATGCGTTTTTTTTCTTCTCGGGTTTTTTGGAACAGTTGGCTTTTTCAATTCAAAAAGAAGATTAGAAAGACATTATGAACTTGATCTACGCGGCCTTCTTTGGAATTGCCTTTGTGGCCTCCTTAAGTTTCACCCCGTTTATTCGTGCTTTGGGGATTCGCTTCGGCATCCTGGACTTACCGGGGAAAAGAAAGATCCACCAGGATGAGACTCCACGTCTTGGCGGAATTGCTGTCGTTGCGGCCACCCTGCTGCCCTTTTTATTTTTTTCCATTTCCGGAGATTTTCTGGTCAGAGAAATACGGAATTCATGGGAGCCTTTTCTTGGCCTCACTCTGGGTTGTTTGATCGTTTTTGGAATAGGCATCTGGGATGATATCCACCGGTTATCCCCCTGGCCCAAGCTATCAGCTGAAATCCTTGCTGGTCTGGTGGCCTTTCACTTTGGGTTAAGAATTCACCTTCTATCCAATCCATTTGGTTTGCAATGGGACGTATCCTGGCTAAGCGGGCCGCTTACGGTGATATGGCTGGTTGGAATAACCAACGCTGTCAACCTGGCCGACGGTATTGATGGATTGGCAACTGGAATCGCCACCTTTGCTGCGACCATTCTTTTTATTATGACGGTTCCTACCATTTATACCTTAGTTCCTTATCTGGCGGTAGCTTTAGCAGGGGCCTCTCTGGGATTTCTTCGATATAATTTCTCCCCGGCAACCATCTTCTTGGGGGACTCGGGCAGTCTTTTTCTGGGTTTTTTTCTGGGAGGGCTGTCCTTGTGGGCTTCTGAAAAAAGCGCCATTGCCTTCGCTCTGTTAATTCCAATCATCGCTCTAGGGCTTCCTATTATTGATATGATTTATGCCATTTTGCGTCGCTGGAATCGCGGGGTACCGATCGGGCAGGGTGATCGTGATCATATCCATCACAAACTGCTGGAAAGAGGCTATTCTCACCGTAAAGCCGTTCTCGTGCTTTATGGGGTCAATTTCCTTCTGGCCGGAATAGCCGGCCTTTTACTTTTCACCCGGAATTCTTTTGCCGCTTATATTGTGGTTTTCCTGGGCGTTGTGATCATTCTCGGTTCCAGATTCCTTGGTTATTTTAAATTTTCCGGTTTGGTTCAGGACCTGATAAGAAAATGGAAAGATTCTCAGAAGGCTAAATATTGGGCTTTTCGGACCCGTTTACTCTGCCGGGCCTTTATTGAAGAAAAGACCATTGTTGGAAGGTGGCAGTTGGCCGGAGAATTGTTTGAGGAACTGGGGATCCAGCAAGCCGCTATATCTTTAGTTGAGCACCCCGACAAACCCCTTATTTGGTCAGCCCATAAAGCATTTCAGGGGCCGGACAAGACGGTGACCTTCAACCTTGCTTTGTCAGCGGAAGAAAGGCCTGTGGGCGATTTAAAAATCATCTGGAGCAGTACTCATGGTGTTTTCCCACCCGGAATGAGCAGGGTATTAAATGTTATGGCCAATGAATTCTGTCATGGACTACAGGACCTCTCTCCCGATATTCCCTCCTAAACCCCTTTTCAAATTAGAAATCAATCTTCACGAATCATTATTCCCAGATCACGGGCATCTTCACTTACCTTTGCCTTCTTGGGATTGAAGGTGTAGCTGGTTTCTATTGTGAGGAGCATCCTTCCTGTATAGGGTTTCTCGGCCAAAAGAGAGATCCGCTGCCATCTGGTATCCCTCAAAATGACTTCATGCATTTTTCCTCCAACCCAAAAACGGACTTTCTGAGGATGCTCGGTTATCCCCGGTAAGGGTGCCGAGATGGATATTACTTTTTTCCCCCCCTGAATATCCATGTTTTCGATGGCCCTTTTCCCGGTCCAGCGGATTTTTTCACCTCCAGGGAGGGTTTCAAGATCATAGAAACCGGTTTGAAAAAAAGGATCTATCGGACGGTCGTGGATCAATTTGATCTGATACCCCAACGCGGCTGTTAAAATCAACAGACCGATATAAAATAATTTATTTTTTCTCTTCCCGGGAATAGTCCGAGACGGGGTCAAACCGGCCGACCAACCCAATAGGACCCAGAAAAGAACACCCAAAGAACGGACATAGGCCACATTATGGAAAAATCCCAATAGGAACCAGCAGATCAATGAGACCGCCAGGGCACCCAGGAGCATTTTTTGCTCAGACACCGATTCTTCGTTGGCCTTTTTTATTATACGGTAAATAACGGCCCCAACCAGTGTCAGGATAAGTAGAAGGCCGAAGGCCCCTTGTTCGGCCAGGGTTTGGAAAAAAAAGGAGTGGGGTTCGCCACGGACCAGCCCGAATGTTTTCCAACCGATATGGGGATCGGTAAAAAATTTAGGAAAGAACTCAAAATATTTTCCCAGGCCCACTCCTAAAAAGGGGGAATATTGAAACATATTCCAGGCGGTGTTCCAGAGATGGACCCGGCGTTGGTCCGGGTCGGATAATCCAATCAAAATGATTCGGGAGAGGAATCTTTTATTGAGGAAAAGAAAATCGAGCAAGAACATACCGGCCAAAAAAAGAAAAGGGATCAGGAAAAAAAAATGGGCCGTCTTTTTTCGAATTGAAATATATTTGGAATAGAATCCAATTAAAAAGAAGAGTTCCAGGAACAGGACCAGAAAGATACTCCGCTGCATACTGGCCGAAAGGGAAAATATAAAAAGACCGAGGACCAAAAGATAAAGGAATATCCCGGGCATTTTTTTCCGATTTAAATGTAGAAAATAAAAAATAAAAGGAAAGAGTATCAGAAGATATTGGGCCAGATATTGGCGGTTGAAGGCCAAAGCGGAAATGGCTCCCTCATGAGTACCGGCCAGAGAGAGCGATAAGTAGGTTTTTGGCTGGAATGGTATAATTTTGAAAAGGAAAAGGATTCCTATTATGCAGACCATAACCGCCATCCAGATCAACCCTTTAATATTTTTTTCCAAATCATAAAAGGTGTTTTTGGAAAACAGGTTAGAGACCAAAACAAACAGCAGGATTCCGCTGAGGAGATTGCTTAAGGCCCTGAGATGGATGAGGGGGAACTTCTCGTGTCCTCTCATCCACTGAAACCAAATATCTTTTGCCGGGGCGGCCCAAAACTCCCAGTAATATTCCTTGGCGTTGATGGGGATGCTGAACAGAGCGGCCAGGAAGAGTAGGAGGACCAGGAGTTTAAACGGGATTGCGATGGGTTTTTTATCTTTCCATAAGCGAATAAACCCAAGGATAATGGTGCCGTAGATCAGGATTTCAAAAAGAAAAAAATATGGATTGTGAGCGGCGCCCAGAAAAAAGGGGATGGATAGGGTCAGGAAGGCGATTCCGTTTTTGGGATTGCTCAAGGTGAGAAGAAAGAAGAAACACAGACCGAGGGACGCCGTTATTTTCTCGGGGATATGAAAAATAAGAATGGCAGAGGACAGCAGAATAATAAAAAGGATGATCGATACCGGATGGCAGGTTCGATCTGACGTCCCAGGAATTATTTTAGGCATCGGCTCGGATTTTCATTAGGAGGTTTTGGACGATTTGTTCCGCAGGCCTGGTGGTTTTAATCAAAAAGTTATTTGATTTAACCGGATCATTTACGGGATCGAAGTCCTTGCGCTGCAGATGAAAGATTTCCCATCGGCCGTCGGAAACCGCCATGTCGTCCCGGCCGCGCTGATCCAATCGTTGATGGATTTTTTTTATCGGGGCCCGGCATTCGAGAAATCGGATCTGGGCCTTGGTTTTTTGTGCCAGTTTCATCAAGGCCAGCCTTTCCGCCTGCCGCTTGTACGATCCGTCCAAAATAACCGATTGACCTTGTCTTAATCGTTTTTGGGCCTCATCCCTTATCTTCCAATAAGTCTTTTGGGACATCTCTTCCGAGTATAGGCCTTTTTCAAAAGGTTCCCATTTTCGGTCCGTCGGAGATATTCCCTCCAGGGCCTTTCGTATTTCATCCGAGCTGAATACGGGCCAACCGGTCTGCCTGGCCAGTTCCTTGGCCAGCGAAGTCTTCCCGGTGCCCATAAGTCCAAAGACTACCAATAGCTCAGGGTTCCGATCTTTTTGAATATATTGGCAGGCAAGGTGATAATATTTTTTCGCCAACCGGCTTTCGTATTTTTTCTCTTTGGGCGATATTTCAGGACTCTCGGAGGTAAAGGAGTGTATTTTGGCACGGACAAAAGCGCGGTAACCTTTATAAAAATTGAAAAGCCGCGGGAGATCATAATCTTTTGAGCGCCGCACATATTCCTTCATGAAAAGCCTGGAAAGTTCCAGGCGTCCATGAAAATCGAGGTCCATTGACAGAAAGGCCAGATCACATGCAATATCCGAGTAGCGGAATCGGTGATTGAACTCAATACAATCATAAATCTGGGGTTTTTTATCCAAACAGATATTGGCGGAATGGAGATCTCCATGACAATCCCGGATACGACTCTCCCGGATGCGTTTATTGAAAAGTTCTTGGTTGTTATTTAGAAAATCTCTGGTACCTCTGACAATCCGGGTATAGGTCCTGGTGGCCACCAATCGGCCCACATAGGGTTGAGTCTGGGCAAAATTTTCTTCGGTATTCTTGACCATAACCTCGATCCGTCCAAAGGGATTGACCCCTTTCCCGGTCCGGGCTTCCTGATAAAAGGGGACCAGTTTGCGAACCAAGGCCAGGATATCTTTTTCCCCAACGCGACCTTCAACCAGCAAACGATTCATCATCCGTTCCTGGGGCATCTCCCTCATCAAGACCGCATATTCAATAATCGGTCCCTTCCCGTTGATCGTTGGCTTTCTCTTTACGGAGGCTATCTTGACGACTCCCAGGTAGATATTTTTGGTCAGACGACGATTCAGCTTTACCTCCTGATGACAGAAGTAGCGCCTTTTGGCCAAAGTGGAAAAATCCAGAAAACCGAAATCGACCGATTTTTTGATCTTATAAACCAAGCCGCCGGTTAAAAAAATATGAGAGATGTGGGTCTGGATGTGGGTGATCTTTTTGGGAGGTTGCGGATAGGTTTCCGGTTTCAACATGGTCTGAATTACCATATCCTGATCATGGATGGGTTGTTGAGAAACTGAAGTCAACTGATTTCCTTTTCTAAATTTAAATACAAAAAGGGGAAAGGTTCCCCGAAAAATCCGGGTTTAAGGTATTTTTCACTTGCGGCCCAAGGCACCTGCCTTAATCCTCTTTCCTCAAGTCTTGATAGATGGAGGATGATCCTGCAGCGGAGCGAATCCAATTTTTTACGAATCCATCAGTGGTATAATTTCAAACCGGTTAACATCCACTAACCCTTTATCGGTAATCTTTAATTCCGGAATTACCGGCAAAGCCAAGAATGACAAAGCCATAAAGGGATTTTTCAGTGGGCAACCGGTTAGTGAAACGGCCCGAAACAAGGCCTTCTGCTGAGCCATAACGACTTCGATGGATTGATCGGACATCAATCCTGCTATGGGTAAAGGCAACTTAGCGGCCACCTGATTTTGAAACACGACCACCAATCCGCCCTTCATTTTTTCAATGACCTTAACGGCCAAGAGCATCTCTTCCGGTTCACGACCGATAACAACGATATTATGAGAATCGTGGGCCACTGAAGAAGCGATGGCCCCCCGAACCAGTCCGAATCCCTGGACCAGTCCCAGCCCAACGTTTCCTGTCCCCTGATGTCGTTCCACGCAGGCCAGGAGTACGATGTCTTTCTCCGGATTAAGGTGCAACAATCCATTTTTTCCCTGAACCTTATGACGGATTTTTTGGGTTAAAATCTGATTAGGAACGAATCCAATAACATTGGCCCATTCTCCCCGGAGGGGGATTTGAAATTTTTTCAAGGAAAGGTTTTTGATATTCATTCCAGTTATATTATTAAATCCTTCTGAGTGCGGGACCTTGCCCAGAAACCGGCCGTTCCGGGCCACCAGCTTTCCTTTTTTAAACACGGCCTCAACCTTCATCGAGGAAAGTGATTTTAAGACCGTTAGGTCGGCCTGATACCCTGGGGCGACGGCTCCTAACTGACGAAGACCGAAATACTCAGCCGCATTGATAGTGACCATTTGAATAGCCAAAATGGGATTTAATCCCAGATCAACCGCTTGTTTGAGGACCGAATTAAGATGGCCCTCGCGAATCAAGTCTTCAGGGTGTCGGTCATCGGTGACCAGCAGGCACCGACGGACATTACCAGGGACCACTGCGGGCAGAAGGTCTTTTAAATTTTTGGCCTGAGTTCCTTGCCGGATCATGACCACCATACCAAGGGCCAGTTTTTCCCGGGCTTCCGATAATTGCGTACATTCATGGTCGGACTTGATCCCGGCACTTAGATAAGCGCAGAGATCTTTCCCTGATAAAAGCGGGGCGTGTCCGTCTTTGATTTTATTTTGGAAAGAAGTAATTTTTTTTAGCACCTCTTGATCCTTCAAGAGCACTCCCGGGAAATTCATCATCTCGGCCAAACCCAGGACTCTGGGGTTGCGGAGAAGGGGCCGTAAATCTTTCTCGGCCAAAATCGCCCCTGAAGTTTCCAAATGGGTGGCCGGGACACAGGACGGGGCCATGAAATAGATTTCCAACGGGAGCCTGGCGCTGTTTTCTAACATAAACTCAACGCCGGCCAAACCAAGGACATTGGCTATTTCATGAGGATCGGCGATCAGAGTGGTTGTTCCAAGGGGCAGAAGCACAGGAGCCAGGTTGGCCGGTGTTAGCAAGGTACTTTCTATGTGAAGATGTCCGTCGATGAAGCCGGGGCAAATGAAGCGGTGACGACAGTCGATAATCTCCCTGCCCTGGTAGGAACCCAGCCCCACGATTTGGCCTTCACAAACCGCCACATCGGCTTCCTGGATTTCACAGGAAAAGACATTGACCACCCTCCCCCCCTTTAGGACCAGGTCGGCAGGAATTTCCCCACGGGCGGTGCGAATGAGTTTTTGGAGGTTTTTTGTGTTCATAAAGATATGTTGCGGGTTGAGAGTTAAGAGGTTATTTGATAAAATATCGTTTACAATAACCCCTAACCCGCAACCTGTAACTGTGTTTAAGTTCGGTAGTCGGCGTTGATGCGGACATAATCCAGGGAAAGATCGCAGGTATAGACTTTAGTTTTAAAGGTTCCTTGATGCATATCAATTCGGATGGTCAGGGTCGGTTTTTTTAAAACCAATCCTGCCCGGGTCTCTGCCTTGGGACCTTTGCTGACCCCATTCTTGACGATCTGAATGTTGTTAAAGTGGATGTCCACATGCTCCGGATGGAATGGAACACCGGATCTGCCTAGGGCGGCTAGGATCCTTCCCCAATTGGCGTCTTCCCCAAAAAGGGCTGTTTTGACCAAAGGAGAAAGGGCCACGGTCATGGCCAAAGTTCGCGCCTCTTCTTCAGTACGGGTTCCTTCGATCCGGATGATCACTTCTTTGGTGGCCCCTTCGCCGTCCTGAACGATCATCCTGGCCAGTTTCAAAAGAATTTGATCCAGGGCTCTGGAAAAAATTCGCGCTCCGGTTGTTTGGGGAGTATCCAGAACCGCATTGCCGGCCAGGCCATTGGCCAGAACCAGGACCAGGTCATTGGTGCTGGTATCCCCATCCACGGTAATCCGGTGAAAGGATTGGTCGGTTGCTTTTCTTAAAAGCCGATCCAGAAGGGCAGGGGAGACAGCCAGATCGGTCAATACCAAACAGAGCATGGTGGCCATATTTGGATGCATCATGCCGGCGCCTTTGGCTAAGCCAACCAAATGGACCTTTTGCTTTCCGATGTTCATTTCTTTGGATACTATTTTAGGAAAGGTGTCTGTGGTCATCATAGCTTCGGCAACCAGCGGCAGCCCATAAGGCGACAATGATTGAATCAGAGAAGGAACGGCCTTAATCATCCGGCTCATCGGCAATCGTTGGCCGATCACCCCGGTTGAGGCCAGAAAAACCTGCGAATCCGGGATGGATAAAGCCTGAGAGATCTGTCGGGACAACTTTCGGGCATCGCTAAGACCGCCCGAACCGGTACAGGCATTGGCATTGCCGCTATTAACCAATACCGCCCGTCCTTCTTGTTGAACAATTCTTTTCAGGTCAATCTGAACGGGGGCGGCTTTTACTTGATTACGGGTAAAGACACCGGCGGCTACGGCCGGGACTTCAGAGAAAATCAACCCCAGATCCGAACGGCTATTCCCCTTTTTAACTTCGGCTGAAGTTACCGAGGCCAAAAAACCCGGGACCTGAAACCCCTTATTTCTGGCCGCAGCACCTTTTATATTTTTTCCCGCTTCCACACGGACAAGGGTCATTTCTTCCTACCTTCTTTCCTTCTCTTTTTTTCGGTGCCGGGCTTTCCTCTCCATTGTGGCTGAAGAACATCGGTCTTTCCTGATGTTCAACCAGGGGCTGAAGATCCTCTTCCCGGGCCAACTGGAGACGATACAGATTGGCGACGGTCTGTTCCTTGATCCGTTCAATCATTTCCACAAACAGCTCGTACCCTTCCCGTTGATATTCCCTCAGGGGATCGCGCTGTCCATAGCCCCGTAATCCAATCCCTTCCTTTAAATGATCCATACTCAGTAAATGATCTTTCCAGGTCGTATCAATCGTCTCCAACATGACCATCTGTTCCAGAGAGCTCATGACCTCAGGATCGATGGTCTCCACTTTTTTTAGATAGGCCGTCCAGGCTTGATCCTGGAGCTGTTCTTGCAATTCCTCCGGTTCCGGAAGGGACTGGTTTCCATCAAAGGAAACCTTAATGGAAAACTGTTGAAAGAGTTTGTCGGATAAGGATTTCAGATCCCATTCTTCGGGGGGCATTTTGTCGTTTACAAATAATCCCACGATTGCGTCCAGCAGATCTTCGGTCATTTCCTTGACCATTTCTCTCAATTCCCGGCCTTCCAAAACCGTGCGTCTCTGACCGTATATCACCTCTCTTTGTTGATTCATGACGTCATCATACTCGATGAGGTGTTTCCTGATTTCAAAATTGTGTCCTTCCACTCGGCGTTGAGCATTTTCGATCGCTTTGGAAATCAGGGAATGTTCGATGGGTTCCCCTTCTTCCATGCCCATCTTTCCCATAAGGCCGGCGATACGGTCAGAGCCGAAGATCCGCAGCAGGTCGTCCTCAAGGGACAGATAGAAACGGGAACTGCCCTGGTCTCCTTGCCGTCCTGATCGGCCCCGGAGCTGGTTATCGATTCGTCGGGATTCATGACGTTCCGTGCCCAGGATATGCAGACCCCCTAAGTCGGTCACCCCCTCCCCAAGGACAATGTCGGTTCCCCGTCCGGCCATATTGGTGGAGATGGTGACCACCCCTTTTTGACCGGCCGAGGCTACGATTTCAGCCTCCAATCTATGGTTTTTGGCATTCAGAACCGAGTGTTTGATCCCATCCCGGGAAAGCATTTTGGCCAATCGCTCCGATTTTTCAATAGAGATCGTTCCCACCAGGACCGGCTGGCCTTTGGTATGTAATCGTTTGATTTCTTCAATGATGGCCTGAAACTTCTCTGCTTCATTGCGATAAATAACATCGGGATAATCCTCCCGGATCATCTTTTTATGAGTAGGGATAACGACCACATCCAGCTTGTAAATCTTTTTGAATTCCGGGGCCTCGGTATCGGCCGTTCCGGTCATACCGCTTAATTTTTTATACATGCGAAAATAATTCTGAAAGGTAATGGTGGCCAGGGTTTGGTTTTCACTTTCGACACGAACACCCTCTTTGGCTTCCAGGGCCTGATGGAGACCCTCGCTGTACCGACGGCCCGGCATCAGTCGGCCGGTGAATTCATCGACAATAATGACCTCGCCTTCCTTGACGATATAGTCCACGTCTCTTTTGAACAGGGTATGGGCCTTAAGGGCCTGATTAATGTGATGGACCATGAGCATATAACGAGGATCATAGAGGTTGTCCACCTTTAATAACTTTTCGGCATGGGCGGTTCCGGATTCGGTCAAGACGACGGTCCGGGTTTTTTCTTCGATGGTATAATCCTTGTCTTTGTGCAGACGGGGGATGATCTGGTTGATGTCATGGTACATGCGGGTGGATTTTTCCGCCGATCCGGAAATAATCAACGGGGTGCGGGCCTCATCAATCAGGATACTGTCTACTTCGTCCACGATAGCGTAGTTAAAGGGTCGTTGGACATAATTGGAAAGGGAGAACTCCATATTATCCCGGAGATAATCGAATCCGAATTCATTGTTGGTCCCATAGGTCACATCCGCGCCATAGGCCGACCGCCGTCCTTCTTTATCCAAATCATGAACAATGACCCCTACGGAAAGACCTAAAAATCGATAAATCCCTCCCATCCATTCGCTGTCACGCTTGGCCAGATAATCATTGACGGTCACTACATGAACACCTTCCCCGGTTAAGGCATTCAGATAAACCGGGAGGGTGGCGGCCAGGGTCTTTCCTTCACCGGTCTTCATTTCGGCGATTTTGCCTTCGTGAAGAACGATGCCTCCAATGACTTGCACATCAAAAGGACGCAGACCCAAAACTCGAACAGAGGCCTCCCGGACCACGGCAAAGGCCTCGGGAAGGATATCGTCCAAAGAGGCCCCCTGGGTCAATTCCTCCTTGAATTGAGCGGTCTTGGCCTGGAGCCCGGCATCACTCAAGGTTCGCATTTCCCTTTCCAGGTCATTTATGCGATCCACGAGGGGAGCCAAACGACCCAGTTCCCGGTCGTTCTTGGTCCCGACAACTTTTTTAATTAAATTGCCGAACATAATTCCTTTCTTGGATCATCCTCAAAAGACTTGGAAACAATTGGGGGACTCGAAAGTCTCTGGGAAAAGGTGTAAGGTTCGAGGAAAATCCGTAACCCGTAACCATTGACCCTTAATTAAAATATACTTGAATCCCTTCTTGTCTTTATTGGTCCCTTTAAACCTTCGACGTTTATACCTCCAACAGTACGGCCACTTCATCGCACTCCGGAAATTTGACGCATTTTAAACAATCGGACCAGATTTTATGAGGCAGAAGATTTTTATCAACTTCTTTAAAACCGAGTCGTATAAAAAAATCCACCCGGTAAGTTAGGGCAAATATTTTATATAGACCTAAAGTAATGGCTTCAGATAAACAGGCTTCCACCAGCTGTGTGCCGATTCCCTGTTTGGCATAGGCCTCTTCTACGGCCAGGGACTTGATTTCAGCCAAATCTTCCCAACATAGGTGCAGGGCGCAAACGCCGCAAAGTTCTTCGCCTCCGTCAGGAATAAAAACATAATAATCCCTGAGATAGCCGTATAGTTCACTGAGAGAGCGAGGAAGGAGCAATTCCTTTTGGGCATAATGCTCCAACAGTTTTTGGATTGGTTTGACATCCCTCATGGTGGCTTTGCGGATCATAATTTGGTGCCTTTGGAATCCAGCGATAAGAATTCCGAATCCAGAATAAAGAAAAACTTACTAATTATAATTTTTATCGTCTTTTAAATAACTCCTGACTCCTGGATTCTGGATTCTTTGATTAAAAATTATTTTCCAGCACCACAGCTTGGAAACCGTCATGCTCTAACTTTTTAACCGTTTTTTCAGCCTCGAGTTTGCTTTTAAAGGGGCCAATTTGAATTCGAAACCATTTCCCCCCTTTTTGAGGGATATCTTTCATCCTTAAATGGGCTTGGTACCCCTTTTCTGATAATCGTTTTACCCCGGATTGGGCCGTGACTTCTTCACGATACGATCCGATTTGAACCATAAAACTGCCGGACTCGCTCAGGGATTCCTGTGGTCCTTTGGGACCCTTGACTTGTATTGGAGGTTCTTGGGTGTCTTGTTTTGTTTCAACCGAATCGGGTTGGCCAGTTAAACCGTTTTTTTTCTCCAAGAGGGATGGTTTTGGCGTCGGCTGAGGAGAAACTTGCAGGGTATTTGATGTCTCTTTTTTGGCCAGCATCTTTTGTAAATCGAGTTTAGGATTAAGTATCTCTTCTTGAGGAATATCGGGTTTTTTTTCTTGGGCCAGATATTTATCCAAAAGGGCTTTTTTCTCCTCTTGAAGTTTTTGGATTTTTTCAGTAAAGGTCCGGCTTATGGCGTCGGAGACGTATCCACGACCCACAAAGATTCCCAAGATAAAAATCCAGGACAGGATAAAAAGGGCTCCGGCAATACCGAAAACCAACTGGGACCGGCTTAATTCGACAAAAAACCGTTTTTTTCGATTATAAGGTTTGGGTTTCATTCCCTGACCATTTTTTCCGGAGCTGAGACTCCCAATAAATTCAAAGCATTTTTGATGACCGTTCCTACCGCCAGAGAGAGGATCAACCGGGAATCGCTTAATTCCCGGTCCGCCTGAATAATCCGGTGGTGGTTATAATAATAATGAAACTGAGCTGCCAGTTCCCCCAAGTAAAAAGTGATACGGTGAGGTTCCAACTTCATGGCTGCCTGATTGACCTCTTCCGGATATTCGGAAAGATGTTTGCAGAGTCTCCTCTCTTCAGGCGAGTTCAAGCGATGGACGGTTGTTAAATCCAGAGATTCTATCTCAAAACCCTGGGATCGAGCCACGTCCAGGACACTGCAAACCCGGGCATGGGCATATTGAACATAATAGACCGGATTTTCGTTACTCTGTTTTTTTGCCAAATCCAAATCAAAATCTAAAGGACTGTCCGACCGGCGGGTCAGAAAGATATAACGGGCTGCATCTTTCCCCACTTCGTCCAGGACTTCTCTTAAGGTGATGAACTCACCAGCTCGGGTGGACATGGCCACCGGTTTGCCTTCCCGGATCAAGGTTACCAATTGAACCAGGATGACGGTTAAGGCCTTCGGATCATGGCCCAAACTCTGCAATGCCGCTTTCAACCGTTGGACATACCCATGATGGTCGGCCCCCCAGATATCAATCAATCGTTGGTAACCCCGATTGACTTTTTGAAGGTGATAAGCCATGTCCGAGGCGAAATAGGTCAAGGCCCCGTTGGCCCGAACGACTACCCGGTCTTTCTCGTCTCCGAAGGTGCTGCTCTTGAACCATAGTGCCCCTTCTTTCCGGTAAATAAGTCCCTTGTCTTCCATGGCCTGAATCAGGTTTTCCACCAGACCTTGACGAACAAGGCTTTCTTCGCTGAACCAATGATCAAACCGGATTCCAAAGGTTTCCAGGTCTTCTTGAATGTCCTTCAGGATGGCCTGGCGTCCATATCGGGAAAAAAAAGACACATCAAGGGAAGACTCGGCAAATGCTTCTGTTGAATTCTCCTGCAGAATATCTGCAGCAATATTTTTTATATATTCTCCTTTATATCCATTTTCCGGGAAAAGATCAACCTCACCTTGAAGTTCTCTGAATCGGGCCTGAATGGAACGCCCCAAAGTTTCCATCTGGGTCCCTAAATCGTTTAGATAGTATTCGGTGGTCACTTGGTACCCTGTGGCCTTTAACAGATTGGTCAAGGCCCCTCCCAGGGCGGCACCCCGGCCATGTCCTATATGTAAAGGGCCCGTGGGATTGGCACTGACAAATTCTAACAGTATTTCCCCCCCCTTTCCCCGTTGGTTTTGGCCAAAGGCCTCCTTTTGGGTGATTATGACCGGGAGTATGTCCTGAAGGGCTTTATCTTTCAAAAAAAAATTAATAAAACCCGGTTTGACCACTTCTATTTTTTCCAGCCAATTAAGGTCGGTCGGAAAGTTCCGGACCAAAGATTCGGCGATCTTCATGGGGGACTGCTTCAAAGTTTTGGACAGGTTCATGGCCAGATTGGTGGCATAGTCCCCATAGGATTCATTTTTCGGAACCGTCAAAACAATAGGGATATCCTGCAGGTTTTTCGATAAAGGTTTTTGAGTTACATGAATCGCTTCCTGCATCAGTTGTATCAGTTGATCGCGCACGTTATGTTTTTTTCTCTCTCGTTTTATCGTTGTTGGTCGGCAGTTTCAAATCCCGCGTATAATCCGGGCATTTCATTACCCCGGAAGAGGAAAAAGAATATTTTTTTTGACAAGTTTCCCTCCAGGCACAGACGACACAAATGGTTTTTTCTTCCGGAACTGGCGACATGGATTCTCCTTAAATCAATCCTTTTTTTTAAACTTTTTTTGATTTTAAGTCAATCGTCTAAATATTTTCGCGGGTTCAGCCGACCCAAAAGACAAAAAAGTTCATAGGGGATGGTTTCAGCCTTTTGGGCCAGTTCAGCAGGGGTGATGATCTCTTGTCCTTGACTCCCCATAAGGACGACTTCTTCCCCTATCTGACAATTTAGGATCGGTTCAATCCTAACCACTATCAAATTCATACAGACCCGGCCGATGATTGGAAGCCGTTTGCCCCTAATCAACACTTCTCCCCGGTTGGAAATGATTCTGGGGTACCCATTGGCGTAACCGATTGAAATGAGGGCGATGGTTTCGGGACGCTTTGTTATATAGGTGCCTCCGTAACTGATTTCCACCCCGGCGGGCATCTTCTTGATCTGTAAAATGCGGCTTTTTAGGGTCATAGCCGGCTTTACTTTAATTGAACGGTTATGGCTAAAAGAGGAGTTTGGGTGGCAGCCATAAAGCAGGATCCCGGGTCGGACATAATGGAGATGGCTTTGCCGGTAATTGAGCAAAGCGGCGCTGTTGGCCATATGATTTTCAGTCAACGTCCATCCGGCCTGTCGGGCCAGATCCAGAGCCTCAGTGAACCGTTTCCACTGGAGTTGATTATAGGGTTTGCCTTTCTCATCGGCCTGGCCGAAGTGGGAGGTTAGACCGATCACCTGAAGGCCCTTCAAGGCCGCCATTTTTGTCAAGAACTCCCTGAATTCAAGCCAGGGTACTCCCAAACGACCCATTCCGGTATCAATTTTTAAGTGAACCGTAATACGGGTTTTTTTAAGTCGTGCAGCCCGGTTAAGCCTAAGGGCCGTTTCCATTGAATATAGGACCGGGGTCAGTCGGTAATGGAGACAGGCCGGGATTTCTTCGGGGAGAAGACCCAACAAAAGGACTACCGGGATCTTGGGGCTGATCTTTTTCCGGATCGTGATTCCCTCTTCTATAGAACCTACCCCTAGGGCGGGAGCTCCAAGACGGGTCAATTCCTTGGCAATGGGAACCAAGCCATGGCCATAGGCGTCGGCTTTGACAACAGGCATGATTTTGGTAGAAGGGTTAATTTTTCCCTTCAGGAATTGATAGTTTTCCCTTAAACGGGAGAGATTTATTTCAACCCAGGAACCCGATCCGGAAAAATACTCTGAGGACATAATTCACCCAATGAAAATAATTTACAATAAATTATAATTAGTTAGCAGGACAATGGCCTTTATTCCTTGACAAGAAAACCACAAATTTCATACATTACTATAATTATGGCACTTTTTACGAAAAATTTCATTATATCTTTGATCCTGACCCTGGTATTTTTTTTGAATCAACCCTTTCCGGCTGTCGGAGAGTTTGAAGGGACCAGGGTAAAAACCAAAAAGACCTTACAGAAAAGGACTCAAAAAAAGAAACCAAAGCATTCCAGTGAAGCGAAAAAGATTAAGAAAAAGAAAAAAAAGTCCGCTTCCATCAAGAAAAAGACCCCTTCTCTCCGCAAACGGGGGAAAGCCCTGGTTATAAAAGGCCGCCCTTTTGAAAATCATATCCGGCCGTCGACTTTAACGGCAGGAAGTTCCATTCAAAGTTTTGTCGAGAATGAGATCCTTCATCTCAAGGCGATTGGACATCTTTTGCCGGGTGATCAGATATCCCTCCAGGTCTACGACCTCAATGATAAAAAAATGCTGGTGGACATTAATGGAAATGTTATTCGAAATGCGGCCAGTCTGATCAAACCTTTTGTCATGTTGGCGGTTTATGATTCAATTGCCAGACGTGAGTTCCAGGAAACCCCGGAAATAGAACACCAGATCAATCGGATGATCGCCGTAAGTGATAATGAAGCCACCAACGCCCTAATCCGTCACCTGGGTAAGGGTGATGACCTTCAAGGTATAATCGGTATTAATGCCCTGATGGCTAAAATGGGTTTTCCCGGTACTCGTCTCCGGGAGCTTATTCCCGATGGAGGGAAAACGTATGCCAATCAAACTTCAGCCAACGACACCACCCTTTTTTTTCGACTGCTTTATGAACAAAAACTGATAAGTCCCCAATACTCCCAAAAAATGAATGACATCCTGCTTAAAAGTATTCACGACCGGATTAGAACACACCAGATCAAACAGGATGGTGTTGTCGTAGCGGACAAAACCGGTTATGTCCGGGGTTTGAACGGCGATTGCGGTATTGTATACCAGAAAAGCCTCAATGGCTGTAACGATTATGCCCTTTCCATTATCATTGAAAATAAAAATCCTCCCTCCGATGGAGGGTGGGGCAGGAGAAAGAGTGCCGCCATTCGTTATCTTTCCGATCGCATCTATCAAAGCCTGAAAAACGGAAGCCGAAACAGTTGAGAAAGATAAAATAGATTGAAGCATTGGCGTAATGGAGTATTCGAGGAGTGAATAGATAATCTCTATTCTTCCACTATCCCAATTACTCCGTTATTTTTCTTCCTGTCCGATCCACTCATACACCCCGGCTAGGGTCGATTCCAGCAAATCGGGACGGTTTCCGCCGGCTTGGGCCATGTCGGGCCGGCCACCGCCATCACCCCCCAAGGCCTTGGCCAGGCGTTTAATGATCTTACCGGCATTAAATTTGCGGGTCAGATCTTTGGAAACCACGGTCACCAGGAGAACCTTTTCTTCTTTAGCACCGCCCAAGATTACAATCCCTGATTCCAGACGGTCCCGTAAGGAATCGGCCAGGTCCCTGAGCTCTTTGGCCTCGGCGGTTGGAGCAGGGCTGGAAAGGACCTTAGTCCCATTAATAACCCGCATGCCTTTCAGCATTTTTTCCACTCCTCCTCCGGTAAGAAGGGATTGGTTTAACCGGGCAATGGTCCGTTCAAGTTCTTTTTGCTGGGCCAAAAGTTTTTCAATGCGGGGGACCAAATCTTCCGGACCCGCTTTTAACAATTCTCCAAGGGCCTTCAGACGGTCCTCTTCCCAATGAACGGTTTGCAAGGCTTCCTTCCCGGTAACTGCCTCAATACGTCTTACCCCGGCAGCGACACTCCCTTCCGACAAGATCTTAAAAAGCCCAAGATTCCCGGTTTGCGAGGTATGGGTTCCTCCGCATAATTCCTGGCTGAAATCGCCGATTTTAACCAGACGAACCCGGTCGCCATACCGTTCTTCAAAAAGGGCAATGGCTCCGGTCGCTTTGGCCTCTTCAAACTCCATAATCGTGGTATTCACCGGCAGGTTTTGCTGGATTTGTTCGTTAACCAGACGTTCCACGGTCTGCAGTTCTTTCAGAGACAAGGCCGAATAATGGGAGAAGTCAAATCGTAGTCTCTGGGGGGTCACCAGCGATCCGGCCTGTTTGACCTGTTCACCCAATATGAGGCGTAAAGCCCTGTGGAGCAGGTGGGTGGCTGTATGGTTATGGGCTGTAGGATTTCTCCGGTCTATGGAAACAGAAAGGAAGACCCGGTCGCCGACCGACAAGGTCCCTTGCTGCAGACGGCCCCGATGGAGGATTAATCCGTTCGGCAGGGAAACGGTCTCTTCCACCAATAACCGACCCTGCTGGGAAGTGATGATCCCCTGATCCCCGGCCTGTCCCCCGGATTCAGCATAAAAAGGGGTTTCGGCTGTTATTAATTCTATCTCCTGAGGACTGCCGGCTTGGTTTACTTCCTGTCCTCCTTGGAGAAGGGCCAAAATATGAGATTGTATTTCCAGGGTGTCATAGCCGACGAACTCGCTTTTCAGTTCCCGGGCCATTAAGGCCTTATATCCCTCTTGAATCTCCCGATCTCCGCTCCCTTTCCAGGCTTGACGGGACATTTCCCGCTGTCGGTCCATATGGAGTTGGAAGCCTTCCTGGTCTATCTTTAGATTTTGATCCCGGATTACGTCCTGGATAATATCCAAAGGGAATCCATAGGTATCATATAACTTAAAAATCAGGGAACCCGGAAGGGCTTGTCCTCCTTTTTGACGTAACAGGTCTATCTCTTCATTAAGGAGTTTTAACCCAAAATCCAAGGTTTCCAGGAATCGCTCTTCTTCTTTTTGAATAACCTGGGAAGTGAAAGCCCTGTGTTCCTGGACTTCGGGAAAATGATCGGCCATCACCTCGGCAACGACCTGTGTCAAACGATATAAAAAGGGTTTGTCGATCCCCAGTACTTTTCCGAAACGGGCTGCTCTGCGTAATATCCGCCGGACTACATAGCCACGTCCGTCATTGGAAGGAATGGCCCCATCGGCCAGCAAAAACGCCAAGGCGCGACTGTGATCGGAGATAACCTTGATAGCGATATCGGTTTCTTCTTTTTGTCCCATAGGTATGCCGGAGAGGTCTTTAACGGCCGAGATGATATCTCGGAACAGGTCAGTCAGAAAATTATTGGGGACCTTTTGGATAACCGCAGTAATTCGCTCCAGTCCCATACCGGTATCAATACTCGGTTTGGGTAACGGGGTTAGAAGACCGTTCGAGTCCCGATTGTACTGCATAAAAACCAGATTCCAAATTTCGAGGTAGCGGTCACAATCGCATCCCGGGGCGCAGTCCGGCCGTCCACAACCCAGCTCAGACCCCTGGTCGATCAGGATCTCCGAGCATGGCCCGCATGGACCGGTATCCCCCATGGACCAGAAGTTATCTTTCTCTCCCAAACGGACGATCTTTTCGATCGGCAGGCCGATCTCCTGATGCCATATTTGATAGGCTTCTTCATCTTTTTGATAAACCGAGGCATATAGCCGATCCGACGGCAGATCGTAGACTTTAATCAACAGGTCCCAGGCCATGCGGATGGCCTCGGTTTTAAAGTAATCCCCAAAAGAAAAATTACCCAACATTTCAAAAAAGGTGTGGTGACGGGTGGTTCGGCCTACATTTTCCAGGTCATTATGTTTTCCGCCGGCCCGGACACATTTCTGGCTGGAAGCCGCCCGGAGGTAGTCCTTCTTTTCTTCCCCAAGAAATACCCTTTTAAAAGGGACCATGCCGGCATTGGTGAAAAGCAAGGTTGGGTCGTCTCGCGGGATTAAAGAAGCACTCTTAATCACCTCATGTCCGTGATCCCTGAAGTAATTCAAGAAGGCCTGGCGTATTTCTTTCCCGGTTTTCAACGCGTATCCTTTCTAAAAAAATTAGGCAATAGGCAAGGGGACAAACCTTTAATCCACCTGCCAGGGCCGTTAGATTTTTCATCCACCGATAACAGGGTATAAGGTATCCGGTTTTTCCTTGAACCTTGAACCCTTCCTGACCGCCTTGACTCCTTTGTTTTCTTACTGGACCGATTCTTTAATGAGGCCATAAGTCTGTTTGACCTTGGTCTCGATCTCGGTTAAAGCCTCCGGATGATCCTTCAGGTAGGTTCGGGCATTATCCCGACCCTGACCGATTCGATTGCCGCCGAATGAATACCAGGTACCGCTTTTTTCAACAATATCATGGGCCACTCCGAGGTCCAGGATATCTCCTTCCTTAGAGATTCCTTCTCCATAAAGGATATCGAATTCGGCCTCTTTGAAGGGCGGGGCAATCTTGTTTTTGACCACCTTGACCTTGGTTCGAGTACCGATTATTTCCTGCCCATCTTTTAAGGTACCGGTTTTCCGAATATCCAGGCGCAGGGAAGCATAAAACTTTAAGGCATTTCCCCCGGTAGTGGTTTCCGGATTCCCGAACATAACCCCGATTTTCATCCGAATCTGGTTGATAAATACCAAGGAGGTATGGGTTTTACTGATGGTCCCGGTCAACTTTCTTAACGCTTGCGACATGAGACGGGCCTGGAGTCCCATATGGGCATCTCCCATTTCCCCCTCGATTTCCGCCCGGGGGACTAAAGCGGCCACCGAATCGACCACCACGATATCCATGGCACCGCTGCGAACCAGGATTTCAGCTATCTCCAGGGCCTGTTCCCCGTTATCGGGTTGAGAGACCAGCAGGTCATCACAGTTGACTCCTAACTTATTGGCATAGATGATATCCAAGGCATGTTCGGCATCAATAAAAGCGGCCATTCCTCCTTTTTTCTGGGCTTCGGCAATGATGTGCAGGGCCAGGGTAGTCTTCCCGGAAGATTCCGGACCATAGATTTCAGTGATCCGACCCCGTGGGATCCCTCCGATGCCGGTGGCGATGTCAAGGGAGAGGGACCCCGTGGGGATAAAAGGGATATCGGCAGCCAAGGCCTCTGCTCCCAGGCGCATAATGGAGCCTTTTCCAAACTGTTTTTCAATTTGACTCATGGCCATTTCTACCGCCCTGCCTTTTTCACTATTTGGTTTTAAATCTGTCTTCATGTCGCCTCCCTTTAGGTTTGGTGGTTTGGGTTCACTTCCTTATATTGAATGCCAGCGGTCGGACATCGGATGACGGGGAAAATAATTTTTATCCGATATCCGGTATCCCAGTTTCAGGCCTTATTTCCCTTACTCTTTTTTTAGAGGAAAAACCTCCAGTTTAGTATAAACCGGTCCGCTCGGTTTTAAATCACTTCTAAAAAGGATCAGCTCTTCCACCACAAAAGGGGCGGTCTCTTTTTCCAATCCTTCGGACAACCCGCGGTAAAGCGGTTCGTTTATTTGAGTATCTTTGTTTCTTCCCAAGGTCAAATGGCCCTGGAACACCCGGTCGTCTTTGGGGATTCCCAAGGGAACCAGGGCCAATTCAATGGTTCGGTGTAACCCCTGAAGATTTTCGATTTCCCCTTCAAGACCTATCCAGATCACTCGGGGTCTGAACAGGTTAGGAAAAGCACTTAAACCCTTCAAGGTCAGATGAAACCGAAGGTAATCGGATATGACCGGAGAAAGGGTCTGAGAAATCTTTTCAACCGTTTCTGGCGTTATGGAACCAAAAAACTTCAAGGTCAAATGAGTCTGATGGGGAGAAACCCATTTTATCTTTGAAGGAACCCCCCTTAACTCCTGAATATAATCGGCAACGACCTCTTTTTGACGTTCGGGCAGATCAATTGCTAAAAAGGAACGAATCATTGAGGAGATAACTCCTGACCCAATTCAGGGCGGTGTGGGCGGTCAGGATCTTGATCTGATTCCTACTGCCCCTGAAAAGAAAATGACCTGCTTTGTTTCCTTGGAAAGAGGACAGGGCGATCCAGACCGTTCCAACCGGTTTTTCTGGGGTTCCTCCCCCCGGCCCGGCGATGCCGGTGACGGCTAGGCCCAAATCCGATCCACTTTGTGTTCGAATCCTTTCAGCCATTAAGACGGCTGTTTTTTCACTGACCGCTCCGTAATAGGATAAGACCCTTTTGGGAATGTCCAGCAGTTCCGTTTTGGCACGGTTGCTGTAAACAGTCACTCCTCGATCAAAATACTCGGAACTCCCCGGAACACTCGTGATTCGATGGCCGATCAATCCACCGGTGCAGGATTCGGCAACGGAAAGAGACCTCCTTTTTTGCCGTAACAATTCCCCGATGACTTCTTCCAAGGTTTGCTCATTCGTTGAAATGATATACCCGGATAACCGTTCTACCACCACCTTTTCGATGGAATCCAGCAGACGGTCGGCCCAACGGGCTTTTTCCGATCGAACCGAAACAGTCAGGCGGTTCTCCGGAAAATTGGGATAAAACCCAAGCTGGATGGATTCAAACTGTTTTTCCAAGTCTTTTAGCTTCTCATTGATCTCCGGCTCTAACAGTCCAAATATATTGTAAATCCTTTGACGAATGACCTCCTGTCCCGTGTAGTGCTGTAGTAAGTAAGGAATAATCTGACGATCAACATATCTTTTCATCTCGGCCGGGACTCCGGGCAAGAAAAAAAAGGGTTTTCCCTTTTCATTCATCAGAAAACCACAGGCCTTGGGTCTGGGGTGAAAAAGCTCCACCCCTTTAGGTAACCAAGCGATCTTCTCAAAAATAGGATTCCAGGGGATTGCTCTTCTGGACAATGATCGTCTAATTTGACCTTGAAGTCCCTCATGGAGAATCAGTGGGCGGTGGAAGACCCGGCTGACCACTTCAACGGTGATGTCATCCAGGGTTCCGCCTAAACCGCCGGTCACCAGTATGGCATCGGCCCTCCTTTCAGCCTGTTTCAGGGCGGAACGGATTATTTTGGGCTGATCCCCGATCAAGATGATCCGGCTGACCTCAAATCCAAAGGAATGCAATCTGGCAGCGGCATAACCGGCATTTTGATCCAGAACCCTGCCGGTAATGAGTTCGTTGCCTATGCCAATGATTTCGATTTTTAACGGCATAGTTTTAGATTCTTTGACTATATGATCTGAGAATTTAACTCTAACTTAAATTATTGTTACGGGTTGCGGGTTTTGAACTCGTAACCCTTTCTCAAAAAACTCGTAACTCCCTGCCTGCCCGCAGGCCCGTAACTCGCAACAGAAAAAATTCAAATATGTTTGGTTAGTATGTCCGTTACCAGTTCAAATCACCTGAAAATAGACCAATATCCGAAGGATGACCTGACTATATACTCCAGCCAGCACATCATCCAGGACGATTCCCCAACCTCCGGGCAGATTTTGGTCGATTTTTCGAATGGGATAGGGTTTAAGGATATCCATGACCCTGAAAATTAAGAACCCTAACAGGGCTGTGTTCCAGGAAAAAGAAAGCCCGACTATTGCTGTCATATATCCGACTATTTCATCAATGACCACCTTGGAGGGATCTTTTTCACCCCAAATTTTTTCGGCATTTCCGGCCAATAAGACGGCAAGAAAGATGGACCCAAGGATAATTAAAATTTGTGTCCAAAGCCGTTGGGTCGAAAGCCAATAGAATATGGGCAGACCCCAAAGGGTTCCAAAGGTGCCCGAAGCCAAAGGGAGATAACCCAGGTAGGTCCCGGAACTCAAGAAAAGGATCAGATTCCTAAGGGTGGGCTTATTAAATGAATTCAATTTAGAAACCAGTTCTTAACATTTAATGCTTGATAACCCCGTAAAAGATAATCACTCCAGTGGAAACAATGATACAACCCATTTAAATTAATTGATAATTCTTGATTGCGACCTTCGCCGGAATAACGAAAATGGGATGACCAATATGGGACATTTTCGACTTTTTTCGAGATTATCAATCCTTTATTTTTATAATTTTATGAGTTCATTGTCAAGGATTCCGTAATGGAAGCAAAAGAGCAGGGAACGAGGGGAAACAAGTATTTTTACAAATAACGGATTCTGTAGTATACTTAATAAGAAAACAGCTTTCGTCGTTAGGTGTTCGGAGACTTATTTTCAAGTTACTTGGTGCGAGAAAGAATGCTTAAATTCAACAAGACCTTTTTCCTAATTTTCTCTGTCCTGATTTCAGGAGTTATTGGTCAAAAGACCTATCCCGGTGATTATTTATCCGTTGTGGCCGTGGGAGACATTATGATGGGATCGACCGGGTCCAGAGGGATACTGCCACCGGACGATGGCCAGAATTTGTTTCAGGATATCAATCCGAGTCTAAGGGGTGGAGATATTACTTTTGGAAATTTGGAAGGTCCTCTTTTTGACCAAGATGACTTGGGCAAATGCTGGGAAAGTAATAGCCCCTGGTGTTTTGAGTTCAAAACGCCGGTCCGTTACGGTCAATATCTGAAACAGGCCGGGTTTACGGTATTGAATATTGCCAACAACCATACCTTCGATTTTGGAATGGAGGGCCTGAAAAGCACCCTGGAGGTTTTAGACTTTTTAAAGATAAAACCTTTAGGAGGAAAAGCCATAGCTGAATTTTCGGTTAAAGGGAGGGAAATAGCCCTGGTGGGATTTTCATTTCTTTCATCCCCCTATTCTTTTTCCATGTTGGACATTAGCCAGGCCAAAGAAATAGTCGGTAAATTAAAGGAAGCCCATGACCTGGTGATCGTTTCCTTTCATGGGGGAGCCGAAGGGATAAACGCCCTCCAGGTCGTCAATGAGAATGAGATTTTTCTGGAGGAAGATCGGGGCAACGCGATACTTTTTTCCCGGTCGGTTATTGATGCCGGTGCAGACTTGGTCTTGGGCCATGGTCCTCATGTTGTCAGGGCCGTGGAGGTTTATAAAGGGAAATTAATCGCCTACAGTCTGGGGAATTTTTTAACCTATGGCCTGTTTAACCTGAAAGGCCCTAATGGAGTCGGCGTCATCTTAAACGTCAAGCTGGACCTGGAAAACGGAGAATTATTGGAGGGCCGGTTGATTCCTATCAAGTTAATCAACGGGGGAATCCCTGAACCGGATAGTTATAAAGAAGGGATCCTGTTGCTCAAAAGCCTTACCCAAAAAAACGGTCATCCATTCAATGTCCGAATAAGTGATGACGGGAAAATAATCCGAACTGAAACTCCCTGCAACAAGGTGCAGTCCTGCAGGGCGGGATCCTAGGCAAGGTAAATGGGTATTTTTGAAGTTCGCTCGCCAATCCCGATGAATACGGGACCTACTGCTTACGCAGTCACGCCATGGACGTGACGGGGAATACGTTCGCTGTTCATTTTCAATGAGTGATCGTGAAGAATATCAAAAATGGCTTAGCCGACTGGCTGCCCTGAAAGGGATTGAGCCGGAATATTGGGATGTCTGGGGGCATCTGCATTCCAATTTTCAAGAGACCCAGATTAAAATCCTTTCAGCTATGGGATGTCGTTTGGGAAGTTTGGGGGAACTGAAAAAAGAGGTCCAAGCAGAGGAAAACCGAGACTGGAGACCGGTTACCGAGCCCATCCTGATCGTCTCCGGGGATGCCTTGCCGAAAGAACTGACCTTTCAAATCCCGGCCAATCATGATAAGGAAACTGACCGTCTGCCTCCGGATATCCAGGTCCGAATCAACATCAAAGAAGAATCCGGAAATGGGTCCAATCACTTTTTTTCTCAAAAACAGCTCCTGTTTAAAGGAGCCAAAACGATCAATGGGCGCGTCTATCTTAGAGGCAGTCTGCCTTTTCCCGAAGGATTACCTTTAGGCTATCATCAAATTTTTTTAACTTTAAAGCAAACCAATTACCGCTTTGTTCAGACGGTTAAAGTGATCGTCTGTCCCGGGCAGACTTATCTTCCCCTGGTCCTCCGAGGCATTGGCAAAAGGGCCGGGCTGATGATTTCCCTGGCCGGTCTTCGTTCCAAGAATAATTGGGGAGTAGGGGATTTCGGAGACCTGAGGGAATTGGTGCGCTGGGCCATCGATGTTCTACAAGTCGAGGTTATCGGTCTCCTTCCCTTACATGCCCTTTCTAACCACGAACCCTATAATATCAGCCCGTATTATCCCTCAAGCCGTTTGTATCGGAATCCCATCTATCTGAATATTCCCGAAATAGAAGAATACAACTATTCCCCAAAAGCGTGGAAAATTATGATGGCCCCGGCGACTCAAGAGTTACTGGCCGAACTGAGGGATTGCGAAAAAGTTCAGTTTGAAAAAGTGGATACCCTGAAGAGAAAGGTATTGGAAAATATTTTTGAAACCTTTTTAGTGCGCCATTGGAAGGCGGCCGGGCAAAAGAGCGAACGTCAGAAAAATTTTCAAGCTTATATTAATAATGAAGGCAAGTTATTGGATCACTATGCGGTCTATTGCGCCCTGACGGCTCATTTTGAGAGAACAAACCCGGAATTTCAAACTTGGGAGCAGTGGCCGCACCGTTTTCAAGACCCTTATTCACGGGAAGTGAAGATTTTTCAAGAAAACCATTGGCAGGAGGTCTTGTTTCATAAATATCTTCAATGGCAGGTGGAAGCACAGCTTTCAGAGGTGCAGGAAATGGCCCTCCAATCAGGTTCAGGGATCGGTCTCTATCATGACTTGGCCCTCGGTATTGATCCCTGGGGAGCGGATTCCTGGGCCTACCGGGGTTTCACCATTCCCGGCGTCAGAGTTGGGGCTCCGCCGGATGATTTTTCACCCAAGGGGCAAGATTGGGGCTTCTTCCCTCCAAACGAAGAAAAATATCGTCAGGACGGCTATGAGCTCTTTGCTTTGGAGATCAGGAAAAACAGCCGCCCGGGAGGGGCGCTGCGGATCGATCATATTATGAAATTTTTCAGACTGTTTTGGATATTGGAAGGCCGGGATCCCCAAGAGGGGGCCTATGTTAGATATTGTCTTGAGGATTATCTTAAAATTCTGGCCTTGGAAAGTGTTCGAAACAAAACATTGATTATCGGCGAAGACCTTGGAACCCTGCCGAACCAATTGAGTGAGATTCTGCATCGATATGGTATCTTTTCTTACCGCTTGTTTTATTTTGAAAAAGATGAATCGGGAATTTTAAAGTCCCCTGAAATCTATCCGGACTGGGCTTTAGCCTCGGTGAGTACCCATGATTTGCCCACGCTGGCCGGCTTCTGGGGGATGGACGATCTTATTCTCCGAAAAGAACTGGGGCTCTTTCCTGAAGAGGAACCATTTCATCAAGCCCTGGCCGATCGGATAAAAGACAAACGCCGGATGATAGACCGCCTTCACCAATTAGGATTTCTTTCCGAGGAAGAGGCCTGCTCCCTTCAGGCCCAGGGAGAACCGGTCTTGACAGAAGAACTTCACCGGGCCGTGTTATCTTTTTTGGTTTCCACCAAGGCCAAATTGGTGGCTTTAAGTCAGGAAGATCTTTTCCTGGGAAAAGAGCAGCTCAATCTTCCGGGAACCGTTACCGCCTACCCTAACTGGTCCCGAAAAATGCAATATTCGGTAGAGGAATTATGGAATCATCCGGAAGCCCGAAAATTCATTGATCGCTATCGTGAATTGATAGAAAAGTCAGGAAGAGGGGTAAAGAGATCAGACGGTAATTGATCGAATTGAATGGTATGGATAGATTGATAGAGAATTTGTTTTTGATGGAAAGAGTATAAGGCCATAGGGAATGAAGCCATCCACATTTTCTTTTTGACGAAGTCTGCGGGAGGCGTTACTATAGACGCCGCAATAACGAAATCCCGCCGACGGCGGGACTTCACCTTTGCGGCCTCGGATCTACGGCATCTCGGCTATTACAATATCCGACTGAAGTGGCAAGGCATTCGTAATGGCATAAAGGAAACAAGACTACATATGGCTTTATTCGATAAAATGATCAAAGGATTGCAAACGATCTTTTATGAGGTAAGAGACCTTGCACAGCGCGAAATCCGCTTTTATCAGGGAAAACCTTATATCGCCACGCTCTTTCTCACCTACCGCTGCAATTCTCATTGCAAAACGTGTACAGCATGGAAACGACCTGCGGCGGAAGAAATAAGGAAAGAAATTGGTATCCATGAATGGAAACTCATTATCGACAAGCTAGAGGCTGAGGAAGTTAGAATAGCAGAGATATTCGGTGGGAATGTTTTGCTTCGGAAAGACCTGCTCATCTCCGTATTACAGTATCTACATGCAAAAAATTTCATTATTCATCTACCCACGAACCAAATCGGCCTTGATGAAGAAATCGCCCAGGCCATTGTCTCCACTGTCGATTATTTGTATATTTCCACTGATGGCGTGGGAGAATATCAAGACCTGATCCGCGGACAAATAGGGGCATCACAAAGGGTTGAGGATTCGATATCCATGTTGATCAGACTTCGGAACAATGCAAAGATTCCCCGGTTGATCTGCAATACAACGGTCTCAAAATTTAATGTCAACATCCTCGATAAAATCGTTGCGTATGCCTGTTCAAATGGATTTGACGAAATATATTTTGAGTACGCCGGAGAATTTTCGCCGGCAACTATCGATTGTTCCATGATTAACGGAATAAGGCCTTCTCCCTATATTGTCAAACAGGAGGAAACAGTCCTAGTCGATCGACAGGGCGCCCATCTCTTAAAAGAAAATTTGAGGAAAATAAAAGAAAGGTATCAGAAAGAACCGATCAAAATTGGTACTGTGAATATAGATATTTTGTCCGAACGGCATCTCTATGAAGGCACGATCCCCCATGGCAAGTGTTACGTTGAGAGAAATGAAGTTACCATCGATCCCTATGGCAATATCGTGGCCTGTCCGTTTATCAATAATTATATGATGGGCAACCTCGTGAGCAACACCCTGGGAGAGATTTGGAACAAGGGCAAGCACCAAACCTTCAGAGAACAACAAAATGGCGGAAAGCTTGCCATGTGTCCCCATTGCATTCTCGGAGTACAAAGAAATCCCGGGATATGGACCTCCTTGAGACGGATCTATTTCCAACACATTCAGCCCCGAATTTAGAGGCTTTTTGAAAAGGACTTCCTTTTTGATGAAAAGAGTATAAAAAAAGAATTTGATAAGAATTTGCTTTCTGATGGGAAGAGTATAAAAAAAGGAAAAGACAGAATCAAGGAGAAAAATAGGGCCAAAGGCAATGGGACAGAGGGGGTCTTCTGGTGAAAAAGGGACTTTGGCAGGCTGGGTATAAAAATAGAAAGCAATAAGGGGAAAGGAAGGGGGCGACTACCAAAAAATAGCATTTCTCCGAGTCCTCCAAGTCCCTCTGGTAATTTTTCCCCCCGGATAATTTCAAAATCTAAATTAGGCCGAAAATAGTTTGGCAGGATTCCGTCTTGAAGGATTTAACGCTGAACATTTACCCTGTTAAACAATCAGACATAAATAAGACTGAGGGTTTCGGCGACACAGGCCGGTTTTTCACTTCCTTCTATTTCAATGGTTTGGGTGGTGGTCAGCAAAATTCTTCCCCCCTCTTTTTCCTCAACACCGGACAGGATCCCTCGGACTCTGATCCGTGATCCTACGGGGACAGGGCTTAAAAACCTTACTTTGTTGAGTCCGTAATTGATTCCCATTCTCGCGCCTTTCACCGAGAAACGGGTACCCGACTGCAGGGACGGGAGGAGAGACAATGTCAAAAACCCGTGGGCAATCGGCTTTCCAAAAGGTCCCTTGGCCGCCTTTTCCAGATCCACGTGTATCCACTGATGATCACCGGTGCAATCCGCAAACTGATTGATCCGATCCTGGGTCACTTCAAACCAGTTTCCTAATGAGACTTCTTTTCCTAATAGTTCCTTAACTTCCTGTATGGTCATTTCTGTTGCCATAATTTGCTCCTTTCTGATAATTATCGATAAAATTTAATCGCTGTCTGCGGTTTTTCAAAGATAAAAAGTTATCACAATGGAGGGATAAGATGCAATCAATTTAATGACAGGGGTTGAACAGGAGCCGTGGGGCATTCCCCGGTCATACCGTCGGAGTGATCCCGTCTTCAGCGGGATTAGCGAGCGAACGGCCATGATAGTCATTTAAGTTGCATGGGATCCGGGAGGTGGGACTGTATCTTGGTGCAGTGAGCTTCAATTTAGGCGTGAGGATTTTTTGGTTACCATCCTTCATTTTGATACCGTGAACCGGAAAAAGGCGACCGGGTACCTTTTGGATAATCCAGGAGAAAAGGCCCGAGTGGACCCTGGCGGGGTGATTATTATCTGTAAAATGAATATGGGCAAAGCCTTTTTTCGCTTTTTCGCTTGACTTTCATCGTTTCTTCCATTTAAATTTTATTGATTTAAAAGAAGATTCTACCCATTCAACGAAGACAACGAAAACGGCAGATCTCACTATCCGTAAGCCGGTTCTTTTATACGAAACCCCAACCTTATCAAGTCAAGGATGGCAGGGGATCAAAGATCTTTCAATAAATCTCCTGCAATGGCTGTTTCGACCGTTGAAAAAGAGGAAAACGCTTATCGACGGCCGGACGGAGGAATAGGAATGAATCTGGTTGAACTGGCGGATCAACATTATAGGAAATTCGGCGAACAGGTATCCTTGATTTTTGAAGGCAAGGAGTTCACGAATCTTCAACTGCTTCGGTATGCGGACCAGTTGGCTAATGGACTTAAGGGATTGGAAGTGGGGATGGGGGATAGGGTGATGGTGATGCTTATCAACTGTCCTGAGGTCCTAATCAGCTATCAGGCCATACTCAGGGCCGGAGGGATCATCGTTCCGGTCATATCTTTTTTGGGTGAAAGGGAGATGATTCATATCTTGAGAAATTCCGAATCCAAGGTCCTAATCACCAATAAGAATTGGTTGAACAGAATCGAAAAGTTCAGACCCGGCCTCGAAACCCTGAAACATATTATTGTGGTTGAAGATGAGGAAATTTCTGAAACGATCCATTTCTGGGATCTGGTCCATAAACCGGTTGACCAGCCGGTCGACTTTGAAATTGATGAATACGACTTGGCCGTGATCCTTTACACCGCCGGAACCACCGGCGAACCGAAAGGGGTGATGCTGACCCATAGGAACCTTTACTCCAATGCCGTCAATTCTTCAACCTTCTCCGATGTCAAACCCAATGATGTCATGTTGCATGTACTGCCCCTGTCGCATTCCTACGGACTGACGGTTATGAATGCCGGTTATCTGTTCAACCAAAAAAGCGTGCTCATGCGCTGGTTTGATGTAGAGGAGGCCTTTCGTCTCATCGAAAAATATAAGGTAACGGGTTTTTCAGGGTCTCCGGCCATGTTTGCTATGATGCTTAACAGCCCTGTGGCGGATAACTATGACCTGTCGTCCCTCAGACGTTGCGGTTGCGGATCAGCGCCTCTTCCACTTGACATTCTGCAAGGTTTTCAGAAAAAATTCGGTTGCCCTGTTTGGGAGGGCTATGGGTTGTCCGAGGCGGCCCCCATCGTAACCAGACACCGGCCGGACATGCCCCAGAAACCCGGCTCCATCGGAATACCCATACCAGGCGTGGAAGTCCGGATTGTGGATGAAGAGGATAATGATCTGCCCATCGGGGGGGTCGGAGAACTGATTGTCAGAGGACCGAATGTATCTCCGGGATACTATAAAATGCCTGAAGAAACAGGGCAGGCCTTCCGAAACGGCTGGCTGTACACCGGGGACATGGCCAGGATGGATGATGATGGTTATTTATTCATTGTCGATCGCAAAAAGGACCTCATTATACGGGGCGGACTCAATATCTACCCTTGGGATGTTGAAGAGGTATTTTATGAGCATCCGGCGGTGCAGGATGTGGCGGTTGTCGGGGTGCCGGATCCGATCATGGGAGAAGAAGTCAAAGCGTTTGTGGTCCTGAAGGCCGGTCAATCCGTTACCGGTCAGGAGTTGGTTGCCTATTGCCGGGAAAGCCTGGGAAGATATAAGTGCCCAAAATACATTGAGTTCATTAACGAGATACCCAGAAGTCCCATCGGCAAAGTCCTGCGCCAGGAACTTCGGCAGCGCCCTTCGGAAAAATAACGATCAATCAATCCTCATAGACAATGGCCACCGGCCTAACCCATCCGGCACTGGCCCGTTTGATCTTAACCGGGAAACAGCAGACTGTAAATCCATGAGGCTGCCCGATGGCCGATAGATTAGCCATCTTCTCCATGTGGCAGTAACCGATTTCAATCCCGGCAAAATGGGCCTCCCAGATTACTTTGGAGTCTCCCCGCTCCTTAAATTCCTGGGCCAAAAAAGGCAAAGGCCTGTCCCAACTCCAGGCATCGATACCGACCACTTTGACTCCTTTTTCCGTAAGATACAGAGTGCTCTCCCTGGTCATGCCGCAACCTTTCAGCAGGTACTGAGGTGTGCCCCAGGCCGCATCAGCTCCTGTTTGAACGAGAACGATATCGAACGGCTTAATCTCATAGGCTATCCGTTTCAATTCCTTTTCCACATCTAAGGCCGTTATCCGCTCCCCGTCGGCCTTATGACGGAAATCCAGGAGCACTCCATCGTGAAAGCACCATTCAAGAGGGATTTCATCAATCGTTAAAGAAGGTTTGCCCCGGTCCATGGTAGGGTGGTAATGATAGGGGGCGTCGAGATGGGTTCCTGAGTGGGTGGTCAGACTTACCGACTCCACGGCCCAGCCCAGACCGGCCGGAAGATCCTCTTGGGTGATCCCCGGAAAGTAATTCTTCATTCCCTCACTTCCCAAGGCATGATCGGAATAATCCACCTTGGGGATCATGCCCGGCGGATCACTCGGCAGATCCGACTCGAGGGCTATACTTAAGTCCACAAAACGTTTAGGCTTCATTTCTTTTTCCCCAGTGTATGTTTTTATTGTATTTTATATCACAATTTCTAAATGAGAATCAATTTGAAAACAATATTTTATTCTGATAAAGCCCTATTTTAGATACTTACACCATAAGTCTGAGAATTTATCTCTTACTTTCGATACTAAGGTGCAAGGGGGTCTTGTTTTTGGGGTTGTCCACCCTGGGGCCATAAGCTTCTTTGCCGGGCCAAATATTTTAACTTGGGTTCGATCCCGCCAAAGGAGGGATTGGGCCGGGATTCTTCGCTTTTTAGGCCATGCTCAGTCCCACTCCTTCGGAGCGGGTCCCAGTTTGGGCGAGGGTTACCTTTTGGACTACTTCAAAAAACAAGATTCATAAACACCAAAATTCCAAATATCTTTGGTTAGGTTTTTCAGAAAAAAATTATAGGGTTTTGCTTACTTTTGTATTAAAATAATACTTTCAACTTTTATCATGGGGGATGTTATGAATTTTGGGTTTTTGATATTTCCCGATCTTGAAGAACTTGACCTGGTCGGCCCTTGGGAAATAATAAGATACTGGAGCCGGTTTGCCCAAGGACCGGAGAATTGTCTTATGATCTCCGAGAAATCAGAGCCGGTTGTTTGCAACAAGGGGATGTCTATTAATCCCCAGGTCATTTTTTCGGAGTGTCCTCCCCTGGATTATCTGCTTGTACCGGGAGGCCAGGGTACGCGCCAAGAAGTGGATAACGAGGTTTTAATCCGATTTGTTGCCGGACAGGCTCAATACTGCCGGGCGCTCCTTTCCGTTTGCACAGGGGCCTTCATTCTGCACCGTGCCGGTCTGTTGTCCGGCTTGCGGGCTACAACGCATTGGGCCTCTCTGGATCGGTTGCGTGATCTGGGTGACGTAACCGTGGTCGAGGAGCGAATTGTCCGAGACGGCCGCATTTGGACATCCGCTGGTGTTTCTGCAGGGATTGACCTGGCTTTGGCCTTTGTGGCCGATGTGGCCGGCGAAGAAACGGCCGGCCGGATTCAGTTCGGGACGGAGTATTACCCATCACACCGTTCCTATGGCGGGCTTCAGAAACATGAAAAAGCCCCCCAGTATATGAAAGAGCAGGATTAACTGATTTACGGCACTAAATTTCGGATTTTAGATTGAGGATTACGGAATTCTGAAACCTATCCGAAGTTTTTTGAAATTTCTCTCTTGATTTTGGAATAGTAGGTTTAGGGGGTCTTGTTGTGGGAGTGGAAAGGGTAACCAACCGCCATAATCCGGCCCGGACAGCTGAGTTGGATTAGGAATAGGGCATTCCCCTGAGCTAATTTCCTGTTTGGGTGTAGGCCTGCTCTTGAAGCAGGTTTCCATTTTGGTCCGGCAAAGAAGTACCTGGCCTATGGATGGACCACTCCCAAAACAAGACCCCCTAAAACCTGAGAGTTGAAAGTTAGGGATAAAATATCAGATTTAAAGGTGTAGGAATCTAAAATCTCATGCCGGAAGAGGAGGATTTCAAAGCTCTATGAGTACCGAACCGAATAAAGTCATCTATTCGATGATTAAGGTGAGTAAATATTATGATAAAAAACCGGTATTGAAAGACATATCCTTGTCTTATTTTTACGGGGCCAAAATCGGGGTCCTGGGACTTAATGGATCGGGCAAAAGCTCTCTGCTTCGGATCCTGGCCGGAGTCGACCCGGACTTCAACGGTCAAACCATACTTTCACCCGGGTATTCCGTGGGTCTGCTGGAACAGGAACCGGTTCTGGATGATACCAAAACGGTAAGAGAAATGGCGGAACAAGGGGTCCAGGAAACCGTTGACCTGTTAAATACATTCAACCGGATTAATGAACAATTTGCCGAATCCATGTCGGATGAGGCCATGGATAAGCTTATTGAGCGTCAGGCCCAAGTGCAGGAAAAACTGGAGGCCCTGGATGCCTGGGAGCTGGATTCCCGGCTGGAAATGGCCATGGAGGCCCTGCGTTGTCCTCCGGGTGATACCTTGGTCAAGGTCTTGTCCGGTGGGGAAAGACGACGGGTGGCCCTTTGTCGGCTTTTGCTTCAGAAGCCTGATATCCTTCTTCTGGATGAGCCCACCAACCATCTCGACGCAGAATCCGTTGCCTGGTTGGAAAGCCACCTTCAGCGCTATGCCGGAACCGTCATTGCCGTAACCCATGATCGCTATTTTCTGGACAACGTGGCCGGATGGATTCTGGAGTTGGATGGGGGAGAGGGAATTCCCTGGAAGGGCAACTACTCTTCCTGGCTGGAGCAGAAACAGAACCGGCTGCGTCTCAAGGAAAAAAGCGAGAGCAAGCGCCAAAGGACTTTGCAGCGTGAGCTGGAATGGATCCGAATGTCGCCTAAAGGGCGGCATACCAAGGCCAAAGCCCGGATTCACTCCTACGAGAACTTGGTCAACCAGGAAATTGAAAAAAGAGATCAAGAGTTGGAAATCTATATCCCTCCCGGTCCCCGATTGGGGAATCTGGTCATAGAGGCCGAGGAGGTGGGCAAGGCCTATGACGACAACCTACTCATGGAAAAGGTTTCTTTTATGATACCACCGGGCGGGATTGTAGGGGTTATCGGGCCAAACGGGGCTGGCAAGACCACCCTCTTCCGTTTGATAACCGGCCAGGAAAAACAGGACTCCGGCACACTCAAAGTGGGGGAAACGGTCAAATTGGCTTATGTAGATCAAAGCCGTGATGTGCTCGATCCGGAAAAAACCATCTGGGAAATGATTTCAGACGGCCGGGAGACCATCACCCTGGGAGCGAGGGAAGTGAATTCCAGGGCTTATGTGGCCAGGTTTAACTTCAGCGGCAGTGATCAACAAAAGAAAGTGGGCCTCCTTTCCGGAGGGGAACGAAACCGGGTCCATTTGGCGCGCATGCTGAAAGAAGGGGCCAATGTGCTTCTTCTGGATGAACCGACCAACGACCTGGATGTCAATACCATGAGAGCTCTGGAGGAAGCCCTGGAGAATTTCGGCGGATGTGCCCTGATCATCAGCCATGACCGCTGGTTTCTGGATAGAATCATCACCCACATCCTGGCCTTTGAAGGGGAAAGCAGGGTCCTGTTTTTCGACGGCAACTACTCGGAGTATGAAGCCGACCGGAAATCCCGCCTGGGCGCCGCTGCCGATCAACCCCACCGTATCCGATACCGACATTTAACCCGGGAATAACGGGGGATTTAAATTCCTTTTAGGGTAACCCCCGGCCTTGCCGGGGGTCAGGGGACTAAAGTTTTTTGATTTACCTGCCGATATATTATTGATGGTCTGCACTGGTGGTCTTCGGAGATATTTTGATCATTACTTGGTTGGGATGAATTAAATGGATGCTAATGAGGTAAAATATTTTATTCGGGGTATTGATAATCTTTCCACCATTCCCGCATTGCTCGGGAAGATACTCTCTATTACCCAAAGAGAGGACTGCTCCATTTCAGACCTTGACAATTTGGTTGCCCATGACCAGGCCATGGCTGAACAGGTCATACGGTCCGCCAATTCCCCCTTTTTCGGCCACTCGGGTCAGATTCGGGACATCAGACAGGCTATTATGTTTTTGGGTTTCGAAAGGATAAAATCGATAGCCATCGGCATGAATGTTCTGAAAATATTTCCCCATCAAAACTCCTTCAATATTAAAAACCTATGGATTCATGGTTATGAGGTGGCCTTAATCGCTTCGGTGGTTTCAGATTTTGTGACCATAACCTCCCCAAGGGAGTGTTTTCTGTCAGGCTTGCTTCATGATATTGGAAGGATTATTTTTTATCAAATGGATCACCAGCAATTTCATAAAATTTTAACTGCCGATGACATGCTCGAAAAGGAGAGGGGGATTTTCGGCTGTACGCATGCCGAGGCCGGAGCCTGGTTTGCCGAAACTTCCGGCATGCCCTCAGAGATCATCTCGGCCATCCGGCATCATCACCTTCCTTCCGAGGCAAAGGAATTCAAAGATTCGGTTTCCATTGTTTCTCTGGCCGAGGCCATGTCCCGGATGTACGGCCCACGAACTGAAGATGACGGTTTGTGGACCGAGGAACACCATGTCATCCTCCTTGAACTTGGGATAGACAGTAAGGGAGTAGCCGTTATCGGTGAAAAACTTTACGGCTCAAGAATTGAGGCGGAAAGTTTTTTTGCTGACTAATCCATTATCCTCTTTTGTCTCGTGTCTTCCGCTTCACTCGAATGGTCCTATTTCTTGACATACCCCCTATATCATATATAATTTAAAAAAGGATTGGTATGGACCTCTCCCGCCAAGAACATAAGCACTAACATTAAGTTGGGTGTTTTTTCGTGTGTCATTGAGGCTTTCAGCGGAATGGCGAAAAAGAATTTTTGCAAACCATGAAATGAACCGCAGGGGTTTTGGTTGTTAAATCCCGAAGATTTTAGAGGTTAAGAGGAGGATCGGAGAAATACATGGGCGACCAACCGACCTATAAGGATCTGGAGAGAAGGATCAAGGATTTAACATTGGAGATTGCCGAACTTAAAACCAGCGAGGCGATCCTTAAACGGAGCGAGGAGAAGTATCGGTCCATCCTGGAGAACATTGAAGATGAATATTACGAAATCGACCTGGAGGGGAAATATACCTTTCTCAACCAAGCCGTTTGCAACAACCAGGGCCTCCCGCGGGAAGAATTGATAGGTATGAATGCTCAGGGGCATTTGACTCCAGAAGAGGGGAAAAGATTATACCGGATCCTTCGGGAAGTCTATCGGACCGGTATTCCCTCCGGGCAATTTGAATATGAAGTAACCAGAAAAGACGGCACCTTAGTGTATTTTGAGGATTCCGTTTCCCTTTTAAGGAACGTCGCCGGAGAACCGGTCGGTTTTTCCGGGATTGCCCGCAATATCACGGAAAGAAAGAAAAGCGAAAAGATCCTACGGGAACGTGAAGAGAAGTACCGCCATATTCTGGAGAACATGGAAGAGGGGTATTACGAATGCGACCTGTCCGGAAAATTTCTTTTTTTCAACGAAGCCGAATGCCGGATTCATGGATTCTCAGCCGAAGAGATGAAGGGTCTGAATAATAAGGCTTTTTCATCTCCACAAACCTCAAAAAGGGTCTATACTCTTTACAATGAAGTCTACAAAACAGGAATTCCCGCCAAAATCATCAACTACGAAGTGATTGCCAAAGACGGCTCTATAAAAACCCTGGAGACCTCCGCCTCTTTGTTGCGGAACCAAGCCGGAGAACCGATCGGCTTTTACGGGATTTCGCGGGATGTGACCGAAAGAAAAAAGGCCGAACAGACCCTTCAGGAACGTGAAGAAAAATATCGTAATATCCTGGATAACATGGAAGAAGTCTATTATGAAGTGGACCTGGCTGGAAACCTGACCTTTTTCAATCCGGCCATGTGCAAGAGTTTTGGGCGTACCCATGATGATATGATGGGTATGAATTATCGGGAATATACCTCCCCGGAGGGGACCTCGTTACTTTTTTCCGTGTTCAATGAGGTTTTCAGGACGGGAATCCCCAACCAATTGTTTGACTTTCCGATCATAAGAATCGACGGGGTTGTCAGGATACTGGAAGGGTCCGTTTCTCTTTTGCGAAATGTCTCCGGGGAACCGATCGGCTTCCGCGGCATGATACGGGATAGAACGGAACAACATAAAGCTGAAACGGCCCTTCAGCAGAGCGAAGAAAAATACCGCCTCCTGGTGGAGAATGCCCATGACGGCATCTATATCCTTCAAGACGGGGTCATAAGATTTTCAAACCCCAGAACCGAAGAACTGACCGGATATTCGTCGGAGGAATTGGCCCAAATACCGTTTATTAACCTGGTCCATCCCATAGACCGGAAGGTCGTGGTCGAACGTCTGCAGGGGGAGCCTGAGAACGGTCAAAGACCCAGTCTTTATTCTTTCAGATTGATCATCAAGGGGGATGAGGCCCTATGGGTGGAATTAAACACGGTTAAGATTGTCTGGGAAGGGCGCCCGGCAACCCTTAATTTTCTCAGAGACATAACCCCGCAAAAGAAAATGGAGATCCAACTCCTGCAAGCGCAGAAGATGGAGGCGGTAGGAACCCTGGCCGGTGGTATCGCCCATGATTTTAATAATCTGCTTATGAGCATTCAAGGAAACGCCTCTCTGGTACTCTTGGATATGGACACCCATGATCCCCATTACAACAAACTTAAAAGCATCGAGCAGCAGGTCCGGGCCGGTGCAGAGCTGACCAAACAGCTTCTTGGAAGCGCCCGCGGGGGGAAGTATGAAGTCAAGCCGACGGACATCAATACGCTTATCAGCCGGGGATTGGATTTGTTCGGCCGGACGAGAAAAGAGGTTCATATTCATAAGTTTTTACAGGAGAGGATCTGGACGGTCGAGGTGGATAGGAATCAAATCGAACAAGTCCTTCTGAATCTCTATGTCAATGCCGGACATGCCATGCCGGCAGGCGGTGATTTGTACGTGGAGACCAAAAATATCTTCCTGGATAAATCCTATACCGGTCCTTATGGCCTTGGACCCGGGAAATTTGTCAGGATCTCCGTTACAGACACCGGGATCGGGATGGATGAGGCTACCCAAAAGAGGGTCTTCGATCCCTTTTTCACCACCAAGGAAATGGGCAGAGGAACGGGGTTGGGTTTAGCTTCGGCCTACGGAATTGTAAAAAATCACAGCGGCATTATTAATATATACAGTGAAAAAGGTCATGGAACCACCTTTAATATCTACCTCCCGGTGACCGAGAAAAAAATAAAAGAGGAGACCAATTTCCCCGAAGAAATTTTAACCGGGACCGGGACCATTCTCTTTGTGGACGATGAAGAGGACATAGTTCAAATTGGGCGGAGGCTTCTGGAAAGATTGGGGTACCGGGTTATCAGTGCCCGGAACGGATCGGAAGCGGTAGAGATCTACCGCCGGGAAGGCCGTCTGATTGATTTAGTCATTTTGGACATGATCATGCCGGAAATGGGGGGCGGGGAAACCTTTGACCGGCTGAAAGAAATCGATCATCAGATAAAAGTGATTCTTTCCAGCGGATACAGTATTAATGGGCAGGCCAAGACCATAATGGATCGCGGCTGTAAAGGTTTTCTGCAGAAACCCTTCAGCCTGACGGATCTTTCAAAAAAGGTGCGGCAGGTTCTGGATGAGGAAGGATTGAAAGGGTGATCAGGGACGATCGGGGAAAAACCAAGGCTCAGCTTCTGGAAGAGCTGAAGGTCCTACGGAGCCGTGTTCAAGAGTTGGAGACCTTGGGGGGCGATCTGCGGGAATTTGCGGAACTCTATCAAAACATGTTCGAAATGGCCCCGCAATTGGCTGCCATCACCCGGATCAGTGACGGGCGTTACCTTCAGGTCAATAAAGCCTTCTGCCGATTGACTGGATATAGTCCTGAAGAAGTCATCGGCCGAACCCCCTTTGACTTAAATCTGTATGCTGATTCCGATGGCCGGCAAAGGCTGATTAATGGCTTACGTCAGGACGGTTTCGTGGAAGGGATGGAGGTCAAATTTCGGCGCAAAAACGGGTCTATTATTTACGACCTGGTATCGGCCCGTCCTTACCGGTTTAGAGGCGAAGACTGTCTATTGACCATGACCACTGAAATCACTCGGCTCAAGGAGGTCGAGGAGTCCCTAAGGGAAAGTGAAGAGAAGTATCGCAGTATCATTGAAAATATGGAAGAAGGATATTTCGAAGTTGACTTGGCCGGGAATTATACTTTTGTCAACGAAGCCGTATGTCGGTATCATGGGCGCACCCGTGAAGAATTGATAGGTATGAATAACCGGGAATATATGTCACCGGAAACAGCAAAAAAAGTCTTTACCGGATTCAATGAAAAATACCGATTTGGGGCCTCTGCCAAGAGGTTTGATTTGGATTATGAAATTATTCGCAAGGATGGAACTGCCAGGCGAATGCAATTGTCGGCTTCATTAAACCGTGATGCCGCCGGGCATATTATTGGTTTCCGCGGTATTACCTGGGATGTCACCGAACTAAAAAGAATGGAAGCGGAGCAGGAGAAATTCCGGGATTTTGTGGAAAACGTAGAGTCCGGTTGTTATGAAGTGGATCTGGCCGGCAATATGACTTTTTTTAATGATGCCGCCTGCCGGATATTCGGATATCCCCGGGAAGAGCTCATGGGTATGAACAACCGCCGATACGCTACACCGGAAACAGCCAAAAGAATTTATAAAATATTTAACGAAATATACCGAACGGGAATCCCTTCCAAGATTTTTGATTATGAAATTATCCGTAAGGACGGCCAGGTTGCCTATTTGAATATGTCAGTCTCGCTGATCCGTGATGCCAAAGGAAATCCCATCGGCTTCCGGGGAATCGTTCAGGACTTTACCGACAGAAAGAAGGTCGAGGCAGACCGGGAACGACTGAACCAGCAGCTTAACCAGGCCAGGAAACTGGAGGCCATCGGGACTTTGGCTGGAGGCATTGCCCATGATTTTAACAATCTGCTCATGGGGATCCAGGGGTACGCCTCCTTAATGTTGTTGGATATTGATCCCGGACATCCGTTTTACGAAAGACTCAAGGCTATAGGGGCTCAGGTTAAGACCGGGGCCGAATTGACCCGGCAGTTGTTAGGATATGCCCGCGGCGGACGCTATGAAATCTTGCCCACCAACCTAAGTGAATTGGTCGACAAGGCCTCCTCCATGTTCGAAAGAATGAAAAAGGCCATTCGAGTCCGTCGTCAGTTTGCAAAGCCCCCCTGGCTTGTGGAGGCAGATCGAGGGCAAATAGAACAGGTCCTTCTGAGCCTTTTCATCAATGCCGCGGATGCCATGCCCGGCGGGGGCACCCTTTATCTGGAGACGGAAAATGTCCTGTTGGATGAATCCGTTGTCCAACCCTATGAAATAACGCCCGGTCCCTATGTGAAGGTATCCGTCACGGATACGGGGGTGGGGATGGATGAAAAGACCAGGGAACGTATTTTCGATCCTTTTTTTACCACCAAAGAGATGGGCAGAGGGATTGGACTCGGTTTGGCCTCCGCCTATGGCATTATCAAGGGACATGGCGGTATGATTGAAGTCTTCAGCGAAAAAGGGCAAGGATCGACGTTCAATATTTACCTTCCGGCATCGCCCAACGAACCGGTCGTCAAAGATCAATCCTTTCAGGAGACCGAAACGGGTCCCAAAATCATTCTCCTGGTTGATGATGAGAAGGTCATAACCGAAGTGGTTGGATCGATGATAACCGGGCTGGGATATCAGGTCGTGATCGCCCGCAGCGGGGAAGAGGCCGTGGAGCGCTTTCAGAGCGATCCCAATCTCTTTGACCTGGTGATCATGGATATGGTAATGCCGGGGATCGGGGGGGGCCAAGCGATCGATATCATAAAATCCATCAATCCCCGGGTCCAGGTGATCCTGGCCAGCGGTTACAGTTTGGAAGGTGAGGCGAAGGAGATCATGGATCGGGGAGGGGCGCAGGTATTTCTGCAGAAACCCTTCCGGCTCGATGATCTTTCAAAAAAAATAAAGGATGTTTTGGCAACCTGAAAAGTCGGTTTTGATAGATTCTTTCTTTACCCGATCTTAGAATTTATTTATAACCGTTGAACCGGCGTAATCTTTAAATCCGAAATTCGAATTACGAAACCGGGAACCCGTCCCGATGCAATCGGGAGGGGAGTGACCCTAGGGAACAAATCCGAAACAAGCACGAAGGGCCAAAATATAAATGATCAAAACAAAAATGTTTTTGATTTTTAAATTTGATCATTTGAACAGGAATAGCGAGCGCATTCCCCGCAGCTTGCTGCGTGGGTTAGCGAGCGAACTACAACAAATAAACCCTTTCCTTGCCTGGAAGATTCCCTGCACCTTGGTGCAGGGAGCTTCAATTTGTTTCGGATTTCGAAGTTCGGATTTAAACCAAAAATGCAAATATTTTTGGAGGGATTTAAAGCCTTATCCTATAAGGATGGATCGTTTACCTTCAAGGGAACGCAGATCTCAAGGGTTTTTTGAATCAACCAGGTCTCAAGGTGCCTCCGTTCAAACCGCCATTGCTTGCCGATTTTATTGCAGGGGATCTCACCAAGGCGACATAGACTATAAATGGTCGATGGCGGAATATGCAGCCAGTTTGATACTTCTTCCACGTTCATATTCATGGTTTGCAGTTCCATGATTATTGGCCTTGCCGACTCTTACCAGCCGTTCTGATTATTTTTCCCCATTCCTTTATAGATGGTTACTTCTGTAATCTGAGAATTTTTCTCTAACTTCGCTACCCGAAACTCGCACCTCGCCACAGAAAAATTTCAAATATCTTTGGATAGGATTTTATCGGTTTTTTTTCCGTTTAACTTGAATAGCTGAGAACAGGGATTCAAAGAATCATGGAACTGGCAACTGTGTGGTATTTCAATAACAGGGGTACTAAAGTTCTGATATGTCATTTCTGTAAAAGACGGTAAAAAAGGTTCAAGGAAATAGGATTAAAGCGATTAAAGGGATAAAAAGGATAAAAAAGATTAAAGGGATTATAGGGAAAGTTGCAGATCATGAAGGGACCGGAACGGTAGGTTTTAATGTGACAAGTATTTGGCGTTAGGGTTGAAAAAATTTAAAAAAAGAAGTTTTTTGCTTGATTTTTGACGGTGTGTATGTTAGCTTAGTACCCACGGAAAAGGAGCAGATTACAATAAAGGTCCCAAGCCTATGTGTCCTCCTAAACTGAAATGGTGTGGTGTCGGTGTGGCTGCCTTTGCAGCGGCGCTGGTTTTTCATTTATTCCTGAGCGCACAAGAAACCTTCGCTGTGATAAAGACAGCCAGACTGACCGTATCTTCCCGGGTCCTGCCTTACATTCAGGTTAATCTTATCTCTCAAGTATCGGAAATCCAGATCACCGAAGCGGATATCCAGCGGGGTTATCTTGATGTGCCTTCGGCCTCCCGCCTGGAGGTGAAAACCAACTCCCCCTCCGGTTACATGTTGGCTTTTGAAGGATCCTTATGGCCCTTTAAAGAGGTCCGGATCCAAGGGCTGGCCAGTCCCCTTCAGCTTAATTCCGGCCAGGCCGTCGTTTTCCAGCCTTCTGTAAAGGGCAAGGTGTCCATGAATCTGAGTTACCGCTTTATTCTCTCCGAAAATACCCAACCCGGCTCCTATGCCTGGCCTCTTTCCATCTCCGTCCATCCGGGATAGATCTTCCGGATCATCCACAGGAACCTTCTAAAAAATTCCAGCCGATTGATTTTGACCTATCTTTTTCTTGTTTTTTTTGAGAGGATGAGTTAAAAAGATTAACCAAGAAGAGAATGAATAAGCCGATTCCAGGACGATGGTTATTTCTAAACTGAAATACTTTACCCTCTACTTGACTGTCCTCATCCCTATAGTATTTCTCATTACTTTCCTGCCTTCCAACGAAACCGTCCCCGTCCTTTGGGCAGCAGAATTAAATGTCAGGGCTACGGTCCCTCCGCGCCTGCATTTGAATATCCTTTTCCAGCTGCCGGAGATTACGATTTCCCAACCGGATGTTCAAAGAGGCTATCTGGAACTTCCCTCGGTCTCCCTTTTTGAGGTGGAAAGCAACAATCCGAATGGATACCTTTTGGCCTTTGAGGGGTCCCTGGGGCCTTTCAAGGAGGTTCATATTCAAGGGCTGAACAATCCGGCCCAATTGGAAAACGGAAACGCCTTTATCCTTCAACCCTATACCCGGCTGAAAAAGGAGACCATTGAATTAAGTTATCGAGGTATTCTTTCCAAAAATACAACCCCCGGCTTATATCCCTGGCCTTTTACCATCTCGGTCCAGCCGGTGGAATATCTGGATAATAAACGGAAGAAAAGGTAAGTGGCTGTTTCGGAGCTCAAAGTGTTGAGATATTATCGCGAATTTCTGACTTCAAATTAAGGCTTTCGTCTTTCTACCCCGGATTATATCCCCTAAAAATTTATTGTGACCACCAGCGCTTCACTATAAGTCCCTATCCCCACATTCAGACCCGGCGGGATGCGTCCGTAGATCGTTCCGTTCCAAGGGTGATTCTTATGGATACTGGTAGTAACGGTTGAGGTGCCCTGGGTGCCGTCTCCCCAGATGGTGGTCCTGGTGGAATTGGTATAAAGATTATAATTCAGCAGGTCTGTTCCACTGGCTTGGAGCATCTGCCTTGGATTGAAACCTCCGGAATTGGGACTGGCGCCGATGGAGGTAGTAACCGTAGTCCAGGTTTGGCCGGAGCACGATACGGTTAAACTGCCCGTTGAATCATTATTAAGACCGGACAAGACATCGTAACTGCCGAAGTTGACGTCGGTTACGGTTTGAAAATTACAGTCAGCGGCGGCATAGGCCTCAACTGTGAAAAAGAGGCAAAATAAAAAGACCCCTAAAAGATTAAGGCTGAATCTGGACATGGATTTCCCCCCCGTCGATGATGGTCTCATTGCTTTTGGGTATGGTGATGGTAAAAGTGACTTTCTTTTCGCCGTATTTAAATGAGCCCTGAAAGGTGCCGGCCTCGGCCTCCTCAATAAAAAATTCCCCACCCCTTCCGGTCTGGAAGGAAATGATTTTTTCGTTTTTCTTCAGGTTGATCAATTGAAATTCCACCGGCAGTCGTTGGCCGTCTTTTTCTATTGTCAGCATTCCGGTGAAGGCCTGGACCTTTTTGGCCTCAAATTTGATCAGGGTGCCGCTGCGTAAGGGCGGGGAAACAATCCTGGAGACCTTTTTTAGGGCATACTCCAGGGGTATGTCTTTGTCGTTGATCCGGATCTGGTTTTCATCGTAGGAATGGAAAGTGGGCAGCACGGCGGTGCCGGACCGGTCTGTTCTTCCGATCAGCTGGTTATTGTGAAAGACCCGAACCCCGGGAACCTTGCCCACCTTAACGATGGCAAAACTGTCGTCCACCGGCCGGCTGAACCCGAAAGATTTTCCCACATAAACAATAGCCCCCGAGGCGTTGAATTGATAGCTTTGATAATTGTTGGTCCCCCCGAATGAAGTGGTGATATCGGTGGAATAAATCCCATAGGGGCCTTTATACTGAAAATAGGGTCTGAAGCGGGTGACGAGTTTATCCTGCTCTTCCGAAACGTCCAGGGCAGCTCGATACCCATAGCCTTCCCCTATGGGGGCATTCTTTTGAACTTGTATGTTCCCCCTGAACTGGTCTCCGGTCATACCCGTATTGGTCATGATTGTTTCTTTCCAGGGGTAATAGGTGAGGCTGACAAAAAAATCTATTTCCCTGGTGTTGGTATCGGGACCGTTTTCATTGGTGTGGGTCAGGGAAAGGGAAAGGGAAAAATTCCTCCCGATGCCTTTCGAATAGAGTATACCTGCAATCTGTCTCTCTCCATTATCATATTTTACCGCTTTGGAATAATTGAGTCCCACGGAACCGAAGCTTTTGGTGCCGAACCCGACACCGGCATAGGCTTCATACTTGGTTTTTCCGGATAGGGATAGACCGGTATTCTCGGAAGTGGAAATGGTGGCATAATCCTCTGCATAATTAGAAAAACCTAATCGGGTATTAAATCTTTTACCCTGAAAGGTGTAATTGACCGAACCGGCCCAACCCGACTTGTCTCCTTTGTCCCGACTGCCGGCCAGGGCCAGATCAAAAACCCCGAAATTAGTCCCATAAGAAAAATTGGGCCCCATGTTATAAAGGCCGCCGGCCGCTTCCCCCCTTAAACCGACGGTCAGGTTATTGGTCAGACCATAACGATGGAAACCCAGGAAGGCCGGATCACCGTATTGGTCTTCACTGGCACCGATATTATTTCTCTGGAAGCCTATGTTGTAACTATAATCATGAAACCCTTTGGACAGAAGGGTATCGGAGACATAAAAAGGATTGGCAATGTGCTGTTCCCTTCCAAAGGCATCTTTGATGACGATTTCCATATCCTGCCGTCCGCCGTAGGCCAGGATATTTTTTAGGTCAAATCCCCCGGCCGGTACTTTTTCACTTTTGATGCGGACCCCGTTCAGATAAACACTGACTTCCGAGGGCAGGGTGACAAAACCCTGATATCCCTGAACCGGTCTTTTGATCACATTGGGGTCGGCCGAATAATTTTTGGAATAACTCAGGCCCCCAAGGACCTGGCAAGACCCCAGATTGCCGGAGGTAGTATAAAAATCCCCAAAGACAAAGGCATCCATCCGGTCACGCCGGTCATAGGTAATACTGGACATGAGGCGGTTGAATTTTGTTTCCGAACCGGTAGTGGAAACAATGGAATCCGATAATAATAAGAAATTGCCCACCCTGATCCCTAATTGACCGGTAGTGCTGAAGGATTCATATTTGAACCCTTTCCCCGCATTGAGGGTGAGGCCATAATTGTAAAATACGCTGTTTTCCTTGGAATAATAGATAGCTTTCTGTCGTTTATTTGAAAAATCCAGGACGGTTCTGGCCAACTGTTCCGGGGAGGCCTGTATCTTGAGGGCCAGTTTTTTTTCATCAAAGAAAAAAGTAACCTTGGCCAAAGACTTCAGAGAAAGATAGGATATCCCTTCAACGTCCTGGGACTTCCCCTTGGGGTCCAGCAAACCGATTGCTTTAAGGTCTTCAGCCTTGATCAAAAAATCATGATCCTCCGTCATTTTTACAAAATATTCGCCCTTTTGTTCTTCATTAAGATAGATGACGGGAATAATGGTTTCCATGGCCTGGGCCGGCGGCAAGGGGAAAAGGCTTACCGAAAGGGTGGAAAAAAAAATTAAAGAGAGGGGGGTTATTATTTTTTTTAGCGGGACCAGCCGGTTAAGTTGGGAGGAGAGCCGTCCGGCATAGGTCTCTACCTGTGCAACTTTGGACAGGACAAACCTGTATATTTGGTCTTTAAGCAGCATTGGGTAACAATCACATGCCCGGCCTGTTGTAATGAGCTTGGTGCTTTCTGTTCGTTTTCCTTTTGGCATAAGGCCATTGTCACTATATGGATTGTCCGCACATCGGTTTTTCCACCTGAAGCTGTTCTTTGAAAATGACGTTATTGTTGGTCTTGACTTCAATAGTCAGTTTGTCCATTTTGCTGCATACATCCTGGGGGATGGAAACCTCATAGGCCTTGGACAGACCGCTTAAAATGTACCATCCGCCGATGACGGTGGAAAAGACTTCTTTTCCCTGGGTATTTTCCCCCTTGATCTGGACAGCGGTTACCAGGAAATGAAGATTTCCTTTATTCTGCACTTTAATCTCCGCCTTCCCTTTCTGAAGGTGAACGGCCTCGATCGTCCCTTTTTCTTCCTTTTTCACCGGGCTAATGAATACAGGGACCCCGATTTTCATATACATATGAACCGTGGAGCCGCTGGTGTCTTTCTTTTCGCTGGTCGGTATTTCTTCCACAAATATCCGATAGGTCTTTTCCATGGAACCGGAATTCAGATTGGTGCCGATCCGGACAATTTTTTCTTCCTCTTTTTTAAGGGTGGCAATCCTGGGGAAAATGATAATATCCTTGGTTTCCTGATAGATATCCTGTCCTTTTTCATTTTGGTTCCATTGATAACCCTTGATCTGTACCGTTAAATCCTCCTCGCTGACATTCCTCAAGATAAGTTTTTCTATTCTGGTCTGGGGATCCAAAAATATTTTTATAGGTTTGAGGTCGAAGTTGGCGGCTGCTGAATGATTGGCCAGGAACAAGGCCAGGAAAAGCCCGATAGCCGTCATTTCCCAAACCCTCAAATGAAACCCAATTTTTCTCGGTTTTCTGTGCTTCATGGTTGTTTCCTTTTTTGTTGAGCGGTTAAAACAAAAAGGGTGAGTTTTTACCCTCACCCTTTTGGTTGTGATAGCGAATGGCCATCCTGTTTTATCCCTAATATTCGACTGTGGCCGTCAACGTTCTCGAGTAGGTATCCACACTCACATCCTGAAGGGCCGTGACCCGGCCATAGATGGTTAAGGTGATAGGGCTGTTATCCGGTGCATTGCTGCTGCCGCCGGAGTTGTCGATGGGGTAAACCGTGGTACGGCCGGCATCGGAGTAGAGTTCGAAATCCAGGTTGTCGGCGTTCACGGCCCCAACCATTTGACGGGTACCAACGAGATAAGTTTTATAGGCTGTATTTTTGGTACAGCGGAAGGTCATATCTCCGTTTACATCCAGATCGGTAGCGGAGGTTGGATCGTAATCGCCGAAGGCAACGTCGGTCACACTGATGAAATTACAGTTGGCCTGAACGGCTGCCGTTACTTGAAGGTTGTTGGTCTTGGTGGCGGCCATGGAGACACTGCTCATGGCCAGAATGCCGATGGCGGCTAAAACCGCTAAAATGATCAATCTTTTTTTCATGATAGATATCCTCCTAAAAATAGATTTTAATGTTTAAATGGTTTAATACAGGTCCCAAGTTTTAATAAATTTTACAACGATACTACAATAATTTTAAGGACTTAATCTTTCGTATCACCCCCTCCTTGTTTTTTCCTTCTGTGTCCGATTTTTTTAAGAAAGAAGGATTTCATAATCATAACTTACCCAAGAAGGGTTCTTGGGCTCATTATGGTTACTTATTTATCGGCACAAATGAAAAAAACTTTAGAGGAGGCGGGGTCCGGTCTATTTTCTTGACATTTAAAAATAAAAACTCGAAACCCTTAAAGATAGAAAGGGTTTTTAAATCTGTCTATCGGACGATTTATTATCAAGAAATATGCCAATAAAAAATTTTAAGTAGGCCCTTTTTTTAAAATTCGCCTTCAAGCGGATGAGCGATCAGAAAAAAGATGGAAATCCTTCCAGTTGAAATTTTGTTGATTTATGGATCGGGGATTTTCAACCGCAATATTTTTTTCAAAAAAACCCTTAAGAATCAGTTTTGGCCAAAAACCGACACCGCGAAAAGGAAAAATTTTCACCCTAACGGGAAAAAATTGCAAAATAATTGGGAACGCTGTTGAATTACAAGCCAAGTCATGAGAAAAAATCATTGTTGAAATAGTTGACATGGACAACGAGTGCATTCCCCATTGCTTGTTGAGTGGGTTAGTGAAAAATATTCGGGGACATTATGGAATATCCCTAAACATGATTGCTATTCTAATATTCTACTGCGGCCGTCAAAACTTTCGAGTAGGTATCGATACTCGCATCCTGAAGAGCTGGGATCCGGCCATAGATCGTTGAGATTATTGGACTGTTATTCGGGGTAACGGTACTGCCGCCCGCGTTGGTGCTGGGGTAGACCGTTGTGCGTCCTGCATCGGTATAAAGCTCGAAGTTAAGGTTATCAAGATTAACGGCTCCGACCATCGCCCTAGTACCGACGATATACGTCTTAAAGGCGGTGTTTTTTGTGCATCGAAAGGTCAAATCCCCGTTAACATCGAGATCGGTCGCATTCGTTGGATCATACGCACCGAAGGCGACATCGGTCACGCTGATGATATTACAGTTTGTAGCCACAGATGCCGTTACATTAAGGTTGTTGGTTTTGGTTGCAGCCATGGAGATACTGCTCATGTCCAGAATGCCGATGGCTGTTAACGCCACTAAAATGATTATTCTTTTATTAATGGTAAATATCATTCTGGATATTTTTTGGGTTTAATTGGTTTATTACAGGTCCCAAGCCTATACATGATTAACTGCAAATACCAAACAAGTTGCCTAAGTTAAATGTAAGGATCAATCACCCGCTCCTTGTTTTTCCTTCTATTCTTATAATAAAAGAAGAATTACAGACTCCAATAGTTTTCCTAAAAGGTTTGCCGGATTCACGATACCTACTTATTGATCGGAATTTTTTAGAAAAACTTTAGAGCCTGGCGGGGTTAGGCCTATTATTCTAAATTTTTAGCTAAGACCTTATGACCTTACAAAAACAGATAGGCTTTCAAATCTGCCTTTCGGACATCTTTAATCAAGAAATATGCCAGCATAACCATTTGCCAGCCCATTTCTTCAAATTGGACGTCAAGCTAGTGAAGGATAAGAAAAAAGATAGAATTTGTTTGTGGTTACGCATTGCCGGGGGCTTGCTCCCGGTATCTTCAATGGCAATAAAAATTCTGTTCAACAACCTAAATTAGAAAAAATACTACCCCCGGCTAAGAAAATTTATCATCCCGCCGGGAAAAAGTTGCAAAACCAGTTTCGTCGTTTTCGGGCACACTAATAAGCACTTAAGTTGACACGATAAGTCGTGGTATTTGGGAGTGAATATATACACCAGCTTGTCTTGCCGCTCCCGGTGTTTAGCTCCACATCATGATCGGGGGCATAGATTGTCGTTAGATATTCCTGACGTGGTAAGATTACGAGGATTTTAACGCCATCAGGGGTGCTGGGATATCGTTCAGAACATTAGTCAAGAGATTGGGGATAAGTCCTCCGGGGTTGGGTTCGCGATTGAAAGAGGCGAGAACATCATCCAAGAGAATCAGTGGAGGCGGTGAAAGTTGATTCCATAAATTATTTAATTAGTTACTGGCGTCTTATTCAGTCAAGTCGTTAACCGAACAACTTCAAAACGGCTTGGGCCGCCTGAGATGCAATAGAAAGTGAAGTCGTACCCAGAGACTGCCTGGTTTGAAGCATCAGCATATTAGCCGATTCTTCATTCATGTCAGCCAAAGTCAAATTATCGGCTCCTGATTTCAGGGTATTGATCATATTAGTGGTAAAATCCTGACGGGTGGTGATGACATTCATATTGGCCGCCAGGGTCTTTGCCTTGGTTCTTATAATCTCACAGGCCGTATTAATCTCCGACAAGGACTCGTTAATAAAGGTATCGCCGTTGATACCCCAAAAATAGGGAAAACCTAAACCAATTTCCGGTAAATTTGTCGCATTAAAGCCGTTTACCGTTAGTTTTGAAGAGCCGTCCTCATTAAATTTGACATCCACTGAACCATTATCTAAAAGATTCGTCCCCTTATACCCGGAATCTTTGGCCATGGTGACGATCTGACTCATCACTATGTTGTATTGGTTCTGATAGGAGATCCGGGAAGCGGTATCCGTGGTGGCTAGGGCCGAAGTGGCAATACCTTTGGCCTGTTCATATAGGTTAGTGATGGCGGTTAACCCTTTGTCGGCCGAGGCTACGATATTGATGGCTTCCCCCATGCCGTCCTTACGGGAAGCCAGGTCGGCCGCCCGGGTCGTGTGGCTCTGTGCGGCAAAGTAGTTGACCGGATCATCCAGGACAGTATTCACCCTTTTACCGGTGGACAAACGGGTCTGGGTTTCACTTAAAAGTTTAGTGGTCAACTGCAGACTGATTAAATTACTCCGCATTCCCGAGGTTAAGGAAATTTCATTGGCCAATTTTTTTTCCCTTTTCTATGTTGTTCCTTTTGCCCTTCTTGCCAAGCTGACTGCAGTTTGGTTGTCCTGAAATACCATACCGCATAAAAAGCCTATAGTCCTCCCTCCTGTTTTTTATTCCTGACTATTTTGTCGGTTTAAAAAGAAAAAACTTGAATTTTTCGACATTTTGAGAAGGAGAGAGAGTTCAGTAATGAATCAAGTCGATTAATAGAGAAATTCTATTTCGCTGATAAAGTAGTGGATTTTTGGGAAAAGGTTTTTTATTTTTCAGGTTTTTCTGACGTTTTCCTGGATGTATTGGACGATATCCGAGGTATAGGTTCCCGGACCGAATATTTCACTGATTCCGGCCGCCTTCAGGGCCGGGATGTCTTCTTCCGGAATGACCCCTCCGCCGATAACCAGGACATCCTTCAACCCTTTTCCCTTGACCAGTTCCATGATCCGGGGAAAGAGATAATCATGAGCCCCGGAGAGGACACTCAAGGCAATAACATCCACATCCTCCTGAACGGCCGTGGCCGCGATCTGTTCCGGGGTTTGTCGGAGGCCGGTATAGATCACCTCCATGCCGGCATCCCGCAAGGCATGACAGATGACTTTGATCCCTCGATCATGTCCGTCCAGTCCCGGTTTGGCGGCCAGGACGCGTATTTTCCTTTCATTGCTCATGGAACCAAACCTCCTAACCTGAAAAATTGGAACTGAAAACTTGAAAAACCTTGTTCTTTGCGTCTTTGCGGGGAAAATAATTTACAAAAAAATGACATCTAACTAATTATAAAGTTGAAACCGCTGTGTATTCCCCGAAAACCGACCGCAGGGTATCGCAGATTTCCCCTAAGGTCGCATAAGCCCGAACCGCCTCGAGGATGGGGGGCATCAGGTTATCCGACCCTTCGGCGGTTTTTTTAAGGCTGTCCAAACAGGAAAGCACCCTCGTATTGTCCCGCGTTTGTTTTATTTTTCTAATTTTTTGGATCTGCTGTTCCCTGATGGCCGGATCGACTTTGAGCAATCCTGAAGGCGGCGGTTCTTTGATCTGGAACTTATTGATCCCGACCACCACACGATCGCCGGCTTCAATGGCCTTCTGGTAACGAAAGGCACTTTCCTGGATTTCTCTTTGGATAAATCCTTTTTCTATAGCGGCCGCCGCCCCCCCCAGTTCATCGATCTTCCGGAGATAATCCATGGCCTTTTCTTCAATAGTGGTGGTCAGATGTTCGATATAAAAAGACCCGGCCAGGGGATCGACGGTATCGGTGACGCCGGTCTCATAAGCGATCAATTGCTGGGTGCGCAAGGCGACCTGGACCGCTTCCTCGGTAGGCAGGGCCAGGGCCTCATCCATGGAATTGGTATGCAGAGACTGGGTCCCCCCCAGGACTGCGGACAAGGCCTGAAAGGCGACCCGGACAATATTGTTTTTGGGCTGCTGGGCGGTCAAGGAACAGCCGGCGGTTTGGGTGTGAAAACGCAAGGTCATGGTCCGGGGATCTTTGGAGCCGAACCGTTCTTTCATCAGGCGGGCCCAGAGACGGCGGGCGGCCCGATATTTGGCGATCTCTTCAAAAAAATCAAGATGGGCATTGAAGAAAAAGGACAATCGGGGGCCGATCACATCTACATCCAAACCGGCTTTTTGGGCGGCCTCCACATAAGCCAAACCGTTTGCCAGGGTAAAGGCCACTTCCTGAACGGCCGTGGAACCGGCCTCCCGGATATGATATCCGCTGATGCTGATGGTGTTCCATTTAGGGACTTCTTTGGAACAATATCCAAAAATATTGGTAATGATGCGCAAGGAAGGCTGGGGCGGAAAAATATAGGTCCCCCGGGAAGAATATTCTTTCAAAATATCATTTTGAATAGTCCCATTGAGGTCCTTGGAAGAAACTCCTTGTTTCTCCGCCACGCCGATGTACATGGCCAAGAGGACGGCTGCCGGGGCATTGATGGTCATGGAGGTGCTGACTTTGTCCAGAGGGATGCCGTCAAACAAGGTTTCCATATCCAAAAGGGAGTCGATGGCCACCCCGACTTTTCCCACCTCCCCCTGGGCCAACGGGTGATCGGAGTCGTATCCGATCTGGGTGGGCAGATCAAAGGCCACAGAAAGCCCTGTCTGGCCCTGGTCCAATAGGTATTTATAGCGGCGGTTGGATTCTTCGGCATCGGCAAAACCGGCGTATTGGCGCATGGTCCAGAATCGACCCCGGTACATGGTGGGCTGGACCCCCCGGGTAAAAGGAAATTCTCCCGGAAAGGCCAGATCCCTATCATAGTCCAGATTCGGGATGTCGCCGGGGGAATAGACCCGTTGTATCGGAATTTCCGAAATAGTCTTAAAGATCTTTTGCCTTTCCGGTGCCTTGGAAAGTTTTGATTCGATTTTCTCCTCCCAGGCTGATTGTTGTTTTTTCAGATCTTTTATTTTTTCCGGATCAAACATGGATAAACTCCAATGGTACGGGTTGCGGGTTGCGAGTTAGGGGTTGCCTGCTGAGTGCTTGAGGTTAAGTTTTTTAACCCGAAATCCGAAACTGGCAACTCGTAACGCATCACAAGGGTATATTTCCATGCCGGCGAGGGAGCCGATGCACATCCACTTTGGTTTTCAGGGATTCCAGGGCGCGGATCAATTTGGGGCGGGTGTATTCAGGAAGGATGATTTCATCAATATATCCTAACTCGGCAGCTTTATAAGGACTGGCAAAAGTCTGACGATAATCATCAATCAATTCCTGCCGGGTTTTTTCCGGATCGGCCGCCTGGTTTAGTTGATTGCGAAAGACAATGGGAACCGCCCCATCCGGGCCCATGACGGCGATCTCGGCCATGGGATAGGCAAAATTGATGTCCCCCCCGTGATGTTTGCTGCCCATGACATCATAGGCCCCTCCATAAGCCTTTCGGGTGATCACCGTCACCTTGGGCACCGAGGCATCGCAATAGGCATAAATGATCTTGGCCCCATGGCGGATAATCCCCCCGTACTCTTGAGCCACGCCGGGCAGGAAACCGGGAACATCCACAAACGTGAGGACCGGGAGATTGAAGCAGTCGCAAAATCGCACAAAACGGGCGCATTTGTCCGAGGCATTGATGTCCAGGCATCCGGCCAGGAATCTTGGCTGGTTGGCTACGATGCCGACCGGCATCCCGTTCATCCGGGCCAAACCGATAATCATATTGGGGGCGTATAATTTCTGGACCTCAAAAAAGTGGTGATCATCCACAACGGAGAGGATGATTCTTTTCATATCATAAGGAAGGCGCGGATTATCGGGAATGATGGCCCTTAGATTCATATCCGTCCTATTGGGATCGTCTTTGGATTCGATCTGAGGGGGAGGCTCATTGCAGTTTTGCGGAAGGAAAGATAAAAGTTCCTTGATCAGATCCAAGGCTTTCTGGTCGTCTTTGGCCGAGAAATGGGCTACACCGCTGGTGGTATTGTGTCTGACCGCTCCGCCAAGGGCTTCAGGTTCAACCTCTTCATGGGTAGTGGCCTTAATGACCTGAGGACCGGTGATAAACATGTGGCTGGTCTTTTCGACCATGATGATAAAATCGGTGATAGCCGGGGAATAGACGGCGCCTCCGGCACAGGGCCCCATAATGGCTGAAATTTGAGGGATAATTCCGGAGGATCTGACGTTCCTTTTGAAAATTTCACCGTAAGCCCCCAGGCTGTTGACCCCTTCCTGGATACGTGCTCCACCCGAATCATTCAACCCGATGACCGGTGCCCCGCTTCGTAAGGCCAGGTCCATAATTTTGCATATCTTTTCTCCGAAAGGACCGCTGAGGCTACCGCCGAATACGGTAAAGTCCTGGGAAAAGAGGTAAACCAGTCGGCCGTTGATCCGGCCGTATCCGGTCACCACCCCGTCTCCGAAAATTTTTTGTTTTTCCATGCCGAAATCATAACAGCGATGGACTACAAATTTATCCAATTCCTCGAAGGTATCTCTATCCAATAGATAATCGATCCGTTCCCTGGCCGTGAGTTTACCCTTTTTATGCTGGCTGTCGATTTTATCCCGGCCTCCGCCCATTTCGGCCTGAGCGTCCCGCTCGATCAATTCCTTAATTCGTTCTTCATTGGTCATTGGGTTCCCTTTAAAAAAGAAAATAGGGGTCAAGGATTCCAGGATTCGAGGGTCCAAGGGTTTTACCTTCCATGCCCTTCACTCCGCCCCGCGGTCCTTGACTCCTGGACCCCTTGAATCCTCTATAGATTTTTACTCAATAATCATCAAGACCTGATCGGCCTCAACGGAATCCCCTTTGGCCACTTTGATCTCTTTAACCGTTCCATCCGAGTAAGTCAGGATCGGCATTTCCATTTTCATGGCCTCAATAACAGCCACTTCATCGTCTTCGTGAACCGAATCGCCCACCTTCACTTTAACCTCAATAACCTTGCCGGCCATAGGTGCTAAAATCTCTGCCACGATATCTCCTCCTTATTTTTTTAAATTTATAGGGTAAAAGGGTTACGAACTATTTAATAAGTATAAAAAATTTTGTCAAGCCCAAAGCTCATAATAGGCGGAAAATCTATAACTCTCCATCCTGATCCATCTTGGCCAGGTCCTCGAATTTGATGTCTATCCCCAGGATTCCCTGAATTTCGTTTTCCTGGTTTCTAATCGGTCCGGAAACGGTGATGCACAGGGCAGCGGTGATTTTTGACGTGTAAAAGTCGGTCACATGAATCTTGCCGTCTTTAATGGGCTGGGCGAACCAGGAGCGGTCGGAAAAGTCCTCGTCCAATTTAAAGACCTGATATTTGGCCCGGTCGATGACCCGGGTGATGTTTTTGGTGATCTTCTTCCCTTCCATGTTGGTGATGTAAATAAACTGGATAAAGGGATTGAGCTCGATAAAGTTTTCCATGACCGGTTCCTGAAGGACCGGGTCCATGCTCCGGATTTCTTCCCGTTGCAGAATTTCTTCAACAATATGAAAAGCCAGATGATAGGCCTTTTGTTTCAGTTCATCGAACTCAGAGACAAAGTATTCAGGAAGGTGTTTTCGGCTAATCCGTTCCATTTCCTGGGCGGAGATGGAGGTGGTCCGGCCTTCCTCATATTGTTTCATGACCCATTTGTAAATTTTGATCACGCCCGGGTGCTGTTTGTCGACGGCGTTGGCGCCCGTAAGATCGAGCCGCTTATTCAGCCAGTGAACGACCCCGGCCAGGCCGGATTTGTCGGTGATGATGATGCTGATAGGACGGCTTAGGATTTTATGAGTATCAAAAATGTTATAGATTTCTTCATTCTTGATCAGGCCGTCGACATGAATTCCGGCGCTGGTGGCATTGAAGTCCGCACCGACAAAAGGAAAATTGGCCGGGATGGCGTAATGGAGCTCCTTCTCAATATATTCGGCCATCTCGGTGATGGCCTGGGTGTCGATCCCGTTATCCTGTCCCAAGAGACTGATATATTCGATCAGCAGACCCTCAACCGGCGTATTTCCGGTCCTTTCACCAAAACCCAAAAGGGCGCCATTGACCGCTGCACAGCCATAGAGCCAGGAAGTTGTGGCGTTGATAAATCCTTTGTGAAAATCGTTGTGGCCATGCCATTCCAGAAGCCGGCCCGGAACTCCGGCATCTTCGATCATGGCCCGGACCAATTTGGGCACGCTGCGGGGTAGGGCTGCCCCGGGATAGGTAACCCCATAACCCAGGGTATCGCAGAGGCGAATTTTGATGTCGATTCCTGAGGACTCCCGGAGTTTCATCAATTCCATGGCCAACGGCACGCAAAATCCATAGATGTCGGCTTTGGTGATATCTTCAAAGTGACAGCGGGGGACTATACCAAGATCCAGAGCCTTTTTCACGATGGAAAGGTATTGGTTAAAGGCCTGAGACCTTGTTAAATTCAGCTTATAAAAGATATGGTAATCGGAGACCGAGGTGAGTATCCCGGTTTCCGAAAGTCCCATCTCTTTAACCAGTTTCAGGTCATCCGGATGGGCACGGATCCAACCGGTGATTTCCGGATAAGGATAACCCTTTTCCCGGCATTTACGAACGGCTTCTTTGTCCCTTTCCCCGTAGAGAAAGAATTCGGTTTGGCGGATAACCCCATAAGGGCCGCCCATGCGGTGGAGGAAATCGAAGATATTCAGGATTTGTTCCAGCGTATAGGGGGGACGGGCCTGTTGACCGTCTCGAAAAGTGGTATCGGTAATCCAAAATTCTTCACAGGGATCGATAGGGATGATCTTGTGGTCAAAATCGATGCGGGAGATTTCATCATAGGGGAAAATATCCCGTTGCAGATTGGGTTCGGGAATGTCCCTTAATTCATAGCCCCAAAAACGGCTATGCTCATGATCCAGAACTTTTTTATTAGGGTTCCAGCGGGCCATAACTACCTCCGTACCGTTATATCGTTCATCGTTGAGCGTTCGGCGTTCGGTGAAAAAAAAAGGGTTTAAGGATTAAATCGACGAACGATGAACGACGAACGTCCTTTAATTATTTCCTAATGTCCAACCTCAACCCCAATTCATTCAATTGAATCCTGCCGACATTGGTGGGGGCGTTGGTCAAAGGGCAAACCGCCTTTTGGGTTTTGGGAAAAGCGATGACTTCCCGCAGGGATTGGGCGCCGGTCATGAGCATGACCAACCGGTCCAGTCCGAAGGCGATTCCGCCATGGGGCGGGGCACCCATTTCCAGGGCCTCTAAAAGAAAACCGAATTTTTCCTCGGCCTCTTCCGTGGAGATTTTTAAAACGTTGAATATCCTCTCCTGCAACGTCCTCTGGTGAATACGGATACTGCCGCCGCCGATTTCATTTCCATTCAAGACCAAGTCATAAGCCCGGGAACGGACCTTTTCCGGCTGGGATTCCAGGAGCGAAAGATCCTCCTCCAGGGGAGAGGTGAAAGGATGATGCACCGCCCCATAGCGGCCTTCTTCCACCCGGTATTCTAGAAGGGGGAATTGAAGAACCCAGGTGAATTCGAATCGGTCTTTGGGAAGGGGAATCTGCATTCCAAGATGAAGGCGGACCTTGCCCAGGACTTCATGGACCACGGAAGGGACATCGGCCTGAAAAAGGATCAGATCTCCAGGCAGGGCCTCGAGAGTCCGGTCAATCACTTTCCGCTCGTCTTCTTTAAAGAATTTGGCCAGAGGGGATTGCCATCCCTCAGGGTTGATTTTGGCCCAGGCCAGGCCTTTGGCCCCCCATTCTTGAGCCAGGCCGACCAGATCATCTAATTCTTTTCTGGAAAAGGCGGCTCCTTTTGGGACCCGGATGGCCTTAATGCATCCTCCCTTTTGGGCTGCCTCAGAAAAGACCTTGACCTCCGATTCCTTTACCAGGGCGGTCAGATCCACGATTTCCAGCCCAAATCTAAGGTCCGGACGGTCAGTTCCATATCGGTTCATGGCCTCTTCATAGGTCAAACGACGAAAGGGCTTAGGGATTTCCATCTCAAGAATCTGCTTGAATAATTGACAGATAAGTTCTTCAATTAAATTGCAAATATCTTCTTCTGTTATAAAGGACATTTCCATGTCCAATTGGGTGAATTCCGGCTGCCGGTCGGCACGGAGGTCTTCATCCCGAAAACAGCGGACCACCTGGTAATAGCGGTCAAAACCAGCTACCATGAGGAGCTGTTTAAAAAGCTGAGGGGACTGGGGCAGGGCGAAGAACTTCCCCTGCTGAACTCGACTGGGGACCAGATAATCCCGGGCTCCTTCCGGGGTGCTTTTGGTCAGAAATGGGGTCTCCACATCGCAGAACCCTTTTTGGTCCAAGAAATTTCGGATAAACCGGATGGCTTGGTGACGGATAAAGAAATTTTTCTGCAGGCCCGGTCGGCGAAGATCGAGATAGCGGTAACGCAGGCGTATGGCCTCGGATACTTCGGCTGTGTCCTCCAGGGTAAAGGGCGGGGTCTTGGAGGTATTCAGTAATTGATACTCATCCACCAGGACCTCGATTTCCCCGGTTTTAAGATTGGGATTGGCCATACCTTCAGGCCGGGATCGGACTTTTCCATGGATAGCGATGCAATATTCATTGCGCAGTTGATGCGCCTGCTGATGGATGGACGGGTTGATCTCCGGGTTGAAGACAACCTGGGTGATACCGGCCCGGTCCCGGAGGTCGATAAAGATAAGCCCTCCATGGTCCCGGCGGGTATCCACCCATCCGGCCAAGTTCACTGAGCGGCCGATATCCTGGGCAGTCAGAGTCCCGCAGTCATGGGTACGCTGCCCGATAGGTTTGGTTTCAGTCAACGTGTTCTCCTTTAAAAAAAAATAGGATTCCAGGATTCAAGGGTTCTGTTTTTTGAACAGGAATAGCGAGCGCATTCCCCGCAGCTTGCTGCGTGGGTTAGCGAGCGAACTACAACAAATAAACCCTTTCCTTGCCTGGAAGATTCCCTGCACCTTGGTGCAGGGAGCTTCAATTTTAAAGTTTTTCGCTCGAATCTTTGGTCCCTGGACCCCTTGAGTCCTTTTATTTGAGATATCTTTCCAAAAAATAATCCAAAAATTGGGGGATGGGGATTGCTTCCTGGCTCTGGGTGTCCAGGTTGCGTATCAGGATCCGATCCTTATTCAGTTCTTCGGTCCCCAGAATGGCCGCAAAACGGCTTTTGACCTTATCAGCCCGCTTGAGCTGGCTTTTCAGACTTTTGTCCTCATAGTCCATCATGGCCGGGATTTCTTTTTTATAAAGGATAGTTAAAAGACTAAAAGCCTTTTCCCGAGCCGCCGCACCCAAGGGGATTAGAAACACAAAGGGCCGGTTTATCCATTCCTCCTGGGATGACAATAATAGGGCCATCCGTTCCAGACCAATGGCAAAACCAATGGCCGGCATATCGGCTCCTCCCAGTTGTCGGATCAGACCATCATAACGTCCGCCCCCGGCTACGGCATCTTGGGACCCCAAGTGACTGGCACTGATTTCAAAAGTGGTCCGGGTGTAGTAGTCCAGCCCCCGAACCAACCGTGGATCCCTATGGATAGGAATTGAAAGTCCGGAGATAAGTTTCTGTACCTGTTCAAAATGTTCTTGACAGGCCCGACAAACAAAATCGGTTATGGTCGGAGCGGCAGTCAACAACTCCTGGCAGCGTTCCACCTTACAGTCAAAAACTCTCAAGGGGTTGGTACTCATCCGGCGCTGGCAATCAGGGCATAACTCACTTTGCCGTTCTCCTAAAAACCCCTGAAGTGCCGAATTAAACGAAGGGCGGCAAAGCGGACAGCCCAGGGAATTTAATCGAAGACGGATTTCCAGAAGCCCCAGGTGATCCAGAATTTGCATCAGGAGATAAATGAGCTCCGCATCGGCAAAAGGGCTGTTGGTTCCTATGTATTCGGCATTGATTTGATGAAACTGCCGCAGTCTTCCTTTTTGGGGCCGTTCATGGCGGAACATGGGACCGATAGAGAAAAGTTTATGAATCGGCTGCTGTCCCTGGAGATTATGTTCGATAAAGGCCCGCATGACCGAAGCCGTGGCCTCGGGGCGCAAGGTGATCGAATCTCCGCTTCGGTCAATGAGGGTGTACATTTCCTTTTCGACGATGTCGGTACTGGTACCGATGGAACGGACAAAAAGGTCGGTTTTTTCCAGGACCGGGGTCCTGATTTCTGAAAAACCGAAGGTCCGGAAGATTCGCCGGGCCGTTTCTTCCATAAAGACCCACTTCTCCGATTCGCCGGGCAGAATATCTTTAAATCCCTTTAGAGCTTGAATGGCCATAAAATCCTTTGACTTACCAAATCAATCAATTTAATAAGCTATTATTTATACAAAAATTCTTCCTTTTTGTCCAGAAATTGTTAATTTCTACTAAAGTTGATACGATAATATAAACTGGAGCGTTGTTTGGCCGGGAAATATCCGGTTGTTTTGTTGAGCCCCGGAATAAGACCCAGTGGAAATTGTTCCTCAGTAACAGAGCGGTATCCGAGAAGAAAGGAGACGGCCCATGAAAATGTGGCTCTTCGGAATGTATTTCGATCCTGCCGAGAATATTTCGACCGATATGACCTATCGGTTTCGTTTCGCAAAAATCCTGCAATGGGTGGGTGGACCTTTCCTTTATGCCTATTCGGCCTATTTCTTTGTCAAAGGATTCTACTTTGCGGCGGCCATGATCCTGGCCGCCGGTTTGACGATCACTATCGGTTCGCTTTGGATCTTCCGATCCAACACCCAGGAAAAGTCCCTTTTGGTTTACCGGGTTATGGTGGCCCTGTTTTTTTTCTTTATGGTCCTTCATCATACTAACTTGATCGGAATGAACCATCGCATCGATTACGTGGGTTGGTTATTCATTTATCCGCTGCTGGCCTTTTTTTCCTTGGGGAACAGGGGCGGGATAATCTGGGGTTTAATCAGTCTCCTGTCGGTATTGATCAGTTTCCTCATCCAGGAACCCTTATCGCTCACCCCAACCCTGCTCTTGAACCTGAAGATTCAGACCCTGGTGGCCTTATCCGGGATTGGTTTAATCGCCTATATTTATGAAAATGTACGCCATCTTACCCAGGAAGGATTAATTCAAAAACACCAGGCCCTTTTGGAATCGGAAAAACGGCTCAAAGAATCGAATGGGCAGCTCACGCAGGAGATCTCGGAAAGGAAGGCGGCCGAAGAGGCTCTGAATAAAATGCGCAATGAACTTGAACTGCGGGTTAAGGCCCGTACCTCAGAATTGACCAGGGAAATTGGGGAACGTAAACAGGCCGAAGCCGCACTGCTGGAAAGTGAGGAACGCTACAAGGCCCTTTTTGAACGTTCCCTGGATTGTGTTTACGTCCATGATTTTCAAGGAAATTTTATTGATGCCAATCCGGCTTCTCTGAATTTATTCGGGATTCGAAAGGAGGAGGTTCGATCGTTTAATTTCCAATCCATCCTGGACGAGGGCCAGTTGCTCCTTGCCTTTCAGACCCTCCAGGAACTGATCGAAAATGGCTTTCAGAAAAAAATGACCGAATTTAAAATCACCAATCAAAAGGATGAAATGCTTTATCTGGAAACCATCGCTTCCACGATTTATCGTCACGGGGAACCTTACGCCGTTCAGGGGATTGCCAGAGACATCACTTCCCGGAAGAAAGTTGAAGAGGCTCTGTACCGGGAGAAGGAAAACTTCCGAAAACTGGTTGAAGAATCCCCTTTCGGAGTAAGCCTTATCGGAGAAGACGGTAACTTTAAATATGTCAATCCCGAATTTTCCTCCATGTTCGGGTATGGATTGGAAGATCTCCAAAGAAATCCCAATCATGATGGGGTTTCTATTGATGTGAAAGACCTCAAGGGTTTGATCTCCGAAGGGACTCCTGTTATGACCATTCCCGTCGTCTGTAAGGACGGCAGCGAAAAGTTGGTGGATTCCCGTCCGGTCCGATTAGAGAGCGGCGAAAAAATAATTTTTTACGAAGACATCAGCGAAAAAAAAAGTCTGGAAATGCGATTGCGTCACGCTCAGAAAATGGAAGCCATTGGAACGCTGGCCGGTGGGGTTGCTCATGACCTGAACAATATTCTGTCCGGTATTTTGAGCTATCCCGATCTGTTACTGATGGACCTCCCCCAAGACAGTCCCTTGCGTGATCCCCTCCTGACCATCAAGAAATCCGGAGAAAAGGCGGCCACGATTGTTCAGGATTTGCTGACCTTGGCCCGAAGAGGGGTTATGGCTAAAGAGGTGACTAATTTCAACGAAATCATCTCCGAATACCTCAAGAGTCCGGAGCATGAAAGTCTTTCCCAATATCACCGAAACTTGAGATTTCTGACCCGGCCTGATGAGCATTTGCTCAATATCCTGGGATCACCTGTTCACCTTTCCAAAGTCATTATGAATCTTGTTTCCAACGCCGCGGAGGCGATGGCTGCCGGAGGAGAGGTTCTTATCTCCACCCAGAACCTCTACGTCGACAGAATAAGAACGGAAAATGATCATCTGGGGGAAGGCGAATATGTAGCGGTCAGGGTGATAGACCAGGGGATAGGCATGACGGAAAAGGAAGTGGAAAGAATCTTCGAGCCTTTCTACACGACCAAGGTCATGGGAAGGAGTGGAACCGGCCTGGGCATGTCGGTGGTTTGGGGGACGGTAGAGGATCACAACGGTTTTATAGACATTAAAAGTGAGATTGGGAAAGGAACAACCTTTACCCTCTACTTCCCGGCTACCAGAAAAGATGCCGATGGGAACACCCAACCCATAACGGCCGGGCTTTCGGCAGGCAGGGGAGAAATGGTGCTGGTGGTTGATGACGTAGAGGACCAGAGGAAGATCGCTGAAGAGATGTTGAGAAAAATCGGATATAGGACGGCTTCGGTTTCTAACGGGAAAGAGGCGGTTGAATACGTAACCGGCAATCCGGTGGATCTCCTGATCCTGGATATGATTATGGAACCGAATATGGACGGCCTGGAAACCTACCGGAGGGTCATTCAGATGCGGCCCGGTCAAAGGGCGGTCATTACCAGCGGATTCTCCGAAACGGACCGCGTCAAAGAGGCCCAAAGACTGGGGGCCGGGCGGTACCTTAAAAAACCCTATACCCTGGAGGCGATAGCCGTAGCCGTCAGAGAGGAGCTCGACCGATAAAGGTTGTTTACCCCGTTTCGAGTATTAAATTTTGAGGCTGACACTGAGATCAGGCCAAAGGGGACGTGTTTCAAAGATCCCGATTGATCAGAGTATTTTTTGCATATAGACCACATCAAACGCTTGCCCTTTTTTCCTGCCGATCTTCTTAAAACGTCCGCATTCCCTAAATCCGTTATTTTTATGAAAACCGATGCTCTGAATATTTAGTGACGAGATACTGGCCAGGATGGAGGTGATGCCTTTTTCTTCGGCTTTATGGATGAGGTGTTCAAGCATCTTCTTGCCGAGACCCTTACCGACCCAAGCCGGCTTTATAAAATAAGAGATTTCGGCTGTTTTTGAAAAAACTGGAAAGGGGTGAAAGGCGCGCAGCATTCCAAAACCTACCACCGTCCCCTTTCCATCTTTGACGACGATGGCCGGGTAGCTTTCGCCCGCCTTTAACAGATGGTCAAAAAAATCGTAAGATACCTTATGGTCAGGATAGGCGGCAAAGCTGTTTTCGATATAATAATTAAAAATATCAATAACCGGGTTGCGGTCAACGGCAGTCATGGGTTCCAAATTCACCGGCATTTTCCCCCCTTGGAAAAGTCAGATAAGGTCGATGGATGGACAACATCAGCGCTTTGCCTAACGGTCCGACTCCCCCAATAAAAAAACCGAAATGCGTTCAAAGGCCTTTGGATCTTGCAGAAAAAATAAATGCCCTCCCTTGAACAGTTCCATTCGGGCTTTTGGGATCTGTGCCTGGAGGGCTTTAAGATTGTCAGGGGTGGCGATTCCATCATACCAGCCGCCGCAGATAAAAACCGGTATGGATAGGGTAGGGAGCCGATCAAAGGTATCATGACCGATGCGGGCTTCGAGCTGTCGGCGAGCCCCGCTTTGCCGCCCGGGTTCATCAGCCCCAATTTGCATTCCGGATAAAGTCATTTCGATCAGCGATTGAAACCGTTCGGGGTTGGCGGTCTGCCAGACCTCGTCCCGGCGTGTGTCGCTCAATTCCAGAGTTCGGCGAACATAATTTTCAATGGGGAGTTCGGCCAGTTCGTGTAACGGATAAGAGGCCCCACCGGCACCGCCGCTGCTGGTGCAGGCCAGGACCAGCCGTTCGACTCGCTGGGGATAGCGCAAAGCAAATTCCTGGGCCACCATGCCCCCGAAGGAGATCCCCATGACCAGGCAGCGATTCCACCCCACCGCATCGAGCAAGGCATCGGCGTCGGCGGCATAATCGGCCATCGTGTAAGGGATGTCCGGTTTGGAGGTTTGTCCCAAACCGCGTTGATCAAAAGCCAACATCTCAAAGTGCCGGGCAATCGGCATGTCAAAGAAACTCGGGGAGCGGCGCAAGTCTCCTCCGGTCCAGCTGATTATCAACAACCGTGGGCCGGTCCCGCGGATTTCATAATAAATATTGAGGTCTCGAACGGCAACAAAGGGCATGATCACCTGCCAACCGATTGAACATGATAGCGAGCGCATTCCCACAGCTTGCTGCGGGGGTTTAGGAGAAAATGCGTTGACTTATTTCTTTTTTGTCTTACTTAAGATATCCTCGGCCCATCTCAAGGCTGCCGAAGCGCGAGGAAACCCGATAGTCGAAATCAGCAGCAACATCGTATGCCGGATCTCCTCTTTTGAGGCGCCTTCCTGAACAGCCCGGCGTGTATGGGAGTGGACCGAACCTTCGGATTGTACGGCTGCCGCTCCTGCCAGTTGGATGAGTTCTGCGGTCTTTCCTTTGATGGGGCCGGAATTGCGAACGGCCGAGCCTAAATTCTCAAGTGCAGAGAGGGCTTCAGGAAAGAGTTTAGACAACCGCTGGTAATGTTTGACGGGAACTTTTTGTTTGGCCATTAAAGTGCTCCTTGGTTGGGAGTTAATTTCAATCGATTAAAGAATAAGGGGCTAATTATTTTTTACGGGTGTCGTATCGTTTCCGTCCTTCCTCGAAGAGCCGTTCGCCTTCTTCAGTGGTAATGAGAAGAGGGGGAACCTCTATGGGTTTCCCGGTTCGATCCAGGGATACATAAATGAACGAGGCCGTCAGGGCTTTGTGATGTTCTTCCGTAGCCAGATTCTCGGTTTCGACCTCCACCAAAACCTCCATGGAGGTCCGGCTGACAAAGGTGAGTCTGGCATGAGCGAAAACCAGTTCTCCTATATGGACCGGCCTTAAAAAATTCAGTTCTTCCACTTTGGCCGTCACCACATTGGAATGGGCATGACGCGCGGCAACCACCCCGGCGGCGGTATCCATCATCTTCATAATCTCCCCCCCATGTACGTTGCCCGCCGGGTTACCCTGATGCGGCAACATGACTTCTACCAGGGTTATCGAGGAATGTCCGGTCGTCCTTTCTTCGGGGGTGGACCCCTTTTTTAACTGGGCAAGAAGATTCCCGATCATTTTTTCATGTCTGGCCTCTATATGAGTCATTCGTTCAAAATAATCAGCAATTTCTTCAAACCCTTCTTCTCGGGCGATCCTGGCAAACCCAGGATAGATCGTGGTGGCTTCGTAATGTTCGCCGTGGACAGCCGCTTCCAAATTGGTTTGGGTATCCCGGATTTTTTCGAGAAATCTCAAATGACCCCCGGCATGTTCTTCTTCATTTTGAGCAATCTCCAAAAATACATCGGCCACAAGGGGATGCCCCGCTTTCCGAGCCGCATCAGCGTAGAGGGTATAGGCATTTCGGGCCTTTGATTCTGCAGCAAAAGCCATTTCAAGATTTTTTTCGGTTTTGCTTCCTTTTAAGTTCATCCTGGTCTCCTCCTGCCACTTAACGTCGACCGAATCGGGACGGTATTCCTTTCATCCTGTTGATAGATTCCCCTTAATACAATAGTAAACGTCAAAATAAATTTTCATCCCCCTCCCCCTAATACTCGCCCGCTGGGGTGGAGGGTGCCCTTTTTACTTCCCCTCCCTTCTTTTCTTAACCTCTTCCAGGATCTTCGGCAGGATCGTGCCGGTCTTGCCCTGGATCAGGTAATCGGAAATGCCCTCTTCGGTCAAAGGGGTGGGATCGGCATTGATTTCGATGATGATGGTTTTTTTCCCAGTCCCCCGTTGTCTGGCTATCCTGGGCAGATAAGCAAAGGGATAAATCACGGCCGAGGTGCCGCAAATCAACATGAGGTCGCATTTTTCGGCTTGTTCCTGACTTTCCTGGGCCACATCCATGGGAATGGCCTCATGAAAGTGGACCACGTCCGACTTCAGGACCCCATTGCATTTCCGGCATAGGGGCGGCAGTCGATCCTCAGCCAATAATCGATCCAGGTGGAATTCCCCGGGGTCAAAGCGGGCGTCACAGGAAACGCATCTCAATAAGGAAATGTTTCCATGATAATCCAGGACCCTTTGACTGCCTGCCTTCTGGTGGAGATTGTCGATATTCTGGGTGACCACACATTTCAAGATCCCTATTTTCTCCAATTCGGCCAAGGCATAATGACCCGGATTGGGTGCGGCATTGGTCAGATCCCCCAGAAGCGAAGCGCCGGCCATTCGATCTTTCCAATATTCCTTGGGATTTTGCTGGAACTTGGCATAGCTCTGGTAGGCCTTTCTTTCGGCCTCCGGGTTTTTGGTCCAGATCCCGTTTGGTCCGCGAAAATCAGGAATTCCCGATTCGGTGGAAATTCCCGCACCGGTCAGGGTTATGGCATGTTTGCTTTTCACTAATTGTTCAGCTGCTTTTTGAATTAAATCCTCCATGTTATCCCCTCCTTATTCCTTGATTAGTCTCTTACCAGACCCGGTGTTTGGCTTGGTCGTCCTTTGAGGCGATCGGGGTGGTCCCGTTCTACAAAACGCCGCAGGCCTTCTGCGGTCTCAGGTTGTTTTATGGAGCGATTGAAGCATTGAACCTCTATGCGAAGCCCTTCATCCAGGGGAAGACCAAAACCTCGAATGGCTGCTTCATCCGGCCGGAATCGGTTCCAGGCCTCTACCAATTCGGCATGGGTGACCGGTCCGATGCAGTTCATGACCTCCGGTCTATTAAAACGGATCACCCGTATCTCTCCGAATTCATCATAAGTGAGTCGGCGAGAAGACATTATTTCCTCCTATGAATACAAGGGTTGAATACGGTGGCCAGCGTATCTCCCCGTTCTGTCAACGGCGTACAGGCACCTGCTCCTTGACTCATAGGTTTCTGCCGTTGGTCCATCAATTTTATAACCCAAAAAAGTTTAAAATTCAAGCCAATCAGAACATTCTATTATTCTCCTTGACTCTCATTTCTTCGATATTTTATACTCGTCTAAATCAAAAGCAATTTTAAAAGAAATGGGTAGTTGACGAATTATTAGGAAGCCGTCATACTTTAATTTTTTTCATTTTCCAACATGGCTCATTCACCAAAAACAACCAGCTGGATGCTTATACTTCTGTTGCTGGCCGTCTTAATTATTCCGACCGTCCTTTATCTTCGCACACCACGGCCCTGTCAGGAACCGATAACCTATCGCCTCGGCAAGGTAGATGAAAGATTCGACCTGACCCGTGAGGAATTTGGGACGGCCGTGAATATGGCCGCCGCGATGTGGGGGAAACCTGTTTCCCGCGATCTTTTTCGGGAGGATCCCCAGGGAAACATTGAGGTTAATCTGGTTTATGACTATCGGCAGGAGGCAACGGACCGGTTGAAAAGCCTCAATATTAAGATAGACCGCTCCAAAAACTCCTGCGAAGAATTAAAAGCGCGCCTGGATAGTTTAAAAATGGAATACGAACAAAAAAATGCAGCCCTCGGCGGTGATCTTACGGTCTACCATTCACGGACGAACGCTTTTAATAAGGAAGCCGAATCCTGGAACCGCAGCGGCGGAGTTTCTGAAAACGTCCACTCGCGGTTGATGAAAGAAAAAAGCGAACTGAATAATTTGCGCGATCATCTGCACGGGCGGCAGGAAGAAATGAAGAGACTGATGGAAACCATCAACAGCCTGGTTGTGGTCATCAATGAAGTTGCCTCTAATTACAATCTGGATTTAGTCGACCACCAAAACATAGGCCAGGCCATAGGCCGCGAGTTCTGTGAAGGCAATTATGAAAACAAAAAAGGCCGGCAGTCCATTACCATTTTTCAATTTGACAACGACTACCGGCTGGTGCGTGTGCTGGCCCATGAATTCGGCCATGCCCTGGGCCTGGACCACAGTCAGAACGAGGATGCCGTTATGTACCGGTTGATAAAGTCCAATACTCTGGAACTGGCTTCGGATGATGTAGCGACATTAAAAAACCGGTGTAAAATTCAGTGAAAAAGGTGGGGCGAAGGTAAGATTTTACTTCGGAAGATGTGTCTGTGGGATCGATTTTCAATCCTGACCCTACCAACACCGAAGGGAATTTAACACCGGATTAAAAAAATTTCTCGTTATCCTCTGATGTTAATAGGTGAGCTTATTTCTATCCTGGATTCTGGATTCCAATAAATTAATCCTTTCTGGTCAGTATTCATCCTTAAAATTCGGAGCCCTTTTTTCTCTGGCCGAATCGATCCCTTCGGCGATATCAGTGGTCATGTAGCATAGGGCCTGATAAGCCGATTCGCGGTGGAGGGTCTCGGCCAGGGTATTTCTCGTGGAGGCATCAATGGATTCCTTAAGCATCCGGATGGGTAAAACCGGCATAGCGGCAATTTTTCCGGCCAATTCCAGAGCCTTTTCCATTAATTTTTCCGGGGGTGCCAGATGGTTGACCAGCCCGATACGAAAGGCCTCTTCGGCCGAGAGGATGTCTCCGGTCATCAGCAATTCAAAGGTACGGGCCCGGCCTATCATTCGGGTAAGAAAGTGTTCCGCACCCATCCCCGGATGAAGTCCGATCTTGGTAAAGGTGAAACCGATCTTGCTGTTCTCGGCTGCAATCCGCATGTCACAGGCCAGGCTGACACAGGCCCCGGCGCCGATGGCATGGCCGTTGATGGCGGCGATGGTCGGAATTTCCAAGTCCATGATACGGAGGAAAGAATTATAAAAGGCAAAGGACTCCCTTTTCCGCTTGGCCGGGTTCGATCCAACACTGCCTCTCATCTTTTCCAGGTTACCGCCGGCGCTAAAGGCACGGCCTGCACCGGTAAGGACAAGGACTTTAGGATCCGGGTCCATTTTAATTTTATGGATGGCTGCCCTGAATTCTTCGGCCATGGCGTCATTCATAGCATTCAGTTTGTCCGGTTGATTAAAGGTCACAACACAAATCCTGTTTTTGGTTTCCATGAGAACGGTTTTTTCAGTAGTCATTATTTTCTGCCTCCATTTCATTGGTGTTTAGGCTGAAAGCTAAAGACTGAAGGAAGAAAACCGATTTCCTCCTTCGGCCTTCAGCCTTCAGTCTTCAGCCTGTTTTTTCTATTCTCCTACAGTCACCGGAAGTCCGGACCTTTCCAGGTGGGCCCTGAATTCTTCTATCTTTTTCCGGCTGAACGGGTTGATCCCCGGGAAGGGTATTTTCCGGCCCAAGTTCAGATATTTTCCGTCCCCGTAACGATTAAAGGGCAAAAGAGAAATTTTTTCCGCCCCTGTTTCCCGGGTTAAGGCAATCACTTTATTCAAATTTTCTGTGGAATCATTGTAACCGGGGATGAGCGGCAGCCTTATCCAGACCTTGATGTCCCGAGGGATCTGTCGTAAGTTGGAAATGGGTAACACATTACTTTTCCCGGTGCCCCGGCTATGGGCTTTGGGGTCCATATGTTTGACGTCAAACATAATCAGGTCCAGATAATCGAGAAGCTTTTCCAAAACAGACCAGGAGCCATACCCGCTGGTATCCAACGCTGTGTGCAACCCCCGTTCTTTACAGGCCATTAACAGCTTGAGGACAAAGGGGCCTTGGGAAAGCGGTTCCCCGCCGGAAACGGTTACCCCTCCGCCGGAGCGGTTAAAAAACAACTCGTCTTTAAGGATCTCGGCCATCACCTGCTCAACGGTCATGATTTCACCCACCGCGGTCAAGGATTTGGCCGGGCAAACCGCAACGCATTCAAGACAACGATTGCACCGTTTGCGGTTGATCCGTCTGCCTTTTTCCGGATGAAAGGAGATGGCCTTTACCGGACAAATCTCCAGACATTTACGGCAGCCGATACACCGATCATCATGAATCATGAGTTCCGGAAAACTGTTGGCGGATTCCGGGTTGTGGCACCACAGACACTTAAGGGGACAACCTTTGATAAAGACCGTGGTTCTTATCCCAGGACCGTCATTGGTGCTGTAACTTTGGATAAGAAAAATGGATCCCTGGTCTGGTCGGGCCTCCGGTTCATGTTTTATCATAGACTATTCAAATCTTTTCCAAGCAGTTATCATGTTTATCAGATAGAGAACTTGCGTTTTGATGGGAAGAGTATATTATAATTATGATAAAGGTTTTTCTTTGATGAGAAGAGTATAGGGAAAGAAAAAAACAAAATCAAGGGGGAAAATATGAAAGCAATTTCAATTCTTAACTTGATTGAAGAAGGCATTTGCGTCATCAAAGAGGATTTCACTATAGAATTCATGAATAAGTCAATGATTCGGGACTTTGGAGAAGGCGTTGGAAAGAAGTGCTATAGAGTAATCAATGGAAGTGACGAAAGGTGTCCTTGGTGCCGGGCAGAAGAAGTTTTCGAGGGCGCCACCCTTAATAGCGAATTACACCTCCCAGCCAAGGGGAAATATTATACCCTCATTGAAATGTCCTTGAAAAACAAAAATGTCTCTAAATCGAAGGTGAGTATTTTTAAGGACATTACCAAGAGGAAAATAAGTGAAGAAAAAGCAAGATCTTCGGAAGAAGATTATAAAAGATTATTTGAGCATGTTCGCAGCGGTTTGTATGTGAGTAGTAAAGAAGGCAAATTTTTAAATGCCAATCGTTACCTGTTGGATATGTTGGGCTATGAGAGTAAAGAAGAGTTTCTAAACATCGAAATCACCAAAGATCTATATGTCAGACCCGAAGATCGAGACAAATTCATGGATAACATAGAACAAAATGGATATGTCATTGACTATGAAGTAAACTTCAAACGAAAAGATGGCAGCCTTCTTCCGGTTTTGATGACCAGTCATGTTCGTTATGATAATGAAAATAAGATCTTGGGATATGAAGGCATTATGGTTGATCAATCTCAAAGAAAACAGATGGAGGAAGAATATAAAAGATTGTTTGAAAACGTTGGCTGCGGCGTATTTATCAGCACTCGAGAGGGAAAATTTATAAACGCCAATCAGGCCTTACTCGACATGTTGGGTTATAAAAGTAAAGAGGATTTTCTGAACATCGATATCACCAAGGATCTATATGCCAGGGCCGAGGATCGAAATAAATTCATGGATATGATTGAAAAACAAGGCCATGTGATCGGCTACGAAGTAGAATTTAAGCGAAAGGACGGCACTATAATTCCGGTCCTTCTTACCGGTCATGTTCGTTATGATCAACAGGGAAAATTAATCGGCTATGAAGGAATCAATATTGATCTTTCTCAGAGAAAACAGATGGAGAAAGAACTCAGGGAAACCAACGATTTCTTGAATAATTTCATTAAGAGCTCCCCCAATGCCATCATGGCCTCGGATATGAAAGGGGATATTTTTATATGGAACAAGGCTGCAGAAGAGATTTTGGAGTATAAAGCCTATGAGGTCATCGGCAAAATGAATATCCGTAAAATCTATCCCGAGGGAGTTGCCCAACAGGTCATGAAAATGCTTCGAAGCCCTGACTATGGCGGGATTGGGAAATTGCGATCCTATCCAATGGTTTATAAGCGGCGGGATGGGCAAATCATTGAAGGAAACCTCTCGGCAGCAATTGTTTATGACGGCCAGGGTAAAGAGATTGCTTCGGTAGGGGTGTTTGTAGATTTAAAAGAGAGATTGGATATGGAACGCAAACTCAGGATTACACAAGAACAACTCCTTCAATCAGAAAAGTTGGCGGCCATGGGTCGATTGACCTCCCAGATCGCCCATGAATTAAATAATCCTCTGTATGGTATTATGAACACCCTCGAGCTTCTGAAAACAGAGGTTTCTCCTCAGAGCAAAAGGCGAAAAATTCTTGAAATGGCTCTTTCAGAAACCGTACGCCTGACAGAACTGCTGCGAAAAATGCTCAGCTTTTCCAGGCCAGATGAAGAAGAAAAACAAACGGTCGATATTAATACTATTATCGATGAGATACTGGTACTGGTAAAAAAACAGCTGCAGGAAAACGGGGTTACTATTGCCTCCTCTTTTTCTCCCGATTTAGACCAGGTCTTTGCCTCTAAAAATCAACTGCGCCAGGTTTTTCTCAACCTGATATCCAATGCCAGAGATGCCATGCCTGAGGGAGGGACCCTAACCGTCAAAACAAGTCCCAATAAAGATAATATTCATATTGAATTCACTGATACCGGGATCGGTATCGACCAGGAGATCATTGAGAAAATATTCGATTCTTTTTTCACTACAAAGGACAGCATCAAAGGTGTAGGTCTTGGATTGTCTGTATGTTATGGGTTTATTAAAGAACATGGCGGACATATTCAGGTTTCCAGCAGGATAGGCGAAGGAACGACCTTTACCATCACTCTTCCCAGTTATAAGGAAAATTTTGAAGAATAACCTGATACCGGTGATGCAGAAAGCCGGAGTCCTGAACCTCACTGAAATACGCTATCCAATTTCTTTATATCTTACCAATAAAATTAGATTATTAAGCTAACTCCTCTGGTTTTCCTCAATAATCCTCAACAGCCTTACTGCTTTTATCGGTTATTCCATCTCTACCTATTAATTCGAAAATAAGGTTCGAGGATTCAAAGATTCTAGGGTTCAAGTGGTTTAACTTCCATGCCTTTCACTCCGCCCCGCGGTCCTTGACCCCTTGGCCCCTTGAATCCTTTTTCATGCTTCGTGGTGACCCAAAAGGTCCTGAGGGCACCATATGTATTATAGGAATTATAGTTATTATAGTTATTATAAGGAATAAAAATTTTCTTGACAAATTAAAATAATTATAATAATAGTAAATATAAAAATAACTGCAATAAGGAAGGGTTTCTATATGGATGATATTCTGACCGTTTTTCAAGCCAGCAACTATTGCAGTGTCTCTCCAAAGACCATTATTAATTGGATTGAAGCCGGTCATATCGAGGCTTACAAAACCGTAGGTGGCCACAGGCGCATAAAAAGGTCAAAACTTGAAGATTTTATGAGAAAGCAGGGTATACCCATACCTGAAACAGAGGCTATTGGTGAGAAAAAACGCATTCTTATTGTTGATGATGACGCCATAATAGTGGAAACGATAGTCCAGGCCCTGGAAGAAGAGGAATACGATTATGAGATTATTTCGGCCTCGGACGGATTTGAAGCCGGCCTTCAGGTCAATCATTTTAACCCCCACCTTTTAATCCTTGACATTATGATGCCGGATATTAAGGGATATGAAGTTTGTAAAAAAGTAAAATCCAACGAAGACACAAAAAATACCAAAATTATTGTCTTGTCGGCTTATCTGGATGAAGAAAAATTTAAAAAGATGAAGGATTATGGCGCCGACCTTTGCTTTTCCAAGCCCCTGCCCCTGCCCCAGTTAAAAAAGGAGGTTGCCAAATTATTAGGTCTAATCGGAGAGGAATAGTCCGGACCCAAGGCATTATATACAGGAGAGGAACATGAGGCTTAAAGAGGCTCTAACAAAAGAGAAATTCGTGGTCACTTCAGAAGTTCAGGCACCTCTTGATGAAGAACCGCAAGAACTTATCAAACGTCTTCAATTGGTGCGCGGACGCGTTGACGGTATTGCCGTACCGGAACTGGAGGTAGAAGGCATTGTCGGTGACAGCATCAAGATATGCGAACTTCTGAAACAGAACCGGTTTGAATCCATATACCAGACCACTACGAGAGACAAAAATCGCCCTCAGTTACAAAAAGATCTTATCAGTGCACATCAGGCGGGAATAGAAAATCTTTTAGTGTTTACGGAAGATTATCGGATTACAGGAGACAGTCTTCAGGAAATGATGTTCTTTCATGTGGATGTAGGAAAATTGAGCTCCGTATTAGACCACCTGAAAGAGGGATCCACCATTGACGGTAAAGAACTATCCCTGAAAGCCGAGTTTACTGTAGGTTCCGGTATAGAATCCAAGTGGGGGAAAAATATTCCGGATTTGGAAATGAGGGAGATGGAGGAGATAACCAAGATGGGAACAGGATATTTTCTGACTACTCCTGTCTTTGACCTGGTCACCTTTGAAAAATTTATGAAACCGGTCCGATCTTTTGGCGTACCGGTTATTGCCGAGGTCATTATATTAAGAACTGCCGGAATGGCCCAGTTTCTGAATCGACATTTACAATCAGGATTGGTTCCTGATTGGATCATCAAGAAATTAGCCAAAGCGACCGACAGGCAGAAGGCCAGCATCGAGATATTTACCGAGATTGTGACCGGACTGAAGGATCTCTGCCAAGGAATTCATATCATTACTTTGGGAGCCGAGGATAAACTAAGATTATTTCTGGATGCCGCTGAACTCAAGTAGTTTTAACCATCAGAATAGTGAGGTTTTTTAGGATTTCAATCCACCCCGGTCTTTTCCTGGAGATAACCCAGTACTGTTTTGGGGCATGAGCATTTCATCTGTTCAATAATAAAAGTTGGAACAATGGATGAAATAAACCTGACCATAAATGGAAAGAAGATCGTTTGTCGTGCCGGGACGACCGTTTTCAATGCCGCCAAAGAAAACGATATCAGGATCCCCAGCCTTTGCCATCATCCCCACCTGGAACCCATAGGTGCTTGCCGTCTCTGCCTTGTCGAAGATGAAAACGGGCGCATCCTGGCATCCTGTGTCACCCCCGTCTCAGAGAATCTATCCGTTCAGACCGACTCCCCGAATGTCAGAGCACACCGTAAAAACATCATCCGCCTCCTCATGGCCAATCATCCGGAATCCTGCATTGTCTGCAATAAAGGGAACCGTTGCGAGTTGAGAAAAATCGCTTCTCAGTTGGGAGTCGGGACGTACGATCTTTATCCAATGCCTCATTATACCGGTTTTGAAGAGGCCAATCCTTTCATTATCAGGGATCTCAGCAAATGTATTCTGTGCGGTAAATGTATAAGGGCCGATCATGAACTGGTTGGGGTAGGGGCGATTGATTACAACCAGAGAGGATTCAGGTCTCGGCCCGCCACGGTCCATGACAGACCTTTGGAACAATCCTCCTGTACTTTTTGCGGCTCCTGCATATCCATTTGCCCCACCGGGGCGCTTGCGGTAAAAAATGTTTCTTTCGCAGGTTCCCCACAGAAAGAGATGGCTTCTATCTGCGGTTTTTGTGGGGTGGGGTGTTCACTGGTTATGGGGATCCAAGATAACCGAATCGTTGACGTAAACCCTTCTCCTGTCGAAAATTCGATTAACCAGTCCACCCTTTGCGTTCGGGGGCATTTTGCCCATGATTTTTTGAGTTCTTCCCAAAGGCTGACCACTCCATTACTGCGCAAAAATGGTGAGCTTTCTCCGGCAACCTGGGAGGAAGCGTTTGCAGTGGTTACCGATAAACTTTTTTCGATCAAAAAGAAAAACGGTCCCCAAAGCATTGCCTTTTTCGGCTCATCCAAATGCAGTCTTGAAGAGAACTACTTATTTCAGAAAATAGCCCGGGTTATTTTACAAACCAATCATATTGATAATGGCGGATTCCTGACCGGGAGGTCCGTATTGAACCGATTCCAGAGCAGGTTGGGTGGAATGTCGATAGGGCCCTTAAAGGACCTTGAAAAGGCCGAAGTGGTCCTTGTCCTGGGAGCCGATCCAACTCATTCTTTACCGGTGCTGGGTTACCATCTGAAAAGGGTCTCAAAAATAAAAGGGGTTCCGATTATTGTGGCGGATCCAAGAAGAACGGATTTGATCCCTTTTGCTTCACTTTGGATGCCCCTGGCAACGCAAACCGATTATTATCTGATAAACGGCCTGGCGGCTCTTCTTTATCATCGGAAGGCCTACGATGCCCAATTCGTCAAACGTTTTACTCAGGGCTCCGACGAATATTTTAAAGAACTATCGGCAATGAATCTCGATCAAATATCCCGAGTCACCGAAATTGAACCGGAAGGATTGGAAAAGGCCGCGGATCTATTGGCCGGAAAGAAAATAGTTTTTGTAGTCGGACATGGGATTCTGCAACAAAGAAACGGGCTTGAGGTCATTGACGCTTTACTCAACCTCGCCCTAATGACCGGGAGTTTGGGGCAGAGGGGTACAGGATTTTACTTTCTAACCATGGAAAATAATGCTCTGGGTGCCTGGGATATGGGAGCTGTTCCGGATTTCCTTCCAGGGCGTCAATCTTTGGTTGATAATGAAATCAGAAAATATTGGGACCGTGCCTGGAAAATAAAAATATCCCCTGATCCGGGGCTGAATATAATCAAAATGATCGAAGCGGCGGAAGAAGGAAATCTAAAAGCGATGTATATCATGGGGGAAAATCCCCTGCGAAGTCTTCCCCAACCCGGGCAGATCCGTAAAGCCTTTGATAATCTGGAGTTCCTTGTTGTTCAAGACATACTGGATAGTGAAACCGTGAGAATGGCCGATGTCGTCCTGCCGGGGGCCGCCTTTAGTGAAAAAGCGGGCAGCTTCACCAACCTGGAAGGAAGAATACAATCCTTCGATCCGGTAGTATCGCCTCCCGGCCAGGCAAAACCCGACTGGGAAATCTTGAGTTTTTTGGGAAATCAAATGGGTTTGCCTGCCCAATACAGGACCATAGAAAAAATAAGGGATGAAATCCGGGAACTGGCCCCCCTGTACTCGCAATGGGGGAAAAACGGGAATAGCTCCTGGATTAAGGAAAAAAGCGATCTGGCCCTTTTTCATCCGGATGAATCAGGGGAATCAGCCCTGTTTTCGCCTCTGGTGCCTTTAAAGGAAAATATCCGCGATGAAGATTTCCCATTTAAGGCCATCCTGGGTTCCTGGAGATACCATCTTGGCAGTGGAACGAGAACCGGCTCTTCCAACCGGATAAACCAGATGCCGTTATCCGGCGAGATCGAAGTCTCCATAAAAGATGGGGAACGACTTCATCTCCTGGACGGAGATAAAATCCGCCTATCTTCGTCTTACGGAAGCATAGAGAGAAAAGTTAAAGTTGTGCGAAATCAAAAACCCGGATTGATATTTGTTCCCCGGGCGTTTTATGAAAATGATGCCAGGAATTTACTCCCCTTAACGACTTTGGAGGCTCCGAATTCTCCGGGATTCAAGGAGATCAATGTAAAGATCGAAAAGACTTGATTAGGTTTCTGTTTTCGCCACTTAAAAAAACGGGGTTGAGGAATATAACTTTTACCTTACTGAGATTCCCGAGGATATTTGTATGACCCAAAAAGAGATCGATTGGGGCCGCCTCGATGAGATAATAAAACGTCATCGGGATGAGAACTGGGCCCTTATCCCGCTGCTTCAGGATATCCAGGAGGAGTTCGGTTACCTGCCTCCGGAATTCATTGAGCCCGTGGCTGAGGCCTTGAAACTGTTCCCCAGTGAGGTTCAGGGGGTCATTACCTTCTATGCCGGTTTCTCTCTGGAGCCCAAAGGGAGAAATGTCATCAAAAGCTGTCGGGGTACGGCCTGTCATGTCAAAGGAAGCCGAAGCATTCTCCGGTTTATTAAAAAGGAATTGAATCTGGAAGAAGGAGAAACCAGTCCCGATTATCAGTTCACCCTCGAGACCGTAGCCTGTCTCGGAGCCTGTTTTCTGGCTCCGGCTATGATGGTCAACAGGACTTACTTTGGCAAACTTTCACCACCAAAAGTAAAAAGTATCCTCGCGCAATACAGCCGGCCAAAAACAGGAGAGAGTGAAATAAAATAATGGAAAAAATTCCATCCATCGGTGAATTTGAATGGTATCGCAATAAGATCCTTGCCCGGGAGACCAAAGCGAAGGAATTGGTATGTATCTGTATGACGGGTTGCCGTGCTTATGGCGCTGAAGAAGTCAGAGCCGCCCTCGAAAAGGAAATCGACCAACAAGGTCTTTCAGGTAAAGTGGAACTGCGTTCTACGGGTTGCCATGGTTTTTGTGCCAGAGCACCGGTTTTGACTATCGAACCAAAAGGCATTCAATACGGGGAAGTGAGCCCGGATGACGCCTTTGATATTGTTTCTTTAACATTGAAAAATCATAAATTGATCGACAGACTGGCCTACAAAGCGCTCCCGACAGGGGAACCCATCTATCATTACCATCAGATTCCCTTTTATAAGAAACAGGTGAAAAGGGTTCTGGCGGATTGCGGCCGAATCGATCCTCAAAAGATTGAGCATTATATCGCCGCCGGAGGGTATCAATCTCTTATTAAAGTCTTGTCCGGAATGAAACCGACCCAGGTCATAGAGGAGATAAAAGCGGCAAAACTCAGAGGACGGGGAGGAGCCGGGTTTTATACCGGGGTTAAATGGGAACTGGCTCAAAGGGTAAAGAGTTTTCCCAAATATATCGTTTGCAACGCCGACGAGGGGGATCCGGGGGCGTTTATGGATCGGGCTGTTTTGGAGGGGGTCCCCCATTTAGTTCTGGAAGGAATGCTTATCGGTGCCTACGCTATCGGAGCAGAGTATGGCTACATCTATGTCAGAGAGGAATACCCCATCGCGGTTGAACACCTTCAAATCGCCTTGAACCAGATGAGAGAGATGGGCCTATTGGGTAATAATATCCTGGGCACGGGTTTTCATTTTGATCTCTCCTTAAAAATGGGGGCAGGCGCCTTTGTCTGCGGGGAAGAGACCGCCCTTATGGCCTCCATTCAAGGGAAAAGGGGAATGCCGAAACCACGCCCCCCCTTTCCGGCCCAATCGGGCATTGGGGGGCAACCGACCAATATCAATAATGTCGAGACCTGGGCCAACGTCCCCCTGATCATTCAGAAAGGGGTTGAATGGTACTCCCAGTTAGGCACGGAGAAAAGCAAGGGAACGAAGATCTTTTCACTGGCCGGAAAAGTGAACCATACGGGGCTCGTTGAGGTGCCGATCGGCGCTGCCATAAAGGAGGTTGTTTTTGATATCGGCGGAGGCATTCCCAAGGGGAGGGAATTCAAGGCGGTGCAGATGGGAGGTCCATCGGGTGGTTGCGTTTCATCCCAGTACCTGAATCTTCCCATCGATTACGATACCTTGCAGCGGGTCGGCGCCATTATGGGTTCCGGCGGCATGGTGGTTATGGATGAAAACAACTGCATGGTGGAGATCGCCCGTTTCTTTCTAAGTTTTACCCAGTCCGAGTCCTGCGGCAAATGCACGCCCTGCCGGCTTGGGACCACCCAGATATTGGAGATCCTGACCCGTATTACCCAGGGGAAAGGCCGTCTCGAGGATATTAAAACCATCAAGGAACTGGGGGAGACGATTATCAAGTCCTCTCTCTGCGGTCTCGGACAAACCGCTCCGAAGCCTGCTTTGTCAACCCTTCAGTATTTTTTAAAAGAATATGAAGAGCATATATTGGACCGCCGTTGCGCCGGAGCAACCTGTGATTCGATGGTTATATCCGCCTGCCAGCATGCCTGCCCGGCGGGTATTGATGTGCCGAATTATATTGCCTCGATCGCGGCCGGGAAATATGAGCAGGCCGTAAAAATCATCCGGGAAAGAAATCCTTTTCCGGCCGTCTGCGGCCGTATCTGTATCCACCCCTGCGAGTTTAAATGCCGTCGCGGAGAATTGGATGATCCCGTTGCCATTCGATCCCTTAAACGCTTTGCCGCGGATTGGTATTTAGGTAACATCGGCCTGGCGGAAGAACCTTTCACGGTAACGAAAAAACAACAAGTCGCCGTGGTGGGCGCCGGGCCGGCCGGACTGACCGGGGCCTATTTTTTGGCCAAGATGGGTTATCCAGTGACCGTTTTCGAGGAACAACCCGTAGGAGGCGGCATGCTCGGGCTGGCCGTACCTGAATTTCGGTTGCCCCGAAAAGTGATTCAGGCAGAAATCGATTACATTGAAAGCTGTGGCGTGGAGATTCGATACAGCTCGCCCATTGACGCCAGGCACACGGTTAATGATCTTATGAAGGAGGGGTATGACGCTTTATTTATCGCGGCCGGGGCCCAGTCTATCCGAAGAATAGGCATTCAAGGAGAAGATGAAGGGATCGAAGGCATTTACTACGGCCTTCAATTACTGACCGATATCCGAACCGATAAGAAAAGAAATTTAAAAGGGAAGGTAGTGGTTTTGGGAGGCGGCAACGTGGCTATCGATGTGGCCAGAACCGCACTCCGGATCGGGGCTCAGGACGTTCAGATTTTCTATCGGAGAACCAAAGAGGAGATGCCGGCCTGGCGAAAAGACATTGAAGAGGCGATCGAGGAAGGCGTTGTCATCAATCCTTTATGGGCTCCCAAAAGAATCCTTCATGATGGGGGAAAGCTGTCCGGGATCGAATTTATGCGCAGCAAAACCATTTTTGATGAAGACGGACGCTCCCATCTGAGCGTTGATGAACAGTCCACCCGGAGGATTAATGCCGATGCCCTTATCATTTCCATTGGGCAGGCCCCGGACATCTCTTTTTTAACCAAAGATACCCAGCTAGAAAGGGCTTTATGGGGAAGTCTGGCTGTCGACGAAAACAGCCTTTCCACCAACATTCCCGGCATCTTCGCCGGTGGAGATTTTACAACCGGTCCCAGTACCGTCATTCGGGCGATCGCCTCGGGCCGAAGGGCGGCTTTAGCCATAGACCGATATCTGTTGGGTAAAAAAGGCCGGTTGGAGATATTCGATGAAAAGTCCGCCATGCCTGAGCCTCTGGGCCTGGCCTTGGAGGAACAATCACCGGATGAAAAACCAAGGGCCGGACTTGAAATGGAGAAACCGGAAGCGAGGCTGAAGGATTTCAGGGAAGTGGAAAAGGGGTTGGAAGAAAGCCAGGCCTTATATGAGGCCATGAGATGTCTGAGGTGTGATTTAGAGAGGGATTTAAGATAGGAGATCAAGCATGATTCGATCAATAACCCGGCAGAAAACCGAAGAGGAGATAGACCGTTTATTAAACGGCTATAGCAGGATTTTCATCATCGGGTGCGGAACCTGCGTTACCATGACCAGGACCGGGGGAGAACCCGAAGTGACTGCTATGCAGCGTCGATTAAGGGATAAAGGGAAACTCATTACCGGGCAGGCGGTATTACCGGTCGCCTGTGACAACCTGACCAGCGAAGCGCTGAAGGAGTACGGAGATCAGATTAATCAGGCGGATCTACTTTTAATAATGACCTGCGCCTTTGGGGTTCAAACCGTGGCCGGATATGCGAATAAAATGGTAGTACCGGCTCTGGATACTTTGTTTATGGGGAAGCAGACCTCGGAAGGGCTTTTTAACGAAATCTGCAGCCAGTGTGGATCTTGCATCATCGGCGAAACCGGGGGGATATGCCCGGTGACTTCTTGCCATAAGGGTTTGGTCAACGGACCCTGCGGCGGCACCAATGACGGAAAATGTGAGATAGATTCGAACAAGGATTGTGCCTGGACCCTAATCTATAATCGACTGGAAAAGTTGAATCGCCTGGATTTTATAAGAGTTCTGAAAAGGCCCCGGAATTATCAGGTTGAGCCCACTCCGGGAAAATGGAATTTGTGAAGACTTTTTAAGATAAGAATAGAGGTTGGCAATGGTTTCTTCATTCAGCAAGGCCTTACAGTCAGGCAGGTTCGTGGTTACCTCAGAAGTGGCTCCCCCGAAAGGAACCGATCTTGAAAAAATGATCCATCATATTGAATTATTGAGAGACAAGGTGGATGCCGTGAATATTACGGATCATCAGAGTTCGGTGATGCGGTTCCCGTCTCTGGGAGGTGCTCTTATGGTCAAAGAACTTGGGGGGGAGCCTATTTTGCAAATGACCTGCCGTGACCGGAATCGGATGGCGCTGGAAGCCGATCTATTGTTCGCCGCCAGCAGAGGAATAAACAACGTCTTATGTCTGACCGGAGATTCCATTATCCTGGGAGATCATAAGGAGGCCAAAGCCGTCTTCGACCTGGATTCAAGCCAGCTCCTGGCCGCTATCAGACAAATGGAAAAGGGATTGGATCTCGGGGGCAATAAGCTGGAAGGAACAGTCTCTTTCTGTGCCGGTGCAATCGTAACTCCGGAGGCCAACCCGATTGAACCCCAACTTTTAAAATTTGAAAAGAAGATCGAGGCCGGGGCGGAATTCATTCAAACCCAGGCCGTTTATGACCTGGATAATTTTAAAAAATTCATGAACTACGCCAGGCAATTTCCGGTTAAGATTTTGGCCGGGATTATTCTCCTCACTTCGGCACCCATGGCCAGATTTATGAATAAAAATGTGGCCGGTGTAAACGTTCCTCAGGATCTGATTGACGAGATGGCCTCCGCCCCAAAAGGAAGGGCCATTGAAAAGGGGATTGAAATTGCCGGTCGAATGATCAAACGCTTACATGACGAAAAAATGTGTGATGGGGTTCATATCATGGCTATTGGTAGGGAAGAGCTGGTTCCTGATATCATGTCCAAAGCAGGTCTTATTTAACAACTTTGTTATCTTAAACCCTCATGCCCCATTGGTTTACCACGAAGCATGAAAAAGGATTCAAGGGGCCAAGGGGTCAAGGACCGCGGGGCGGAGTGAAAGGCATAGAAGTTAAACTACTTGAACCCTCGAATCCTTGAATCCTCGAACCCTGTTTTCGAATTAAACGGCAATCAATTTAGGGAATCCACTGAGACCTCGATTTATTTTGTTAAAAATTTCCTTTCCCCGCTTACTAGGCGGGTTTTTAGGTCCTATCATATCCCTTTGAACCGGGCTTCTCTTTTTTCCATAAAGGCCCGGACGCCTTCACGATGATCTTCGGATTGACGGCAGACCCCCTGGGCAAAGCTTTCAAATTCCAGTTGGGTTTGGAGGTCGTTGTGGCGAAGTCCCTTATAAACAGCCTTTTTCATCAATTTGATCGGTAAGGCCGGCCCCTTGGCCAGTTTAGTGGCCAGGTCATAGACCGTGGGAATCAGGGCCTCGGGAGAAACCACTTTTGTAACCAATCCGATACGCTCGGCCTCCCGGGCGTCAATCATGATCCCGGTGGTCAGCATTTCAATAGCCTTATCCGGGCCGATAAGCTGGGGAAGCAAAAGCGTGGCTCCCAGGTCTCCGACCAGACCGACCCGGACCCAGATGGCACCGAAACGGGCGGTTTCCGAAGCGATACGGACATCACTCAGTAAGGCCAGGGAAAGGCCCGCCCCTGCGGCCACCCCGTTTATGGCGGCTATGATGGGAATTTCCAGGTTTCTGATCAACCCGGCCACGTACCCCGTTCCTTCCAGTAAATCGGCCTGGGTCTTGGTGGGTCCGCGGCCTTCGATATTGGCGGCCAGCCTGGCACCCACGTCCGATCCCGAACAAAAACCCCGCCCGGAACCGGTAATTACCAGGACATTGATTTCGTTATTCCCCTGGAGGTAATCAATGATTTTCCGAAAATCATTCCACATCTCAGTAGACATGGCATTCAGCTTCTCCGGATGATTCAAGGTCAAGGTGGCAATGCCGTCTTCTTCCTTTAAGAACATTTTGTCAAATTCCATCGCCTCTCCTCGGTTTTTTATAAGAAGAATAGAAAGCTATCTTTAACTCTTTTGCTGGATTGTGGTGGGAACCATGAAGCACAAAAAGGGTTCAAGGGGTCAGGGATTCAAGGAGTCAAGTGAAAGGCAAGGAAGTAATAACACTTGAATCCTCGAATCCCCTTCCTTTTTTTTACTAAAATCTCAACCCACTGTGAGCACTACAAATCTTGAAAATAAGTTTTTTGAATTCCGCAATCCGGAATCCGAAATTGGAAATCTATTTTCGTTAAAGACTCAGTTCGGTTCTCTCGATGATCTGGTCCTGCACTCCCTTGGTCATGTCCACAAAATAAGCGGCCAGACCGGCGGTCCGGACCACCAGATCGGAATATTGATCCGGATGCATCTGAGCATCGATCAAAGTCTCCCGGTCGATGACATTGAATTGGGTGTGGTGAATGCCGAGGTCGACAAAGGTTTTCAACAGGGCGATGAAATTGGCCCCGTTGTTCTTTTTTAACTCCTGAGGGGTGAATTTTTGATTGAACAGGTGGGTAAAGGTTCCGGCGTGATCCAACTTGCTGATGGATTTCATGGTGGCCAGAGGTCCTTTTTTGTCCGTGCCGATAACCGGAGATACGGTCCCGTCATTGAAAAGATCCAGGTCCTTCCGGCCGTCGGGTGTGGCCCCGGTCATTCCGCTGTAATCATAATAGGAAGAGGCCCCGGTTCCGTCTTCATTGAAGGGCCAGCCCCAGATATTCTTAAAGCTTTTAAAGGCCTGGTTGGTCTTCCGGTAAAATTCCCGGCCGATGAGGTCTACATAATCGTCGTCATTGCCCCATTTGGGGGCGTCATTGATAAATTGTTGACGCAAATCCTCCCGTCCCTCCCAATTGTTTTTCAAGGCCTCGAGGAGCTCGGCCATCGGGACCTTCTTGGTATCAAAAACCAATTTTTTGAGGGCCGCCAGGGAGTTGATGATGGTCACCTGACCCACCGGTTGAATGATGGTGTTGTGATAGTATTTGAATTCGCGACAGTCTTTTCCGGCTTCCAGACAACCGTCCACCACAGCAGAGAGAAAGGGCTGGGGAAGCCACTCTTCCTCCAGGACATCCACGATATTATAGATGGTAACCAGTTTGTGTAAAAAGAATTTGAGCTGTTCCAGATAGGCCTGCATGGCATCATCCACCGAGGTCCAGGTCAATGGATCGCTGGTCTTGGCCCCCACCTGCTTATTGCTGAATTTATCCAGGCCCTGGTAGAGGGCATATTCCAGGCACTTGGGCAGGACGAAGGTGCCCCCCAAAGCCCTTTGACACATGGCCTTGCCGGGTACGATCCAGCGCATACAGCCGTCAGTTCCGTAATCCCGGGCGTCTTCCAGGGGAAGGCCGAGGTTCATCAGAAAGGGGATCATCATATTGTCGTTAAAAAAGGAATAGACACCGGGCTGTTTGAGCAATGAGGAGATGATTTTTTGATATAGTCTCTGGGGTGTTTGAGGATGCAGCCGGACAGCCAGGGCCGGCTGATTGAAACCCACTTCATCCTTGGCGTCCATCATGATATAGGTCATTTCATTGGTGGCGTCAAAACCTTCGGTATCCACCCCGCCTATGGTTACCACGCGGGTGATCAGAGGTCCGGCCGAAGGGTGGGAGGGAGGAATCAAGGCCCCTTCTTCATTAAATTTGAGCAGAAGGTGTTCCACCAGTTCCTGGGCCTGCTCGTAGGTCAGGCGGCCTTCTTCCTTGTCTTTTTTATAAAAGGGATAGAAGATCTGGTCCACCCGGTCACCATTACCGGAGGTTTGAAGGTCAAGGACCCGGACAATCAGATTGATGAACCAGTAGAACTGAAGGGCTTCATGAAGGTTACGGGGTGGATTTTCCGGCACCCAGTCGCAAACCACGGCCATTTCCTCGAGTTCGGTCTTTCTCTTGGGATCAGAAGCCTTGGCCGCCTCTTGCCGGCAAAGCTCGGAGAACCTTTTACCCTGTCGGATCACCGCTTCGGAGGAAACGATCACCGCTTCGTAAAAGGCCTTTTTCTTGAGAAAGTCTTTGGCGTGCAGATAGAGTTCCGGATCGGATCTGATTTCTTCCAGCTTTTGTTTGGCCTCGGCGATGATCCCTTTTAAACCGGTCCGGAAAATTTTGGGGTAATCCGGCGATCCCACATGGCCGCCGTGGCGCCACAAGAAGACCCCCTGATTGGGATAAAACCAGTAGTAGAGGATATCCTTGGGCAGGAGATTCCGTTCCATGCCGTGAACCGATTTTCCTTTCCAATATTTATGGATCTGATGCAGTTCGGAACGCTTATCGTCATCCAGTAATTGGCTGTATTCGGTATCAATGGCCTTGTCCAGCCAACTGCTCCATTTTTCCGGGAAAGTGATCATCTGGCAGGGTTCACTGGCTACATTTCCCACGATACGTTCTTGAGGAAGGATGTACAGGGTCCTGTTGTCCAGGAAATGGGCCATGGCCTTGGCCCGCCGGAGGACCATCGGTTCGCCTTCCGAGGCCTGATATCCTTCGGTGATCAGCCTGGCCCGTTCGATACAAAGTTTGACCTCATCCCGGTAAGGGTTGCGGCCCTCTTCCTTGACGCGGGTCACATTCCCTTTGGCGGCTTCAATCCTTCCCGAACCCCGACTGCTTTTATTTTGGTAGACAATGCTTTTCCTCATCTCCTTGGTTACCCGTAAAGGGTCCGGAGAAACCTGAGACCCGATGGTGCGTTTGGCTAAACTCATGGCATTCCTCCCTTGGAATTTGAAGGGTTTATTTTATCGTAAAATGATAACATGTTAATGATTATAATCCAATATGTTTTATTTGGTTTGAAAAAAATGTCAACAACTTTTTATATTTCTAAATACCTGCAAAACCAAGGGGTATGAAGGTTGGGGTGGGGGGATAGGGGCGTTGGGGGATAAGCCTTGTGTAAATTTTAATCGAGAGAAATCATTTGTCAGTATAATTCTTATCATTTATAATAGGTTACAAAGAATTTGAGGATTTGGGCAAATCTTATGTCATCTGAAACAGACAAATGACCGGGGTTGATTTCACCAATAAAACCTTTGATTTGTAAGGTTATACGGAAAACTTTAGAATAAGCTTGTTCTTGCCGCCGCTGGCGGCACCAACCAGGCCATTGGACACCGATGTCACTCCCTTGCATTTGTCTCCGACAATGCAGAATCGTGCCACGGGTCGCCGCTGCATTAGCCATGACCGGAAAATAAGATGAAACAACTTGAAACAATTACAGAACACTATATGGTTGCAGCTTACCTTAAAGCCGAAATAAATAGGGACGCTGTTAACTTATTAACTTTACATTAAAGGTTAAGAAGCATAAATACTGGAGCATGCCAAGACAATCAAGAATAGACACAGCCGGAGCGTTGCATCATATCATGGTCAGGGGCATTGAAGGCTCCAAGGTGTTCCGGAGCGATGTTGACAGGGAAAATTTTCTTAAACGGTTGAATGGAATCCTTCAGGAGACCAATACAATATGTTATGCATG